>Ga0302196_10000074_pt1 | contig 95123 bp, 79 predicted proteins | sample II_Bog_N1_3_FD_198794 | JGI IMG/M metagenome (GOLD analysis project Ga0302196, IMG submission 198794) | Peat permafrost microbial communities from Stordalen Mire near Abisko, Sweden - II_Bog_N1_3 | ecosystem: Environmental > Terrestrial > Soil > Wetlands > Peat | place: Sweden: Abisko... | reverse complement strand
TGTCTGCTGCTGCTCGAACACCAGCCGCACCGCTCGCTCCTGCATCTCTGCCGGATACTGGCTCTTCCTTCCCATGGCTCCATCCTCTCAACAATTGGAGCCTCCGGGAAACCCGGGGCGGTTCAAGAGTGTCGGCGCTCACTCCCAAGGCCCGCTGTTCCACGGCGCGACAGGCGGCTCGCAAGCGGCGCACAGCGTCGAGTCCGGATGCTGGGTGCGCTGCACCGCCGCTGCGCCGCACTGCTCACAGGTCTGCCGCGAGGTCGCGACCGCGCGGCCTACCGCGTCCTCGACGCGCGCATCGCTGCTGTTGGGGAAGATCTGCAGCGCGCCCAACTTCGGCTTGAGGTCGAAGACCTGCTTGCAGCCGAGCGCGGCCAGCTCGGCGAGCAGCGTGTCGACCAGCGCGAGCCAGCCCGGTGGACAGTGGGCGAAGGGCCACGGGCGGACGAGCGAGATCTCGTGCCGGCGAAAGACCTCCTCGAGCGCCACGCGGCGCACGAGGTCGTGCAGCATTCGAGTCGCGATGGCCCGCTCATTGTCGCGGCGCTCTTCGTCGCTCGGTGGCGCGCTCGGAAACAGCTCGTCGATCAGGCCCGGCGGTGGCGGTGCTTCAGCGAACTCGGAGCCTGCGCCGAGCCGGCCCTCGGCCGCGAGGAGGTCGCGATAAGCGGGGAGCAGCGTCGCTGCGATGTACGGAGTGAGCGCCCGGTTGGTGAGCAGGGCCGCGTCGCGGACGAGCAGCTGGAAGGCTGCCCGCAGCTCGCCCGCGCTGGCGAGCTGCTGCGCGCGGAGGCGGTTGAGAATGCGGCTCTCTTTCTTCTCGGGCATTCCCAACTTTCTCGCGCCGAGGCCGCGTCGCGGACGCTGCGCGTGCACGGATATGAGGGGGAAAAGAGCGGATGCATCCGACAGCTACGGTCAGTGGTGAGAATCCGCGGGCGAAGCCAGGCGGCAGAACAGGTTCACGCGGCGCATCTGCTCGACCGTAGAGACGCGCGTGCGCAGGAGCCGCGGGCTCGCCACCACGACGGCCAGCGACTGCGCGCGCGAGATGGCCACGTTGAGCCGGTTGGGATTGAAGATGAAGTCGAGCCCGCGCGGCGCGCTCTCGGCGGAGCTCGCGCACATGGAGACGATGACCACCGGCGCCTCCTGGCCCTGGAAGAGATCGACCGTGCCGACGCGCAGGCCGGGCAGGGCAAACTGCAACCGGTTCACTTGCAGATTGTAGGGAGCGACCACCAGGATGTCGCGGTCGGCGAGCGGCCGCGTCTCGCCGCGCGGACCCGCCACTCGGCGGCGACGGAGCTCAGCGACCAGCGCGACGATCTGCGCGACCTCTTCTTCGCTCTCCTGCGTGTTCCCCTCGTGCTCGACCGGCACGAACTGCACGCCGCACTCGAGCGGCACGAGCGCTTCAGGCGCGCCGCCGCCGGCGATCACGCGGGCCGCGGTGTGCGGCTCGGGCAGAAGCCGGCCCTCGTAGATCGACTCTGAGATGAACGTGCAGAGCGACGGATGCAGCCGGTGCGTGCGCGGGAGGAAGATGCCCAGCTCGGGCGGCAGCGTGGCCGCGCCCTGCATCAGATACTCGAGCGCAGAGCTGCCGCTCTCGCCCGGATGCGAACCCTGCAGCGGCTGCGGCAGCTGCATCGGGTCGCCGACCAGCACCAGATTCTTCGTCGAGGGAGACATGCCGACGATGTTGGCGAGCGAGACCTGGCCCGCTTCGTCGACGAAGAGGTAATCGAGCTGGGCCTGCGCGGCCGGGCTGCTGAAGGCCCAGGCGGTGCCGCCGACGAGCTGCGGCGCTTCGTCTCCAGAGAAGACAACCTTGCCGACGCTGGCCGCGTACGCCGCCTCGGCGAAGTCGAAGAGATCGGCCTCGTCGTCGCCGCCGATCTTGGTCGCGCGGATGGAGAGCCCCTGGGCGCGCGCGGCCTCGATCGTCTTGCTCATCAAGTGCTCGATGGCGCGGTGGCCGTTCGAGGAGACGCCGACGCGATGGCCCAGTCCGATGAGATGCGCGATCACCGCAGCGGAGACGTGCGTCTTGCCGCAGCCGGGCGGCCCCTGGATGGCGAGCGTCGTGCCCTGCATGGTGGCGACGGCCTCGCTCGCGCTCGGGATGAGCGCGCCCTCGTCGCGCAGGACGGGCGCGCCGCGCTTGCAGCCCTTGAGGCGCGGCGGCTCGCGGCCGAGCAGCGTCTGCAGATGGCCGGGCAGCTTGCCGCTCTGCTCCCACGCGTCTGCGACGCGGGCGATCGAGTCCTCGATGATCTTCGCGGAGACGAAGTCCGCGGGGATGAGCGACATCCGCGCGGGCAGCTCGCCCGCGGTGGTCTTGAGCGTCGCGCGGCCTTTGACACCGTCGAACGCGAACAGCGATCCCTTGAGCGCCTCGTCGTGCGCGGCGGCCCAGTCGTCGTCTTCGCGCAGCTTCGTCTCCTGGCTGGGATCGAAGGCGTACTCGTAGAGGAAGGATTTCTTCACGGTGCCCACTGGCTTCTTGGTGCGGACGAGCCCGCCCAGGCAGTCGGGGTCTTCGATGAGCTGCTGCTCGTCCATCTCTCGCCGTGCGTACAGCTCCCAGAAGTAGGGCTTCGACTCGCGCCGGTGGAACGAGCAGAGGTGCGCGAGCAGCTCGTGGACGCGCCAGCGCTCCGGCTCGGCGTCGCGCACCTCGGGGATCTGCGCGAGCAGGCGCGCGGTGAGCGCGTCGGCCGCCAGCGCGGGCGAGGGCGCGTTCTCGCTCGCGTCGCCGTCGCTCGTCTGCGCGCGGTACGTGATGCCCGCCTCGAGCTGGCGCTCGCGCAGCCAGGCGTAGAGCTGCGCCGTCGATTCGCAGTCGTCGCAGTTGTAGTCGCGGATGCCGCGCAGGATCGCCGACGAGTGGTGGTCCGCGCCGTCGGGCGCTTCGAGCCAGCGCGCGAACTCGACCACCGACTCGCCCGCCGTCGCCACCGCGCCCGCGCGCAGCGGGCGGTAGAGCCGCTCGATCTCCTTGATCGAGTAGCTCTTCGTCCCCACGCGCAGCGATTGGCGCACGACCTGGAAGAGGTCGACGAACACCCGCGCGCGCAGGAGAGAATCGACCTCGCGCTCGCGAGAGCCGAACTTGCCCATCAGGCGGCGCAGCGCGGTCACCTCGTAGGCGGCGTAGTGGAAGATGTGCATCGACGGGTCGGCCTGGAAGCGGGCCCAGACCCAGTCGATGAACTGCTCGAACGCGCGCTGCTCGTCGCGCGGCGAGGTCGCCCAGAAGTCTTTGAACTCGAACTCGCCACCTCGCCGCGTCGTCGCGCCGAAGAGATATTCGAGGCCGCCTTCGACGAGCGGATAGCCCTCCATGTCGAAGAACACGTCGCCGCTCGAGGGCGGCGGCAGGAGCGCGAGGCCCAGCCCCTCGCCGCGCGCCTCGTCGTCGAGCAGCTCCCAGAGCGGCACCGCGGCGTTCGCCGACTCGCGCTGCAGGCGGGCCTGCGCGCGGAGCCGCTCGAAGGTCCGCGGCTCCATGCGCGGCACGCGGCCAGCCTTCGCGGTCGCGAGCTTGGTGAACGTGTCGATGCCCGCGGCCGCGAGCCGCTGGAGCTGCTGCCGCGTGATCCCCGCCACCCGGATCGGATGGTCGAGCTCCGCGAGGATCTGCTCCGCCCGCTCGGTCCACTGCCGGTGCTCGTCCGACGGCTCGGGCACCGGCTGCGCGCGCGGGTTGAACGCGCGCTGCGCCTCGAGGAACGCGCGCTTGACGGCCTGGTAATAGAAAAAGAAGTCGTCGGTGCGAAAGAGCGTGCGCGCGGAATCGCCGGTGATCACCTCGAGGCGCGGCGGGCGGCGCCCCTGCATCGGCGCGAGCATCTCGGCGTAGGCGCAGAGCTGCAGCAGGAAGTACGGCTTGGGTTTGCGCGCCAGCTTGGTGTCGGCGAGGCGATACGTCCACGGCAGCTCGGGCGACGGCTCGTCTTCGCGGAAGAGGAAGTCGGCGAAGCCGGCGAACCCGTCGTGCGCAAGCGCCGCCTGGTAGATGACCTGGCGCCCCTCGCGGATGGCGCGCGCGGTGTTCTCGTGGGGCGCGTCGCGGTGATCGATCTCGCAGACGTCGAGGCCCGACGCGCGCAGCTTCGCGAGGAACGCCAGCTCGTGCTCGGTGCCCTTCTGCGCGATCAGCTCGGCCTGCGCGTCGCGAGGCGGAGGGAGCGGCGAGTGCGATTGGCCAGTCGCCTGCAGCTCGAGCGCGAGCCGGTCCATGCAGGACGCGAACGGGCTGTCGAAGAAGGTGATCAGGTCCGACGGAGAGTAGATCAGCGCGCCGTTCTGTCGTTTCACGAGTCCCCCCAAGAGACATTGCTTGCCCTGCACTCTACCGTCGGTGCGGCGCCCGCGGATCGGGCGCTACCGCTGGGGCGCTTTGCGCCAGCTCGTCTGGCGGCACTCGAGGCACCACGACTGCGGATGGATCTGATCGCGGCCGGGCTTCATTCGCCGCCAGCCGAAGAGCGCGTCGATGTCGCCCTGCTTGCCGCACTTGGGACAGCTCGTCACGGTGCCGTGCTGTTCACGCGCGCGCCGCAACTCGTCGTCGGTGAACTCCTGCGCACCTCGCGTCTTCGCTTCGGGAGGAGGCCGCGGCGCCTTCCAGCGGCCGTCCTCGCCCTTCAACGCGTCGCCTCGCTCGGCCAGTTCGCGCAGCGCGATGCGCACCTGCCGCGGCTCGAGGCTCGGCTGCGCGCGCGCGCCGATCTCCTCGACCGAGAGCGGCTGGTCCGCCGCGCAGAGCACGCACAGCACCGCGTCCTGGTCCTCTTCGTTCGCCATCACAGCTCCCTCATCACGAGTTCGATGGTCCAATCGGGCTTGTCGGGTGGGCCGCGCCGCAGACGCGCAAAGAGCAGCTTGCCCGCGTCCATCAGCCGCGCGGGGATGGGGTTGTCGCGCCGGGGCACGAAGCCGAGCAGGGCGCCGCCCGGCGCGTGGACGCCGATGGCGAGCGCGTCGTGCGGGTTGTCCGGCTGGCGCAGCAGCGTGACCCGCTCGCCGTCGGCCAGCGGCTCGACGAGCTGCCGGCGGTTCTCGAACCAGACGCCCGCGAGGCGCGTCTCGAGCAGCAGGATCTCCTGCGCGAGCGGCATCGGCCCTCCGGCGCCGAACGCGCTCGCGAGCAGCTGCGCGGAAAGCACAGGAGAGAGCGTCAGGCCCTGGCCCACGTCGCTCCTCCCAGCGCGGCCATCGCCAGCTCGAGCTCGCTGCCGCTCTTCTCCTCGGCTTCGATCGACGCGCGGATCGCGGCCTGCTTCTGCGCGACTTGAGCCGGGTCCTCGAGGAGCGCGCGCAGCGAGAGCGGTGGGCTCTTCTGCAGCCCTTCGAGCCGCTCGAGCTGCGCACGGATCCGCGCCTCGAGGCGATCGCACTCCTCGAGCAGATCGCCGGCCGACTGCGGCGCGCTGTCGTGCTGCCCTTTTCGCAGCAGCGAATCGACCGCGCGCAGCACCTCCACGTCTTGCTCCTTGTAGGCCGTCTGCACCGTGCGCCAGTGGCGCGCGTACTCCTCGGTCTCGCCGCCGGTCGCGTCGGGATGCAGCGCGCGGCACAGCTCGCGATAGAGCCTGCGCGCGACCGCGGCCCGCATCGGGTCCCCGGGCCCGGCTGCGAGCCAGCTGTGCCCTTCGCGGAGCTGCCGCTCCTTCTCCCGCACCTCCTGCCACCAGGCGTCGAGATCGCGCTCGACCTGCGCGGCGATCCCCTCGAGCACCTCGGGCGTGACCAGCTCGCCGCGGTTGCGCCGCGCGATCAGCATCGCGAGTCGGCGGCGCAGCGACGCGTTCCTCGCGCGCAGCTGGAGGTGCGCCAGCTCGAGCCGGCCCATCTTCTCGTCGTAGAGCGCGCGCGCCCAGGGGACCTCGACGAGCTGGCAGCGATCGACCCGCTCGAGGAGCGCGCCCAGCTCGGTGCGCAGCTCGTCTCGACGGCGCGCGAGCGCGACCCCATCGGGGTGAAGGATCATCTCCGGCGGCGGCCGGGCGTGAGCTGACGAGTCCATGTGCGGCGTGGCGTCCATCTTGTGCAGCGTAGAGAAAGGGTCCGACAGCGCGCCGCCCGCGCCCGCCGATTGCGCGCGGCTCATCGGCCCTCCTTCGCGTCCGCGCAGGCGCGGCGGCGGTTGGTCAGCTCGGTGAGGATCATCGTCAGCAGGCCGAGGTCCTCGGGCGTCGCCTCGCGCAGCTTGACCGTGAAGGCGCGCGCGTGGCGGTCCTGGGCCGCTTCAGTCGCGCCGTCGCGCGCGCAGCCGAGCAGCTCGTCGGTGGTGACGTTCAGCGCGCCGGCGATCCGCACCAGCGTGACCGCGCGAGGCAGCACGCGCCCGCGCTCGAGGCGGCCGTAGGCCTCGACCGATAGATCGATCCGCTCCGCCAGCTCGGCCTGGCTCAGACCGCACGCCTCGCGCGCCAGGCGCAGCGCGCTCGCAAAGCTCTCGTGCAACCGCATCGTCGTGTCGTCCTCCTTCTTTGAAGGGCGAACCGATAGCGCGGGCAAGTGACAGCTCCGGTCACCTTGCGCGCGCGGGCCGCGGCCAGCGCCTCGCTTTCCGCGCCGGGCGCTCATGGTCTCGCTCCGCTGCACGGGTGCGCCCAGCGCGAGTGCGGCTGGCCAGACAGCTGCGCAAAGAGCTGCGCCAGCAGCTGGTCGAGCGCCGCCGGCGCCGACTCGCGGGCGAGCTTGCGGAGCGCGTCGTGCTGCGCGGCCGAGGCGTCGGCGCCGCCGCCCTTCACGTGCGCGTCGCTGCCGGCGATCGACGCGTTCTCTTTCGGGCGGCGCGCGGCCGCGCTGAGCGTGCCCCGCGCGACGTAGAGGCCCTCGGCGACGCGCAGCGAGGGCTCGATGGCGGCGCGCAGCGAGACGACGAGATCGGGCGCGTCCGCGCGGGCCGCGACCGGCAGGCCCGCGGACGCAAGGCAGGTCGCGCCCGCGGCCGAGAGCAACGACGGGGTCTCGGGATCCTCCACATCGAGGCGGACCACGAGCCTCGACAGCGCGTCCTGCACGCGGCGGGCGAGCGAGGAAGCGCTCGGCAGCTCGACCGCGGGCGCGCGGCCGCCGATGAGCTGCAGCGTACGAGACAAGCGCGCAGCCTCCGCAGCGCGCGGCTCCGCCTCGAGCCAATCGGAGAGCGCGGCCAGGCGCTCGCCCGCCGACTCGGCCTTCTCGGCCGCCTGCTCGAGCGCGCGCAGCTCACCCGCGAGCGCCTCGAGCTTGGGCAGGTTGTCGCGCACGAAGCGCCCGCGATCGACCGCGACGCGCACGCGCTCATTCGCGCCCTCCGCGCAGCTCTCGCGGACCGCGGCCCCCTCGATGGCCGCGCTCGCGCGCGTGTCGAGCTGCTCTTCGATGGCATGCTCGCTGTGCGTGCGGCCGTCGCGCGTGCTCTCGCGCTCGGTGGAGCGCAGGCTCGTCGCGATCTCCACCTCGAGCTGCTCGGCCAGCGCCGCCACCGCGCGCCGCCGGGCCAGGTTCGCCGCATCGTCCGCCGCGAGCGGCGCCTCGCCCTCGCCGATCAGCTCCCGCGCGTCCGAGTGCAGCGAGGCCGAGCAGCGGGCGAGGTGGCCCGCCCCCGCGCACGCGAGCTGCGCGGCGACGAGCGCCGCCACCAGCGCCGCGCGCATCACCGCTCCTCACGCTCGTGGCTGAGCACCACGATGTCTCCTGCGCGCAGCGGCTCGTCGCCCAGGCCCCGCCGCGAGACGGTCGCGCTCTGCTGCTCGACCGCCTCGACGAGGAGCCGATCGAGCACCTTCTTGTCGCGTCCCATCGGCTGGTGCGTCACCGGGTGGACGAGCACCTCGCCGAGCCGCACCGCGACCAGCTCGTCGCCCGTGCCCAGTCCGCTCTCGGCGCCGAGGTCGATGACGATGCGCTCGGGCCCGGGCGAGACGACCACGCCGACCACGGGGAAGAGCCGCGCCATCTTCCGGCCGAGCGCCTCGGTGGCGATCGCGGCCGCCTTGCGGAACTCCTCGCTGCCGTCGCGCACGCCGCTGATCAGCTTGCCGCGCACGTCGCGCACCACCTTGGCTTCGCTGGTCCCCTCGCCCGACTCGGAGAAGGTGACGCGGCCGGTGGTCGTGTCGACCGCGCGCGCGTCGATGCGCACGTGCGTGCGGATGAGATCGAAGGCGAACTGGTCGACCGTCTCCTGCGTCGCGTTGGTGACCGCGCCGAAGACGACCGCCTCCGCGCCGAGCAGCTTGCCCACCTCGGCCGCGCGGCTCGCGTCGTCGACCGCGCCGGTCAGGCGGAAGCGCTGCTCGTCGAGGACCTTCTCGAGCTTCTCCCGCTCGACGATGTCGACGCGGTGCGAGCGCACCAGCGCGGTGGTGACGAGATCGCCGATGCGGAGCTTGTCCGACTCGCCGAGCGTGCCGGCGTCGAACGGGAGCACCGCCAGCACGGCGCGGCCGCGGCCGCCCGCGAGCACCGCGTCGAGCCGGCGGTCGTCCCACGAAGAGGGCAGCGCGAGCCGCGCGCCGCTCTGCGCCGCGCAGGCCGCGAGAGCGATGCACGCCAGCGCGCACCTGCGCGAGCGGTCGATCACAGGAGGCTCGAGAGCCCTTCGCCGAGCCGCGTGAGCTTCTTGGCGATGTCCGGGAGCGTCGTCGCCGCGCTCTGCAGATTGTCCACCGAGCCGGTGATCGCCGAGGCGACGCCGGGCGCCTTGGTCGCGTCGAGCCCGGCGAAGTCGCTCTTCACCTTGGGCGAGAGATCGCGGCCGAGCGCGATCAGGTCCTGCGTGCTCTTCACCGCCGTGCCCAGGTAGAGCGCGGTCTGCAGCGTGTTCGCGCCGGTGCGCTTGGCGTAGTTGCGCTCGTCCTCGGAGAGCTGCCCGCGCGCCTTCTGCGAGGTGAGCAGCGCGATGGCGTCGTCGGCGCTCAGCTGATCGAGCGGCCGCCCGCCGACCAGCGCCTTCACGCCTTCGTCGGCCGCGTTCGCGGCGGCATAGGAGATCGCGTAGTTCTTCACGTTCGTCGTCAGCGCGTCGACGAGCGCATTGGCGACGACGAGCGACGCGCGGATCTCGGCCGCGCGCAGGAAGAAGGAGTCATATTCAGGCTTGCCGGTCTGCTCGTATTCGACCGGCGTCGTCTCGAGCGGATCGCCGTCGAGACCCGTCGATTGAGAGATGGCCGCGTTGAGCGCGCCCATCTTGAGGCGGCCGCGCGACGAGGCGCAGGCGGTGAGCGAGAGTGCGGCGAGAGCAAGCAACAGCGACGAGCGTGAGCGCATTTGTGGGTCTCCAGTTGTGTGGGGGTGCAGCGGCGCGCGCGCCCCCTCGTTCACGCGCGCCGTGCGGAGAGCTGGATACAAAAACGCGCGGTGCGAGAACAGGAACCAAGCGTCGGTTCACATCCGACGCGGACGTCAGTCGACGATCTCGTCCCCGTCGGGAAACGCGAACTGCTCGCGCAGGGTTTCGAACGTCACACAGCGCTCGCTCTCCCATCGGAGCAGCCGGCGAAGCGCGCGGTCGAAGAGCTCGGCTCCCACGAGCGCGCTGCCGCGGCGCTGCTCATCGAACCAGGCGTGCGCCGCTGCGACAGACGCGCGGTCGGTCGAATCCGCCAGCCGCTGGCCCCAGATATCGCCCTCGAGGAACGGGCCCCACTCGTCGCAGAAGTTGGTCAACGCGACTCTCAGACGGGCGAGATGCACGAGCGGCACTCCGCGCGGGTCGTGAAAGCAAGTCCGGCACTCAAACGCATCACGGAACTTCGCCGAGTCGAACTCGAGCGCACCGCAGACAGACTCGAACGCACGCAGGTAGAACGGACCGAGAGTGGAGTGCTCGCGGTTCTCGCGAGCGAGCAGGCCGAGCGCGAGCGCGTCCGAGGCATCGAAGGGCGGCTCGTCGTCGCGTAGACGCAGATAGTTCCCCAGCGTCCTCGCGCGGCGCCTCATTCGATATCTCCGGCGAGAGGCTCGGGCAGCCAGCCGGTGATATCGAATCGAAAGCTGCAGCCGGCGGGGCACTCGTCCGGTGTCGAGCCCGACCAGCGGCCGCGATGGATGGGGCAGGGTCGTGTCCGGAGCGGCTCGCGCGCGTAGAGGAGGCGATAGAGCAGGCAAGACTTCTCGACGGCAATGCACAGTTCTTGGACCTGCTCACTCCCTCCGGCGACTTGGCCTGAGGACCATTCGCGAAGCGCGCGGCAGAAGCGGGGGATCGGTGCTGGGCCCGTGAATGATGCGCGCAGGTGGGCGAGTGCGGCGGCGATGAGTATGCGCTCGTGCGGCGCGCGCGAGACGCGGGCCCACGTTTCGAAGGCGCGGCAATAGTCGTCAATAGAGATGTCGTCGCTCATAGACCTTTTCGCCATGCGGGTGGTGCGCCAAGAGATCGAGTCTATTTGGGCGATGTGACAGCGTTGGTCGTGCGAAAGAGCCGATCGCTGCGTTACGAGCAACTCGTATCGAACGAGGCCCTGTCGGCAACATCGGTCGCTACGCGCTCACTTCGCGATCGCCGGGATCGCCTGGCCGAAGGTGAAGACCACGTCGGGCGCGCCCTGCCAGTATCCCGGCGTGAGCGGAAATCCGACGTCGACCCGCAGCACCGAGCGCTGCAGCTGCGGAAACGCGAGACGCAGACCGAAGCCGACTGAGCTCTTGAGCGCGAGCTGATTAAACCGATCGAACGCGTCGCCCGCGTCTGCGAAGAGCACGCCGCCGACCTGCACCGAGAGGATCTCGAGCGGAATCGATCGGTATTCGAGGTTGCCGACCAGAAGATCATTGCCGCTGAACTCGGCCGCCGGATAGCCGCGAAGGCGCGTATCGCCACCCAGCGTGGTCTTGAGATTGAGATAGTTCCGGTAGCGATTGAGCAGGCGGGTGTCGAAGAGGAATCGGCCGAATGGCAACAGCGGCGATTCGAGGCGCAGGCTCGCGTCGAGCGAAGCGTCGGGGAGGTTGCCCGGGGCCAGCTCGGTGTTCGACTGCACACTGGCGCGCGCGACGCCGTCGCCGAGCGGCACCGCGTAGACGGCGATCGCCAGCACATCGACGAACGTACGCGACGAGCCGAGCGCGCGAGTGATCGGCGACACTTGAAGGGTGAGATCGTGCCCGCGCTGCAGATTCTCGGTGAGGCCCAGCGAATCGAAATCGAGTAGATCGAGGAAGCGGCTCGAATAGAAGTGAACCTGTGCGATGGGGCCAATCTGCGTGTCGGCGACCGGCACCAGCGTCTGTAGAAAAGCCCGCTGATCGGCCGGCGGCAGCGCCGCGATCGCGGAGGCGCTGTATGCGTATCGGGTGCCGGTGAATCCGAGCGTGAAGTCGCGCTTGTTGTCGAGCCCGAACGAGCGGGTCATCGAAAGCAGGCCCACGTCCGTCTCGGCGTGAAACTGGCAGCGGCTGGGGTCGGCCGCGTCCTGGTCCTGCGCCAGCGCCGTCGCCTCGCAGTTGCCCGTCGAGGGATTGAAATCGGTGAATTCGCCGCCGACGAAGCGGCGCGCGATCTGATTGACCCAGGCGAAGCTCGCGCTCCACGACCACTCTTGCCGGATCGAATAGAGCGGCAGCCCCACCGCCAGCGATCCGTAAGAGCCCTCCGCGCTTCCCGTGTCGCGGTTGATGATTGTGTTGCCCGATACCGTGGCGGTGATGCGGCTGCCGCCGATGCGCGGGAACACGTACTGCAGCCCGAACTGCGTGGTCGCCGGGTCGAGCACGAAGTTCCCCAGCAGCATCTGGTGCAGCCCGAACAGGTTCTCCTCGGCGGGTTGCAGGATGAGATTTTCCAGCCGTCCGTTCTCGAACAACCAGCTCGAGTTGAGCCGCAGGCTCCAGACGTCCTTGGTGATCGCGAGCAGCCGCACCCGCCCCTCGACGCTTCCACGCACCGGCACCAGCAGCACCAGCGAGAGCGGCACCAGCGCGCGGAGGTTGCGCGCGCTCTGATCGACCAGCGCCTGATCGTAGAGCTCGCCCGGCTCGAGCAGCACCTCGCGCTCGATCACGAAGTTGCGCGAGGTCGCATGAAAGGCGTTGGCGAGCGGCCGCACCAGCTCGGGCAAGGGATCGCGCGGCTCAAACACCGGCAGCGCGACCACGTCGGTGCCCTCGAAGATCTTCCCCTCAGGATGCGGCTCGACCACAGCACCGTTCGCGCGGAGGGCTGCGTCGATGGTGGCCTGCTCGTAGGGCGAGAGCGCAGGCGCGGGGGTAGCGGACGGTGCAGCCGGCGCCTGCGCGAAGGCCGCGACGGGCAGCAAGAGCGCGCCGGCCAGAGCGAGAACAGCCAGGTGCGCCCCGCGGCGCATCCCGGCGTGGAGCGCCGCGGTCACGCGTTACATCTCCGCCGAGCTGCTGGGCGAGAAGGAACCGGCGCGATGGCGATCGCCCCGATCATGGGCCGCGAGCCGCACGGGCTCTGCGGGCACTGCCGCGCGACCCCTGGCGAGTCGCCCGCGGCAGAAGCACCAACTCCGCCGCTTCCTCTGCGTCCCGCAGCAGCGTCTTGCGCGCCGTGGCCATTTGCGCGCGCAGGGTCAATCCATTGACCAGGTCGATGGCCTGGCTCGCGCGCGTGGCCACAGGAAAGTCCGACGGGATCTCTCCCGCGCTGATCCCGTCCCGGAAACGACGCTCCACCATCGCGACGGCGCCCGCCGCGGCGTTCTTTACGAACTGCCGGACCTCTGCGTCGTCCACCAGCGGCGCGACGCATATGAGCAGACAACCCAGCGCCGAGCCCTTCTCGGTAGCGATCTCGACAGTCTGTTTCATGAACCCGGTGAGCGAGGCGCGCAGAGCCTGCGGCGAGAGGAGCGCCTTCATCGCGAGCGCCCCCTTCTTCTCGGCGTATGCCCTGAGGACGCGCAAGAACAACGTCCGCTTGTCGCCGAAGACGGCATACAGGCTTGGCCGTCCCACCCCCATCCCTTCGACGAGATCGTCGATCGTCACTCCGTCGTAACCCTTCGACCAGAACACTTGGGTCGCTTTTTCCAGCGCTTCGCTCTCGTCGAAGGTGCGCGGTCGCCCTCGTGGCCTGCTGTTGTTTTGAATCATATGGTTCGAAACTCCTTGCGCAGCCCGGTCAATATGCTAACAAACGGTTCGAAATTAACAACGCGCCGGCCCCGCCACGTTGGAACTCCCGGTTTCTGTCTTCTCTCCCTCTACACCACGGAACCCTCCATGAAGCCTTCGATCGCTCTCGTCACCGGCACCACCTCCGGGCTCGGTTATGCGGCAGCGAGCATGCTCGCCACCGAGGGCAGCCGCGAGGTCATCATCACCGGGCGCGGCCTCGCTCGGGCTCAAGAGACGGCCGCTCAGCTCGCGGCGGAGACCCAGAAGCAGGTCTTCACGCCGTTGGAGCTGGAGCTGGAAACGCCGTCCAGCGTTCAGGCCGCGCTCGCTGCGCTCGTCAAGCGAGGTCGGCCGATCGATTTCCTGTTGCTCAATGCCGGGATGGTCCCAGGCAAGAAGCGCGTGATCACCGCGGCAGGCGTCGAGGCTTCGCAGGCCCCGTTGATGGGCCATCACCAACTGACGGTCGGGTTGCTCCGCGCAGGCCTCCTGGCCCCCAACGCGCGGATTGTCATCGCCGGCGCGGAGCCTGCCCGAGGGGGCGTACCCCTGTTCAGCTACACAGACCTGCCGCCCTTCGCGGCCAAATACCACCAGGGAGACCGAACCGCCGCTGTGGAAGCCCTGATCCGCAACGGGCCGAATGTGAAGTACGTACCCAACAATGCATATGCCGATGCGAAGCTCATCATCGCTTGGTGGGTCGCCGCGTTGGCGCGCCGGTTGCCCGCCGGCATGGCCGTGTACGCCGTCTCGCCCGGTGGGGCGACGGCCACCAAGGTGGTGCGAAACGCCGGCCTGGCCTTGCGGTATCTGTTCATCCCAATCATCAACCTCATTCCCGGCATGAATCAGACGCCGGAGACCGCGGCCCGTCGATACCTCCAGGCGTCGGAGTTCGGAACGGATGTATCCGGGCAATTCTTCGCTTCGGCAGCCGGGAAGTTCTCAGGCCCGATGGAGCCGCAGCGCCACCCGCACTTGCACGATCACGCCAGCCAGGAAGCCGCGTGGCAGGCCATCGTCAAGGTGTCGGGCGTCGACTTCTCCGCGGCGCGCTTGAGCGCGATGCCCTGAGAAAGCACCGACCGCGGCTGAACGGAACGCGTTGACCCGAGACCGGCGAGGCCAGCGGCGCGGCTGCACGGTCCATGCGGCCACGCCGGATTCCAGAGCGCTTGGTTCAAAAAGCGTTGCGACTGACCCGCTGCATCTATTAGTGTACTATTTAGTTTGAAATCGAGAAGGCGGAGCGCGCGGCTCCAGAAGAACGTCGTGAACCACAAACCAGGCGACTTTCAGGTCGCCCGAGGGAGAACGCACCATGGGTCAATACGAGGGCAAACGGGTGGTGATCACCGGCGGGACGAGCGGCATCGGTCTCGCGACGGCGAAGCTGCTGCTGGATCAGGGCGCGCGCGTGCTGGTGACGGGGCGCACCCAGCAGACGCTCGAGGCAGCGCGCAACCAGCTCGGGAAAGACGCCATCGTGATGTCGAGCGACGCGACCGTGCTGACGGACATCGACGCTCTCGCCGCTCGCGCGAAGTCGGAGTTCGGAGCGATCGACTTTCTGTTCCTCAACGCTGGATACGGAAAGTTCGCGCCGTTCGAGGGAACGTCCGAGGCGGCATATGACGAAATGTTCAATCTGAACATGAAAGGACCGTACTTCGCGGCGCAGAAACTCGCTCCGCTGATGCCTCCTGGGAGCGCGATCGTACTCACGACGTCCGCCGCCAACGTGAAGGGGATACCCATGCTCAGCGCATACGGGGCCGCCAAAGGCGCGCTTCGCTCGCTCGCGCGATCGCTCGCCGCCGAGCTTCTGCCGCGGGGTATCCGCGTCAACGCCCTCAGCCCCGGTCCCATCGACACGCCGGTCATGGAAAAAACAGGGATGCCCAAGGAGCAGATCGCGCAGTTCCACAAGCAGATCATCGAGGGCAATCCGATGAAGCGTTTTGGACGCCCGGAAGAGATCGCGAAGGCCGCCGCTTTCCTGGCCTTCGACGCGACGTTTACGAACGGGCACGAACTCCCCGTGGATGGCGGCATGACCCAGCTCTGAGTTCACGCGGCGAGAGTTCCAGAAGAATGGGGGGACCTCTCTGCTTGAGGCTGCGCTTATCGAGCAGTTCGAACGAAAATATAGAATGGTCGACCTCGCACCGCCGGCGTCGGCGGTATCGAAAGGCGACGCCCACGGCAGCGGCCGCTTTTTCGGCCGATATGCCTATCGCGACGCGGAGGACATCACCGCCGGCGTTGTTTGGTGCGACTCTTCTTCGAGCGTCACCGGCCCCGATTACGTGCCTGCGGTCGTGCGGAGCAAGATGCGAGTCGCGGTGCGCGCGAGACTCGCCGAGCTACGTCGAGGTCCGCTGGGTCTCCTCGTCGATGTACTGCACGGGGATGGCCGAGTGAATCTGGCAGGCGCGAAAGTAGCAAATCTGCCTCTGCGCGGAAGCTCTCGCGGGCCGAACAGGCCTGTTCTCAAACTCAGGACCTTCAATGTGAGCGCCACAAGAAGGCGCCGGGGCTCGAGCCGGTGGGGGCTATTGAGAGAGCGTATGTGCGGCGTCGCCAAGGTCGCGCAGCGCGTTGGCTACGGGTCTGCGAGCGCGTTCAGCGTCGCATTCCATCGATATGTCGGTATGCCTCCGACGCAATACGCGCGCGAGGCGCCCTCGGCGCCTTAGTTTCCGATCGCACCCATGCTGATGTTCTCCTGCGCTCCCAGATCGGAGACGAGCACGAAGCCTTCGCCGTTCATACCCAGGTTGTTCGCCGCGGAGTGGACGGTGATGGTCAAGCGCAGGATGTCGCCATTGTTGCCACTGGTCTTGTCGAGCGCCAGGGTCGTATTGGCGGTATTGCCGAGATAGTCATTGAGGTCATAGGCGGTGACCGTCCAGGGGCCCGAGGTGGTGCCTTGGCTGACGAGCTCGATGTCGACCACCTTGGTCTGGCCAATGGGGATGGTCACGCCCACCGTCGGCGAAGGGCTCTGCGCGTTGCCCAGGTCGATGTTGTCGGTGAGGATCGGCACGCTGTTGAAGTACGGGCCCGAGGGCGGCACCGGCACGCAGGGATTGTTGCCCTGCGCCGCCGCGTGATTGGACCAGGAGCGCTGCACCATGTAGGTCGCGCCTGGCGGCGTATAGTTGGAGTCCGCGTTGTATTCGCACATATCGGCGATCTCGCCGCCGGTCGCGAAGGTCCAGATGATGTTGTTGTTGTCGGTCTGGTAATAGGCCGGCGCGCTCGTGACCAGCGGGTCGGTCGCCGATTCAACGAGCTCGTGGCTCACCGTGGTGGTCACCGTCTGCAACTCGGTGAGCGGATCGCCGGTCTGCGCGGGGCAATGGCAGATGACCGCGTAAGGGACGCTGCTCGAGGCGACCGGCGCCTCATAATGGTAGCCGAGGAAGTCGGTGCAGCAGTGGCCGCCGCTGTTGATGTCGGTGCCTTTGGGCAAGAGGAACGCATAGATGGTGCTCTGGCTGGGCGCGCCCCACGCGGGCGAGGAGCCGGTCAAGTTGCTCGCGAGCGTTGTCTGGAACGGCGTGACGGTGCCGGTGTTGTCGTCGAGCGATGTGGGGGGCGTACCCGGGATCGAGATCGGCGCCAGCACGGTGGCGGCGCCGACGCCGTACTCCGCGGTCTGCTCGCCCCACGTCGCCCCTTGCGTGAACTCGTTGACCATCGCCTCGACGTCGCTGTCGGTCGTGTCTTCGGCGTAGACGATGAGCTGCACTTTGGGCGCCGCGAGCGTCTGGCCGCCGAGGCTCACCACCTGCGGCGCCGGCGGCAGCGCGGGCGGTGGGCCGCAGGAGATGGCGACGTTGGTGATGTTCGCGCTCTCGATGGTGCCGTTGCCGTTGGCCACGGTGCAGACAACGCCGGAGGGGTCGGCCGAGTCGGTGACCGAGTAGGCAGAGCCGGTGGCGAGCTGCGTGGCGAACGTGAAGGTGGTCGCGCCGGACGCGACGGTCAGCGCGTCGCCGCCGTTGTCCTTGAGCACGAGCCCGCTCTCGGTGAGCCCGGTGATGGTCCCGCCGACGCTGTACTTGCTGCTCGAGGCGCAGGCGACGGCGACGCTGGTCACGTTGCCGGCGCCCACGGTGCCCGAGCCGCCGGTCACCGTGCACGTCTCGGCCGCTGGCTCGCTGGAGACCGTGACGAGATAGGCCGCGCCGCTGGCCACCTCCGTCGCGAACGTGAATGCGCCGTTCTGCGTGAGCGTGAGCGCGTCGCCGCCATTGTCGAGGAGGACCAACGTGCCAGTCAGGCCCGAGACGGTGCCGCCGATCTTGTGGCCGGAGCTGCCGTTGTTGCCGCAGGCAGAGGCCGTCAAAGCAACGCATCCCAAGAGCAGTGCAGACAGTTGTTTACGCACAAGCACCTCGCTGTGGCTGCGGCCGGGCACGGCTTGCAGAGCCGCGCGCCCTTCGCGCTGGAAAGTACGAGCCTACACCGGCGGCGGCTGGAGCCGAGCGCAATGCGCGCGTGCCCTTTGTTTCGAGCCACCGCCGTGCGGTCCGCAGCACGAGCTTCCTATCCACCGCCGATTGCGGGGGCGCTCCGCTCCGCGCTGGCGGCGAGCGCGGACGAGAGCAGCATTGTAGGGTCTGCCGATGCCGAAGATCGTTCCCACCATCCTGCTCTGCGCCGCCGGCCTGTTGAGCCTGTGGATCCTCAAGTCCGATCAGGACGTGCCGGGGAGCTACACCCGCTGGGGCCAGCTGAACATGACGGTGGTCTGGGGGCTCATCGCGCTGCGCGGGCTCGTCTTCGCGCTCGCGTTCAGCGCGCTGCTCGCGAGCGGGCGGCTGAGCAGCTGGGTCTCGGCTGGAGGCTCGCGCGCCGTGTTGGTGCTCGGCGGGCTCGTTCTCTGCGAGCTCGCTGCGTGCAATCTCAACTACTACAGCGTCAGCGAGAAACTGGGGGCTGCGCATCATTGGACCTTCGCGATCCTGGCGGCGCTCCTGCCTGCCTGTCTGATCGCGTCCGGCTGGCTCCCCTCGCGCGGCCTGTTTCTGCTGGCGCTCGCAGGTTCGCTGATCGCCTGGATCGCCGGCAGCTCGGCGGAGAGCGCAGGCCAGGTCCGCCGCGCCGCCGAGGTCGAGGCGAACCAGCTCGATACGGCGACCCAGCAGGGCATGAGCTCGCTGCTGGCCTGGGCCGATCCGATGTACGGGCCGGACCGCACGCAGAAGCTCCTCGAGCGCATCGAGCAGCAGCCGGACTGGATCCACCAGGTGGCGCAGCAGCTCGACGACCCGGGCCGCGCGTCGGCGGCGATGTTCGTGCTCTGCCGCAAGCCCGCGCTGCTCGATGAAGGGTTGCAAGAGCGCTGCTGGAGCGCGGTCCGCGCCACCACCGAGCGCCTCGACAAGCAGCTGCGCGAGACCGGCAGCGGGATGCTCACCTACGGCTATCAGCTTCTCGAGGCGGTGAAGGGGCTCGCTGGATGTCCCTGCCTGGTGCGCGAACGGCATCGCAAGGAGTTCGCGGCCGCGCGCGAGGTGCTCGCCAAGCTCCACGCCACGGCGCTCTCGTTCCCGGAGCTCGAAGAGACGGCGTGGGCGACGGTGGGCAACAAGTAGCGCAAAGAGCGTTCGCCGGCCGCGCGGCGCCGCTGTCGCGCGGGGCGATGTCGCCGCATGAATCAATCACTGCCGCAGGAAAGACAAGCAACCGCCGATGCCAGATAGACGCGACATCGCTGCATTCGCCAAGAGGGCTCTGGTCCTCGGGTTCGTCGCCGCGGCGTCGACGGCGCTGTTCCAGTTTTGGCACGCTTCGCTCTGGGGCCTGCCCATCACCAAGGTGATCAGCTACGCGCTTTTCTTTCTCCTGATCGGTCTGCTCGCTCGGCGCTCCACAGGCGCGCTCCAGCGGCAGGCCGGCGGCGAGCTGCCGCTGCTCGCAACGGCGCTCATCGGCGTTCTTGCGTTCCACCTCCGCGAACATCGAGCGTCGCTGTTGGCCCCGCCGCGGGTCGATATCGGCACCGATACCATCCTGGCCGCGAGAGACTTTCTATCGTTCCGGCTCAATCCGTATCTGGACACCCGCATAGGAGCCATCGGCCAGATACACCAGCAGTGGGGTTTCCATTACGGTCCGGCCATGCTGCTCGGATACCTGCCGGCCGGTATTTGGGGAGACGTCGCATATAAGCTGATGACCCTGATCTATCTCGCGCTGACTGCGTGGCTCTGCGGCGAGCTGGCGGTCGACAAGGCCCGGCCGCGCGCCGAGCGTGCGGCGTGCCGGCTCTTCGCCGCGCTGCTCCTGCTCTTGCCCTCCACGCTCTGGTCTGAGCTGTTCATATCGGGGGTATGCGATCTATTCCCCGTGTTCTTGATGCTGCTATCGATCTGTCTCGTCGAGCGCAAGCGGCTGCTGCTCGCCGGCGTCGCCGCGGGCCTCTCGTTCTCGGCCAAGTTCATTCCGGCGATTGCGCTGCTGGCGCTCTTCATCCGCTGGCGGCCGCATTGGCGCGCCTGGTGCGGCGTCGCCATTGGCTTCATCCCGCTGCTGCTGGCCGGCGTCTTCTGGGGAAGGCACTTCTGGCTGGCCGCGGTCGCGTTCCATGCGAGCAAGCCCTACGATTTCAGCAGCCTGCTTTGGTATATCCCGGTGCGATATCACGTGCTGTTCACCGGCTTGCAGGTCGCGAGCGCGGGGATATTGATTCTGCTCAATCTGCGCCGCCCGCTCGAGTCCGGCCGGCTGGTCCTTCATGCAGCGATTCTGATCGCCGTGCTCTCCGTTACATTCAAAGAGGTGCACGGCAATCATTCGCTCTGGTGCTTTCCGCTCCTGGTCATCCTGCTCGCGAAGTACAGCTACCGTTTTGCGCCCGCGCAGCCAGCCACATAGACGCGCAGCCAGCCAGAAACGGGCCGCCGCTCAGTACTGCACGCCGATACCGACCCGGAAGCGATAGTACGGATCCGCGCCCGTGGTGGTCGCGCCGCCTTCGCCGCTCGTCGCTTTGAGATACCGCAGCTCGAGGCCCAGCGGGCTCGCGAAGATATAGATGGGGCCCAGGAGGAGGTTGGCCTGCACCTCCACGCTGGAGCCGAGCAGAAACGTGACGTTCGAGTTGTTTTCATTGTCGTGCGTGAACAGCAGAGTCATATCGGCCAGGGAGACGAGCGGCTCAATCTCGAAGCTCACCGAGCGGGAACGGACCAGCGGAAAGGCCCAGCCGAAGCCGAGCGGCTCCAGGCGGACGCCGGAGAAGCCGTCGCCATAGGTGTAGTCGAGCTGCGCGTGATAGCGCGCGAACCAGCCCGTCTGCATCGAGCTCTCAATGCCGATGTTGTGAATGCCATCGCCTTGCGCGGCCTGGTGCAAGGCCGGTCCCAGCGAGCTGTTGGAGAGCAGGAGCTCGGGAGAATAGATCAATGAAAAGCGCTCCCAGCCTGGCTGTTCGGCGCTCGCCGAGAGCGGTGGCCCGTTCGGTCCAGGCGGGTAGTCCTGCGCGTAGGCGACACGCGCGCTGGCGCATACCAGCGCGGCGCCGAGGCAGAGCAGCCTTCGAATGATCTGGTTTCGCGCGGTGAGTCTCATCGTGAGGTCCTTTCGAACAGCAGCGTTCTTCGCCGGGGTCGGAGACGAGGCGGCGTGCTCGCGTGCAGGGAGCGTCCCGGCGCGTTGGCGCAAGGCGACAGGTCGCTTGGATGACCGCGGGCGCGCTGCGTTCGGCCACGGGCAGCCGACGGCAGGCCCCGGTGCGAGTGAGTTGGAGCGATGTCTTGGCTGTGCGGGGCCGCGGCGGCAGGCGCCCGGAGAAGAGACCGCGCGGCGCAGTGTCGTGCACGCGACCGCGCCCGGCGCGTCTCTGCCGGCAGGTCTGCGGTGGCGAAGGCCGGGGAAGCTTGTCGAGGTCGGCGATCAGCCCGAGCGAGAAGAGATCGCTGCGCGCGGCGAGCTCATCATTCTTGCCCGCGGCCTGCTCGGGCGACATGTACGCAGGCGTCCCGATCGCGGAGCCGATGCGCGTGCGGCTGGCATCGTCGACTTCGACCGCGTCCGCCATGCCATCGGCGTTTCCCTGGACGCGGCAGATGCCCCAGCCCATCACGTACACTTCATTGCACGGCCCGATCATGATGTTGTCGGGCTTGATTGGCCAACGCCCATCCTTTGAGGAGAGGGGCCGGACGTAGCGCAAAGGAATTGCCGCTGGCCCGCGCGGTCCGGGCGCGGCGTGGACGCGCTCGCGCAGGGATGCGAACCTGCCCGGCATGGACGGCGCAACGATGAAGCAGCGCAGGCAAGCGGCCGGGCTCTCCCAGGGAGCGTTGGCGCGCGAGGTGGGCGTGTCGCGCTCGACCGTCTCGCATTGGGAGACCGATCGGGCCGCGCCGGACGGCGAGTTGCTGGCGCGCATCGAGCGCTGGCTCGGAGCGCTTCCCGCCGCCGGCGCGGAGGGTTCTCTCGAGGAGATGGCGGGCGAAGCGAGCGCGCGCCGCCAGCGGCGCACGAAGCAGCGCTCGGCGTCGCGCGCGGTGCAGGAGCTCGTCGTCGACCTCTGGAGAGAGGCCCCGCGAAGCGGTGGTGTGGCTGTGCTCTTCGCGGCCAACGGAGCGCCGCTCTGGGCGGGCAAGGCCCGCAACTTGCGGCGCAAGCTCAAGCGGCTGGCCAGGGAGCCCGCGCTGCGGAGCGCCGTGCGGGCGACGTTGCTGGTGCTCAAGCGGCGGCAGGCGCGCGACCAGGTCGCCGAGCTCTTGCGCAGGCTCACCGCGCCCGGGCTTTGAGCCGCGATGGAGAGGTTGCCGCGCCGCCGTCAGCGCGCCTTCTCGACGTGGGCCGCCAGGTGGTAGCGCGCAATCACCAGCGTGCGCCGCACCAGCATCGGCACTTGCAGCTCGAAGGTCTTCCCTTCATAGGCCGCGGCGGCATCGCCGCGATCCGGCAGCACGAACGGGATCAGCCGCGCGGTCTGCGTGCCGTCGGGCTCGATCCAGCCGAGATCCGCGTCGGGCCGCGGCGCGCTGCTGGCGCCGCCGGGCGCGATCAGCACCACATCGGACCAGCGCACCTGCAGCGGCTGCCCGGTCTTGTTGCGCAGCGATAGAACGACCGCCTGCGCGCCGCGCGCGTCGACCCACAGCTGTGCGTCGACGTCGTCGTTCTCGAGGCGATCGCCTCCGCTCGCGCTCTGCACGCCGGGATCGGTGAGGTGGAACGTGTACGCGTAGGGCGTCGCGCAGCCGCTGGCGAGGCCGGCGGAGAGCAGCGCTGCGAATATAACCATGTGGTTATTTACTCCGCGGCGGATCTCGCTGGCGATCTTGCGCATGGGGCTCTCCAGAGAAAGGTGTGTGGTGCTTTGGCCGGACTCGCGCAAAGCGGCGTCGCCGGGCCGCGACATTGGGCCTCGCTCAAGGGGCATCGAAGATGACGCTCCCCGGCCGGCCGGCGGGCCCCGGCGCGCCGTCCGAGCCCGGCATGCCATCGATTCCGCTGGTGCCGCCGCTGCATCCCGGATCGTCGGTGACGGTGTTGCCGTCGCTGTCGGTGTGAGTTGAGGCTGGCCGCCCGGAGCCGCCTGCGCCGCCGCGTCCTCCTGCGCCGCCGGAGCCGCCCGGCCCTCCCGCGCCGCCGAGGCTGACCACGGCGCGGCGGAGGATGGAGCGGCTCGCGATGCAGGCCTGCGCAGGCGCGTTGCCGCAGTCGACGGAGACCTGCACCGGGCCGCCGTCGCCGCCCGGCCCGCCGTCGCCGCCATCTCCGCCCGGGCCTCCACTGCCGCCGTCGCCGCACTCGTCGCCGTCGGAGCCGTCCGAGCCGTCCGAGCCGTCCGAGCCGGTGTCCCCTTGCGCGCCGCGGCTGCCGGCGAGGTATCCGCCGATGTCGGCCGCGTCGACCACCGACGCATAGTCTCCGGCGCGGAAGACGAAGCGGCGCGGATTGCCGACCTCGACGCGCAGCTGCACGGCGGGGCCTCGGTCGCCCGCGTTCGCGCCAGTGAAGAGCAGATCGGCAGGCCGCTGGAACTCGAGCCCCCACTGCAGCGAGACCGCCGGCTTTCCACCGATCTCGATCGGCAGCTCGAAGAAGTCGCCCGCGGCGAGCGGCAGCACGTCGCTCATCGCCACCTGATCGCGGAAATGAAATGCGCCGCCCTGGTCGAGATAGGCGAGCGGATGGTCGAGCGCGACGTCGCTGCTGAGCAGGCACGGCGTCGGGTCGAGCGCGCGCTTGCGCCCGCAGAGCGTCACCGGCCGCGAGACGCCCTGCAGCTCGGCGAGCAGCCCGCCGCGAAACGAGATCTCGGGCAGCACCGAGAGCGAGGGGCGCGCGGCGGAGTAGGCGAGCAGCGTGGCGGACTTCTTCCAGAGGTCCTGCCGCACCAGCACGCCGCGCACCGGAACCTGCGCGGCGTCGAGCCACGCGCGCTGCACCGGATGCGCCGATAGATCGATCCGGTTGTGCCCGTCGCGAATGACCGCATCTTCCACCGCCGCCGCAGCAGCGCGCACTTCGTCGAAGGGCGAGAGCGCGATGTGGATCCGCAGGAGCCGGTGGCGCGCTTCGTTGCGCATCGCCGCGGTCGGGAGCCGCCGCGAGAAGCGCGTCAGCGTCATCTCGTTGCCGACCGCCGCCAGCGCATCCATCTGCGGAAGATCGACCGCGCGCCCCTGCCAGTTTCCCTTCTCGAGCTCGAGCGTCGCGAGCAGCTCCTGCGCGAACTGCGCGGCCAGCGCCCCGAGCTTCTTCTTCGCGAGCTTCGACCGCAGCTCCTCGGCGATCGGCGCGAGCACCTCCGCGCGCGCGTCCACCTTCGCGGTCCGATCGAGATAGAGCCGATGGAGGGTGTTCAACCGATCGGCGAGCGAGGGATCGGTGGAGAGATCCGAGTCGGTGAGCAGCTGCGCGTAGCTCTGCATCAGCCGGTCGAAGAGCGAGGTCGCGTCGGCGGGCGCAAGGCTCTTGGCCAGCGCGTCGATGCAGCGCTGCCAGATCGCGGGCGCGATCTTCCCGTCGATGAATCCGTCGACCAGCGCGCCGCGGATCTCGTCGTCGAACGCGGCGGGATGCGGAGTGCGCGCGCGCAAGTCGCAGACGGCCGGGCTCGCGTCGGGCTGGCCCAGGTAGGCCACCAGCGCGGGGCCGCTGTCGTAGGCGGCCAGCGCGGAGGCGGTCATCGGCAGCGGAAAGACGGTGGCGCAGGAGGCGCAGAGCGCCGCGGCAAGAGAGGCCAGGCAAGCAGCGGAGCGGAGGGCCAGGCGCAGGGGGAAGAGGGAGGCGTGCATCGCGTGTCCTCGAAAACAGAGCGGGGGCTCTCGAGAAACTAGTCTGTTCACCGCAGAGGCTGTGACGTTTCACAGTGTGTGCGGAGGATCCACCCGCGCGCCGCGCCGATCCAAAGCACCGCGGCCGGTTCTGCTAACGTCGCTGCATGGCGAGTTCAAAAGGCACCGCGCTCATCACCGGCGCATCCGTCGGGCTTGGCCGCGAGTTCGCGCGGCTCTTCGCGGCCGACGGATATGACGTCGCGCTGGTCGCGCGCAGCGAAGACAAGCTGCGCGACCTTGCCAACGAGCTCGCGCAGGCGCACGGCGTTCGCGCGCAGGTCATCGCGCAAGACCTGACCGATCCGGGCGCGCCCGCGCGCATCGTCGAGGCCGCCGCCGCTGCCGGCTTTTCGATCGACTTCCTCGTCAACAACGCCGGCTTCGGATCGAGCGGACGCTTCTACGAGCTCGAGGCGAAGCGCGAGCTGGAGATGGTGCAGGTGAACATCTCCGCGCTGCTTCTCCTCACGCGCCTGGCGTTGCCGGGGATGGTCGCGCGCAAGCGCGGGCGCGTGCTCAACATCGCCTCGACCGCTGGCTTCCAGCCCGGCCCGGGGATGGCCACCTACTATGCGACCAAGGCGTTCGTGCTCTCGTTCAGCGAGGCGATCGCGCAGGAGCTCAAGGGCAGTGGGGTCACCGTGACCGCGCACTGCCCCGGCGCCACCTTGACCGAGTTCGCGCACGCGGCCGACATCGAGAAGTCGAGGTTGTTTCAGATGGCGGCCGCGGACGCGAAGACGGTCGCGCGCCACGGCTACCGGGCGATGCACCGCGGGCAGGTCGTGGCGGTGCAGGGGTTCACCAACTGGCTGCTCACGCAGTCGCTGCGCTTGAGCCCCCGCTTCGCCGTGCGGGCGATCGCCGCGTGGATCAATTCGAAATGAACGGCGGGCGTTCGCGCCATCCCTCGAAGACCGGGTGCAAGACGCCATGACCACGCTCGCGTTCACCGCCGCGCCCTCGCAGGTCCCGCACTATCTGCGCGCGCTGCTTGCCCGCAAGCGCAGCCCTGGCGCGGGCGAGCAGCTCCCGCCCATCGACGCCACGCTCACCGTCACGCCTGCGCCAGAGGTGCTCGCGACCTATCGCCACCTCTGCGGCTTTCGCGACGGGGCCGTGCCGATCTCCTTCCCGCACGTGCTCGCCTCGCCGCTGCACCTGGCCATCCTGACCCACCCGAGCTTTCCGCTGCCCGCGATGGGGCTGCTCCACGTCGCGAATCAGATCGTCCAGCACCGGGCGCTGCTCGAGGGCGAGCCTCTCTCGCTGCGCGTCGCGCTCGCCGGCCAGCGCGAGGCGCGCCGAGGGCTCGAGTTCGATCTGCGCTCGGAGGTTCGCGTCGCCAGCGAGCTGGTCTGGGAGAGCGTCTCGACGCTGCTGCACCGGCTGCCGGGCCGCGCGCCGCCTCGCGCGCAAGCCGATGCGCCGATTGCTCCGGCGCCGGCGCTCCACGCCGCGAGCTCCGAAGAGTGGGCGCTGCCGGCCGGGCTGGGCCGGCGCTACGCGCGCGTCTCGGGCGACTTCAATCCGATCCACCTCTGGCCGCTCAGCGCGCGACTGTTCGGATTCCGGCGGCCGATCATCCACGGGATGTGGACGCTCGCCCGCGCGGCGGCGGCGCTCGCGGATCGCGCGCCCGCGCTGCCGTCGAAGCTCGAGGTCCGGTTCAAGCGGCCGCTGGCGCTGCCGGGCGCGGCACGGCTCAGCGCGCGCGAGGCCGGCGGCGCGCTGTCGTTTCGCGTCGCCGATCGTGCCGGCGAGGAGATCTTCCTCGAGGGGACCTGGAGCCCGCTGCGCGAATGACGGCGCGGCTTCGTCCGGCGTGAAGCGAGCCGGGCGTTTCGATCCAGCCCATGCACCAGCGATCACCGGCTCGCCGAGTAGGTTCCTCCCTCGACGCCGCAAGCGCTCTCCAGCGCCGCTTGCGAGGCGCTGCCGCTGCCCGACGATAGATACGTATAGATATATTCCTGCGCGGCATTGACCGAGACGGTGCAGACCCCGAGCGCGTCCGCGGTCGCGCACGCGTCCGCAGAGTAGACGCCGCCCGCGCTGTTGCAGTTGTTCTCGCCGACGCTCTGGTTGAACTCCGAGCCGGAGTAGTCCTCGCAGATCACATATCCGTCCGCGGCGGTAGCATTGAGCAGGCAGCTTCCGCCCGCGCCCGCGCAGGCCGACAGCGCGAGCGAGACCGCGAGCAGCGCGCACCGCAGTGAGTTCGATTTCAATTGGGCTCGCATGAATTACCCGAGGTGGATGATGAGGCGCACGTCGAAGTGGCGCAGCGCCGCGTACTGGGAGTTGCCGAAGAAGCCGGTCCCCAGCCGGTACGCGTAGATGTCGTTGAACAGGTTGAACGCGTCGAAGGCCAGCTCCGGGCGGCCGGGCAGTTCGAAGACGTGGCTGGCGGTCAGGTCGACCGTGGTGTGCTCCGGGACCGTCTCGTTGGTGGCGATGCCGGTGTGGAATCCGCTCCCGTAGTTGAGGTGCACCGAGACGTTGTTGTTCTTGGCGGCGTCGTGGAACAGCAGCCCCACGTTCACCGTCCAGAACTGCACGTGGTCCATCACGCTCCAGGCATGCGAGGCGGCGATGTCATCGGGGCCGAAGAGAAATTGCTGCGTGGTGATGTCGAGCTGCTGCGCCTGCTGGCCGCTCAAGTTGCCGAACCCTTCGAGGACGAAGCGGCCGCTGGCGAACTTCGCGATCTCGCCGTTGGCGTAGAGATCTCCGCCCCAGGCGCGGCCCTGGTCCCAGTTGAAGCTCGCCCACAGATCGGACGCGCCGATGTTCTGGTGGTCGAGCATGTTGTGCGTCCAGCGGCCCCAGCCGGTCAGCCCGACGGTGAGCCCGCCGGTGGGGTGCACGGTGATGCCGAGCTCCGTGCTCCAGCTGGTCGCCGGCTTGAGGTCGACCGGCAGCGTCTGGCCGGCGAGCGAAGGGATGAGGATCTGCGCGATGACCGGAGCGTCGTAGTTGACCGGCGACTCCCAGAGGTAGCCGGCGAACGCGTGGAGGAGCACGCGATCGTTGAACGCGTAGGACGCGCCGAGCCGGCCGCTCGGGCCGCTGAGGAAGATCGACGGCTCGTTCGAATCGCGGAAGTTCGTCGACTGCGTGTCGAAGCGGAAGCCGGGCAGCAGCGTCAGCGCGCCGAGCTCGATGCGGTCCTCGACGAAGGCGCCGGCCGAGAGCGTGTTGATGTTGTCGCCGCCCGCCAGCGTGGCCGCCGGATCGGCGCCGCCCGAGGGCGAGCTGTCGTTGCGGGTGAACAGCGAGTAGCGCAGCGTGCTGTGCTGATCGTCGAGCTGCACGCCCGCCTTCCAATCGCCGCCCAGCCAGTGCCAGCTCGCGTTGGCGAGGCCGCCGGTGTGGAACGCGTTGCGGGTGAAGCTGCTGCAGACCGAGCCCGGGTCGGCGCTGGCGCCCAACGAGCCGGCGGGATCGCAGTCGTAGCTCTCCTGGACCTGCCGCTCGAAGAGCGAGACCTGCGTGCTCACGTCGCCGGTGTGCAGATACGAGAGCGAAGCGAAGAGCGTGCTCTCGGTGTCGGTCGGGTTCGCGTCGTAGGGGACGAACTGCGGCGAGGGGTTGCCGTAGACGTCGTTGCCGCGCGTGGCGCCGGGCGGCGCGTCGGAGAGCGGCAGCATCGTCGCGTCGATGGGGATCTGGAAATGATCCTGCTGGTAGCTCGCCACCAGCGAGAGGCGGTTCTTGCTGTCGAGCTGGTAGTCGCTCTTGATGAAGCCGTTGCCGCCGCGCCGGTTGTCGTGGAGCACGTCGATCGCGTCGGGCGTGTCGAGGCCGCGCGCAGTGCTGACGAAGTCGCCGCTGGCGATGATGCTGAGCTTGCCGATCGACTGCGAGTAGTTCGCCGCGAGGTCGGTGAGGTTGTAGCTGCCGTACGTCAGCTGCACTTCGCCGGTGGGCGTCTCGGCAGGCCGGCGCGTGGTGATGTTGACCACGCCGCCGAGCGCGTAGCTGTAGTCGACCGGAAAGCCGCCGGTGAAGACCTGGAGGTTCTGCACCAGGCGCGTGGGCAAGGTGTCGAGCAGCTGCGCCTTGGTGCCGACCGCGGGCGCGAACATCGGGATGCCGTCGACCACGTAGAGGATGGCGCCGTCGGCGCCGCGCACGTGGATGCTCGAGCCGAACGAGTCGGCGACGGTGCCCGGCTGCATCTCGACCACCTGCGCGACGGTCTGCGTGTCGCCGCCGGGGAGCTCCTCGAGCCGCTCGCGCGAGACGACGGTGGCGGTGCCGCCGGTGATCGCGGCGTCTTCGCGAGTGGCAGCGACGACGGCGTGGAAGACCTCGGGGATCGGCGCCTCCTCATGCTCGTCGGCCGCGGCGGGCTGCGAGCCGGCGTCGAGCGCCGGGGCCGGGGCGGGCTGCGGAGCCGGCGGCTCTGAGTCCTGCGCGCTCGCGCGGAACGCGAGCAGCGCGCAGAGGCAGAGCGCAGCCGGAGACCCGCTCTTCAACCGGGCGCGCGCGATCACGGGGACACCGCCGGCGCCAGCGTGCTCTGGCAGCTCGTCTCGGGCGGCTCGCCGGCCGAGCAGGTGAAGGTGATGCTGCCGGCCGCGTCCGGCACGCTCGAGCTGCAGGTCAGCGCGGTTGTCTGGTCGGCGCTGGAGACTCCCGAGACCACCCATCCGCCCAGCTGGGGCGTGCTCGAGTGGGTCACCGTTTGCGCCTGGCTGAGCCCGAGCACCTCGAAGTTGGCGCTGAGCAGGCAGCCGTCGACGCTGATCGAGAACGGGCCACCCGCGCCGCAGCTGCCGCTCGCGGTGAAGTTGAACGAGGCGGAGGCGGGGCTCGGGTTGCTGCCGTCGGGGCAGACCCACGGCCACCACGGCCCGGCGTCGGCGACGCCGCTGTTCGAAGAGGTGTTGGCGGGCGAGGCGCCGTCGTCGTAGGTGCCAAACCCGCAGGCGGTCGCGCCGAGGGCAGCCACGCACAGAAGCGCGCGCCCGGTGCGCCGGGCGCCGGAGAGGAGCAGAGCAATTTCGTTCATGCGCGATGCTTAGTTTTTCCAAGCCGGATGCACAATCGCGTCGAGTCGTGAAAGACCTTGGCCGGATACTGGCCGCGCTATCGTTCCCACCCGCAGAGGTCTAACGTCCGCGCGATGATATCCTCTGCCTCGACGCAAGCGCCGCCCGCAGGACCGCCCGGCACGTTCGGCGTGCGCAATCTCGCCAGCCTGGTGCGCGGGCAGCTTCCCTGGCTGACCGGCCTCGCGCGAAAGCACGGCGATCTGGTGCGGCTGAAGATGCTCGGCAAGTGGTGGTTCATCGTCAGCCACCCCGACGACATCGAGCGGATCTTGGTGAAGGACGCGCGGATCATGCAGCGCGACGCCGGGATCGAGATCGTCCGGCGCGTCCTCGGCCACGGGCTGCTCACCAGCGAGGGCGAGCTGTGGAAGCGCCAGCGCAAGCTGATGTCGCAGGCCTTCACGCCCAAGCGCATCGCCGACTACGCGACCTCGATGGTGCGGGTGACCGACGTGGCGCTGCGCCGCTGGCGCGACGGCGCGACGGCGAACGTGCACCAGGAGATGTCGCGCCTCACCATGGAGGTGGTCGCCGACGTGCTCTTCGGCGCGAACATGGGCCCCGCCGACGTCGAAGCGGTGGGCTCGGCGATGGAGGTCGCCAACGAGTTCTTCTCCGGCAGCCCCGAGGCGATGCTGCAGGTGCCGAAGTGGGTCCCCACGCCGCGCAACGGGCGGATGAACCGCGCCGTCGCCACGCTCGATCGGGTCGTCTACGACATCATCGCGCGGCGGCGCGCGGGCGCCACCAGCGCGGGCGGGCGCGACGATCTGCTGGCCACGCTCCTCGCCGCGCGCGACGACGAGGGCGCCGGCATGAGCGATCTGCAGCTGCGCGACGAGGTGATGACGCTCTTTCTCGCCGGACACGAGACGACCTCGCTCGCGCTCTCGCACGCGCTCTACCTGCTCGATCTGAACCCCGCGATCGAGCAGCGTCTCCACGACGAGATCCGCAGCGTGCTCGGCGACCGGCTGCCGACGGCCGACGACGTGCGCTCGCTGCCGTTCACCGACTGGGTGCTCAAGGAGACGATGCGGCTCTACCCTCCCGCGTGGGGCGTCGGGCGCGAGACCACCGAGCCGTACGAGATCCGCGGCCACGCCATTCCGGTGGGCGCGCAGCTGATGGCGATGCAGTGGATCGTGCACCGCGACGCGCGCTGGTATCCCGAGCCGGAGCGGTTCGACCCGGAGCGCTGGTCGCCCGAGCGCGCGAAGGAGATCCCGCGCTACGCCTATTTTCCCTTCGGCGGCGGGCCGCGCGTCTGCATCGGAAATCACTTCGCGATGATGGAGGCGACGCTGCTGCTCGCGATGATCGTGCAGCGCTTCCGCGTCGCGCTCCTGCCCGGGCAGACGCTCGAGCTCGCGCCGGCGGTGACGCTGCGGCAGAAGGGGCCGGGGCTGCGCGTGCGCACGCACGCCCGCGCCTGACAGCTCGCGCCGCTGCGGTATCGTGCGCGCATGCTGATGAACTCGATCCTCGACGCGATCGGCGAGACGCCGCTGGTGCGCCTGCACCGCCTCGCTCCACCCGGTGCGACGCTGCTGCTCAAGCTCGAGGCGATGAACCCGGGCGGCTCGATCAAGGATCGCGCGGTGAAGAGCATGGTGCTGGCGGCCGAGCGGGAAGGGCTGCTCGCGCCGGGCGCGACGCTGGTGGAAGGCACCGCGGGGAACACCGGCATCGGGCTGGCGATGATCGCGGCGGCGCGCGGCTACCAGGCGGTGGTGGTGATGCCGCGCAACACTTCGGAGGGGAAACAGCGAGTCCTGCGCTTGCTCGGCGCGGAGCTGGTGCTGACGCCGCCCGATCTGCCGCTCGACGATCCGCGCAGCTACATCGCGGTGGCCAGGCGCATCGCGAGCGAGCGGCCGGGCGCGCACCGGCTCGCGCAGTTCGAGAATCTCGCCAATCCGGCGGCGCACCTCGAGAGCACAGGTCCCGAGATCTGGCGCGATGCGAACGGCCGCGTCGACGTGCTGGTCGGCTGCGTCGGGACCGGCGGGACGCTCTCCGGCACCGCGCGATTTCTCCGCGCGAAGAATCCCGCGCTGCGGCTGGTCGCGGCCCAGCCGGAGCAGGAGCCTTCGCGCATCGAAGGCGCGACCGACGAAGATCCGCCGCACGAGTTTGGCGAAGAGCGCGAGGGCGCGCTGCGCGCGGTGCACCTCGATGCGCGCGTCCGCGTGCGCGATGACGAAGCGATCGCGATGGCGCGGCGGGCGGCGCGCGAGGAGGGTCTCATCGTCGGCCTCTCCGCGGGCGCGGCGCTGGCGGCGGCGCTGCGCGACGCACGCGCGTGGCCCGCGGGCGCGACCGCGGTGGTGATCGCGCCGGACACCGGCCGCAACTACCTCGACCTGCTGGCGCCGCAGCCGTGAAGCTCGCGCGCGCGTTCGAGCGGCTCTGCCAGGCCTGGCCCGAGCTGGGCGCGTTCGCCGGCGCGGACGTCGGCGCGCTCGCGAGCTTTGCTCCCGAGACGGTGCGCGCGCGCATCGCCGCGGTGCGCGCGCTCGCGGAGGACGCGGAGAGCCCGAGCGACGAGCGGCTGCTCGCGCAGTCGAGCGGGTTCTTCTCGCTGCTCCTTGAGACGGGCCGCTGGAGGAAGAACCCCGACGTGCTCTCGGACTGGTCGGCGCTGCTCTTGCGGCAGGTGCTGCTCGCGGAGCGAAGCGCGCTCGAGGCGGCGCGGCTCGCGGCCTGGCTCGCGTCGATGCCGCGCGCGCTGCACGGCGCTCTCGAAGGCCGCGAGCATCCCGATCCCCGCGCGCTCTCGCTCGCTCGGGAGTCGTGCCTCGGCTTTCGCGCGCAGCTCGACGCGCTCGCCGATCTGGTGCCCCCGACCGCGCTGCAAGCGGCGCTGCTCGCGCTCGCGCAGCACCAGGCGCAGCTCGACGCGCTCGCGCCGGCCGAGCCGCTCGGGCCTGTCGAAGACCTCTCCGCGCTCCTGCGCGCTCGCGGAATCGCCGCCTCGCCCGATGCGCTCGCGACGCTTTTCGACGCGGAGCTGCTGCGCCTGCGCCGCGAGCTCGATGCGCTCCCGCTCGCGATCGGTGCGCGCTCCGCCGCGAGCCACGCCCTTTCGCGAGAGACCCTGCGCGACGACCTGGTGCGCGAGGCGCTGTCCAGCGAGCTCGAGCTGACCGCGGCGCTCTGGAAAAAACACGGCCTGCCCGGCTGCGACGCGCGCTTCGAAGTGCTGCCGGTGCCTGCGGGATTGAGCGAAACGATCCCGCACGCCGCCGTCTTCTCGCCGCGCCCGCTGCTGCCGCGCGAGCCCTCGATCGTGGTGCTCAACGCGAGTTCACAGCTCGCGCGCGCGCCGCATCGCCGGCTCTTGCTCGCGGTGCACGAGGGCGCGCCCGGCCACGCGCTGCAGGCATCTCGCGCGAACGCCGCCGCTCGCCCTTGGCGCGCCGTCGACCTCTGCCCGATCCCCGGCGCCGGCGCGGGCGTCTTCGCGGGCGAGCTGATGGAGGGCTGGGCCCACTTCGCCGAAGGCCGCTTCGCCGAGCTGTTTCCGCAGGACACCGCCCTGCAGCGCACCGTCCGCGAAGAGCAGCTCTGGCGCGCCGCGCGCGCGAGAGCCGATCTCGGATTTGCGCGCGGTGAATTCAGCGCTGCCTCCGCCGCGCAATTTCTCGTCGAGACCGCCGCGCTCTCGCCCGAAGACGCGCTCGCCGAGGTCGACGATTTCCGCCTCAACCCGACCTACGGACTCTCGTACACGCTGGGCCGCTTGACGCTGGAGAAGATGCGCGCGGCCGCGCCAGGAGCGGGCGAGCGCGCGCTCTACGAATCGCTGCTCGACCGCGGCCTGACCCCGCTCGACGCCTTTGACCGGTCGTAAGCCCGGGGCGCCTCCACCGGCGCCCTGCGGCGCGCCCTACGGCTTGCGGCCGTTGACGAAGTCGTCCGGCTCGGCGTGCGCTGCCTCGCGGCCCGCGAGCCCCGACTGCTTCTCCAAGCGCAGCATCCGATCGGTGAGCGCCTCGTTCTGCTTCACCAGCCCGCGGATGATCTCCTGCACCGGATCCGGCAGGCTCGCGTGGTTCAACTGCTCGGAGAAATCCTCGCGGCGCGCGCTTCGCGCCTCGCGCGCGGGCACGCCCACCACGGTCGCGCCCGCGGGCACGTCCTTCACGACGACAGAGCCGGAGCCGATGCGCGCGCCCGCACCGATGGTGATCGCGCCGAGCACGCAGGCGTTCGAGCCGATCACCGCGTGCTTCTCCAAGTGCGGGTGGCGCACCTTGCGCTCGAGGCTGGTGCCGCCGAGGACCACGCCTTTGTAGATGAGGCAGCCTTCGTCGATGACTGCGGTCTCGCCGATGACGACGCCCATCCCGTGATCGATGAAGACGCCGGGCGCGATGCGCGCGCCGGGGTGGATCTCGACGCCGGTGCGCCGCCGCGACTGGTGCGAAAGCAGCCGCGCCAGCAGCGGATGTCCGGCCTGCCAGAGCGCGTGCGAGACCTCGTGGAGCCAGAGCGCGTGCAGCCCGGGGTAGGCGAGCAGCACCTCGGTCCGCGAGCGCGCGGCAGGGTCGTGGTGCAGCGCGTACTCGATGTCGTTCTGGATGCGCCGGAGCAGCGAGAGCGGGTTCACTGGCGACGCATCCAACCACGGCCGCCTGGTTCAGGCCATTTTCCGCGCGGCCCGAGTCGGTCGAGTGAGGCACCGCGGGCATCCTCGCCGGCCCGCTCTCGCTGCTCGCCCTGGGCTGGGCTCTGCGCAGACGGTCGCCGCGCCAGGCGCGCGCGTCTCTGCGCTCTTGATCGGCCGCAGAGCCGCGCGCAGTGGCTGGAACGAAGGGGCCCGCAAGTGCGCGCCGCGCACCCGTCCGAGCACGGCAGGCCCACCGGACCCCTGTGGCGCGCTCTACGCCTCGTTGAAATCGAGATCGACGCCGAACGACTCCGGCAGCGAGGTGAGGCCAATGAAAGCGACGAGGAGCGTGCCCGCGCCCACCGCGATCGCCGCGCTGATCACGCCGTGGCCGGCGGCGATGGCCTTGAACGAGAGCGTCAGCAGCGGCACCGCGCCGCGCACGAAGTTCGGCACGGTGGTGGCCACGGTCGCGCGCAGGTTGGTGCCGAACAGCTCCGCTGCCGTCGAGACGAAGACCGCCCAGTAGCCGGTGGTCACGCCGCCGAGCGCGCAGAGCGCATAGAAGACCGGCAACGAAGTGCCGCCGACGGTGAAGTAGAGCGCGAGGTTGACCACCGTGCCGGCGAGGAAGAGCGCGAGCGGCCGCTTGCGCGAGCGCAGCCGCTGGCTGAGCAGGCCGCAGCCGAAGCCGCCCAGCGAGCAGCCGGCGTAGCAGAAGAAGAGCGCGGTGGCCGGGCTGGGCGCGGGTGAGAGGCCGAGCTTGGCGCCGATCGCGTCGGCGAACGTGAAGGGGATTCCAATCACGTACCAGACGGGAATGCCGACCGCGATGATCGTCAGGTATCGCAAGAAGCGGCGCCGATCGGCGAAGAGCATGAGGAAGCGCCCGCGCGCGATCGACGTGTTGGCGGCGGCGCTGCGGAACATGCCCGATTCGATCACGCCGATGCGCAGCGCGAGCAAGAGCAGTCCCATCCCGCCGCCGATGTAATAAGCGACGCGCCAGCCGGGGTGGGCTACGCCGGGAAAGGCGCCGCCGACGAGGCCGGCGATGAGGCCGCCGAGCACGCCGATGGCCGCGACCAGGGTGGTGCCGATGCCGCGCTTCTCACGGCCCATCAATTCGGAGACGAGCGTGACGCCCGCGCCCAGCTCGCCCGCGAGCCCGATGCCGGCGATGAGCCGCCACACCGCATAGGCGTCGACCGAATGGACCATTCCATTGGCGATGTTCGCGAGCGAATAGAGCGTGATTGAACCGAATAGAACGGAGAGGCGCCCGCGCTTGTCTCCGAGGACGCCCCAGAGAACGCCGCCGACCAGCATTCCGCCCATCTGCATATTGAGCAGATAGATGCCTTGATTGGTGAGCAAGTCCTTGCAGGCGGGCGCGTCGAGCGAAAGGCCGGCGCAGACGCCGAGCTCGAGCAGGCTCGTGCGGCGGACCATCCCGAAGAGGATGAGATCGTAGATATCGACGAAGTATCCGAGGCTCGCGACGATCACGGCGAGCGTCGCGGCGCGCTGGAGCGGGTCGGGGGCACGGGAAGGCTGCATCGACCATGCATGCCACGAACCCTGCGGCCAAGGAGGAGATTCTGCCGCCGCGTCCCAGGGGGCGTCGGACGGAGGTGATCCAAGGCAGCGGAGGAGCCGGCTTCTGCCCTCGAAAGCGGCCGCCCGCGGCTATGGCGCGGTCACGAGCTGGGTCAGCAGCTTGAATTCGGCGCGCAGCACCTGCACGTTCTGGTCTGCCGGCGGGGGCGGCGACGCGGCCGTGTCGGCGAAGGCCAGCCACGGGGCAATTGGTGGAAACTGCGCCGCCTCTTCATAGCTATAAAGATGGAGGCGGGTGGCTGAGATCCCCGCGGCGCGCGCAGCGGCCACGTCGACAGACAGCGCCGCAGGAGCCTGGTATCCGTGCGAGCCCGACACCGGGTCGTCGCCAATCACGCCGAAGTCGATGCCTGCGCTCGCTCCGAACTGCGCCGTCGCGTCCTGGCCATAAGAATAGAAGAGGTCGCTGGTCAGCGACGTGCCGGCGAGCAGCTCGAACGTCGAGCGGTAGACCATGAAGCTGGTCTCGTCCCAATCCAGGCCAGCGACCGGGATATCGAACCCATCCTGCAGCGTCTCGCCGCCATTGACTCCGTCGTCGAGGACCATCGGATAGGTCACGCAGTGCGCGCGCAGCCCCGCGGCGTGCACATGATCAATCATGGTCTGAATCTTCGCCTTGGCGGCCAGATATCCGGTCGGATCGATATGTGACTTGATGAGACTCACCAGGTCGTCCAGGCGGGTGGAGCTGGTTTCGCCAGCGACCGCGAGGAACTGCTGCGTATAGTCCCAGCCGGGCTCGATATCAAACGTGATGGTGGCGACGGGGAGCTGCTCGGCGTGGATCCAGGCCAGCAGCTGATCGAGCGCAGGCCCGAATTGATCGACGTTGGCGTCATTCAACCAATAGCCTTGCTCCTTGGGCAGCAGCAGCCAGGCGCGCACACTGACGTGCTGCGCTCCCGCCGCGCGGAGCAGGGCGGTCAGATCGGCAGAGCCGATGTCCGTCGAAGAGATCGCTTGAATCAGCTCGAGGTGGTTGGCCGCCAGGTTGGCGAGGGCCGGCTGGACCGAGCTGTAAGCGAAGACTTCGGAATAGACCGCCGCGCTCGCCGCCGGAGCCGACGCCGGTTTCGCGCAGCTCGCAGCAGCCAGGCAGACGGCAACAGCTCCGGCAAATCGCACAGGAGGCTCCTATCGAACCGCGGCGAAGAGGCAGCATCGGCGACTTCTCTCTCGCGAAGAGGCCGCCGCGGTGAACATGGGTGCCCTGTCACCGTTTCGTCAACAACCTGTGACGCGGCGGACCTCCCTCGCGCCTAGGTTGCGCGCCTCAACTCGCGAGGTAACGCATGGGTGCACGCCACGTTTGGATCGCCGCATCGGCCGCCATCTTGACCGCGTGTGTACCCGGCTGGAATCCACCCGACGCGGGAGGTGCGCAGGACGCGGGCAATCAGGATGCGGGCAGTGCGCAGGACGCGGGCAATCAGGACGCGGGCAGTGCGCAGGACGCGGGCAGTCAGGACGCGGGCAGTGCGCAGGACGCGGGCAGTCTGGACGCGGGCAGTCTGGACGCGGGCGGTGCGCAGGACGCGGGCAATCAGGACGCAGGTTCGCTGGAGCAAGCGCTGATCACGACGGCCGACGCGGACGCGGTGGTCGCGATGATCAACCAGGGCACCGCCATCGGCGAGGGCGCGCAGAACGGCGCGACGCCAGCGACGCTCTCGACCGTGGCGGCCGACCCCAACAACACGCAGACCGTCACCAGCGCGAACAATCCTTTCGCGGCGGTGGGGCACGTGCCCGACGTAGCGGCGGGCTTCTGCGACTATTCCGGCGGCTCGCCCACGCGGATCTCCTATGTGACCGGCTCGAAGTTCGAGACGGCGAGCGGCAGCGATCCGATGGTCCCGATGGCTCCGTTCTATTTTCCGCTGGTCTACTCTTCGGCGAATACCCCGACGGGAAATGCCTTCGGCGGCCAGCCGCCCTTGATCGGCCTGTTCGATTGGCGCCCGAAGGACATCGACGAGGCGGTGGTGGTGGCCGAGTCCGACGACAACGGGCGGACCTGGTATTTCATGCAGACGGTATTGGAGCTGAACCCCGACTATACGAACCCAACGAGCGGTGGATATTCGACGTCCAACAGCACCGGCTGCCCGGCGGCGATCACCGATACCAACGACAAGACCCCTTCGCTCAGCGGCTCGCTCGGAGATGACGGCTGGGGGCACGCGTCCATTCTCCAGCTGCCCGGCCCCGGCAACGCGAAGTCCGGCCAGTTCCTCTATCTGCTCGATCGCAACCCGAACAACCAGCCGGGCACCTCGATCCCCATCGTGGACAACGCGCCTCTGCACGCGATCCAACTCACCAGCTCAACCAACAAGTTCCCCATTTGGAATACCAACAGCGCGGACGCGGGGGCGAACGACATCAAGTCGATCACCAGCGCGCTGGCGAACAGCCCCGGCGCGGCCGACCCGGTGGTTGTGCGCGACACCGTCGGGCTGCTCAACCCGGACGGCATCCTGGCGGTGTTCCCGACCGCGCCTGGCGCGGCCGCCGGCTCACCGGTGACCGTGCTCTACGTCCAGAAGATTGTCGGCGGCGACCAGACTGGTCCGACCGCGATGCCGGTCGAGCAGCAGTGCGCGGCCGCGCCATTCAGCGGGAAAGTGAACCACGACATCTCCTATGTCCGGCTCGCGACCACCACCGACGGGATTCAATTCAACGATCTCGGCCAGGTGGAGGGGCTCAATGACCCGACCAGCGTGGATTACAACCAGACGCGTTGGGTGAGCCCGCGCGGGACGTTGCTCGATATCTACGGCGACGCAAGCGTCTGGGGGCTCTACTTCTCCGCGGGGAACTGCCTGGATGGAGACTCCGACGCTTTTCATTACATCGGATATGCCGAGTCGAATGACCAGGTCCACTGGCATGTCTTCAACGACATCAACGCGCCGATCGCGTCGATCAACACCATCACGACCACCAATCAGCTCGATGGACAGCCGGTCACCATTCCCGCCCACCCTCCGGTGTTTGCCACGCAGCCTTGGTTCGCCGAGCGGCTATATGCTCCCAGCGCCACGCGCATCGACGCGACCCACCTGAGCCTGACGTTCGCGGGATATGGCGTCCAGACGCCGGGCGACGACCTGCTCGATTATCGGCAGATTGGAAATGTCGTGCTGACGGTGAGCCGGCCGCTGCCGGCCGGGGTTCCCAACAACATCAACGCGCACTGAGCGTGGGCTCGCTCCATCAATAAGCGAGCAACGAACCGGTCGAGTCCTGCACATAGAAGTAGCCGGCGCCCGCGTAGATCAGCTTGAGGCTCGCATTCTGCTGGCCGGTGATGAGCGCGCTGACCGGATATTCGTCGGTGAAGATATCCGTCGAGCAGCCCGCCGCGACGTGGCGCAGGCCCGACGCATCGGAGGCGATGCCCGCCCAGCCGTCGGTGACTTCATTGGTCAGGTTGGTCCAGCTGGCGCCGCCATTGAGCGAGCCCCAGATGCCGCCCAGGTGCGCCGCGGCGAACAGATGCGTGCCGCTCGCGTCGGAGCTGATCGCGCTCCAGGAGATCCCCGAGTTCGGCAATCCCGTGGTCCGGTTGGTCCAGGTCGCGCCCGAGTCGTTCGAGGTCCAGATATCTCCGTTGTTCACCGCCGCGGCGAGGTTGATTCCTTCGAAGTCGGACGCGACCGCGGCCCAGTTCAAGTTCGGGTGGCTCGCGGAGGTCCGATCGGTCCAGGTCGCGCCCGAGTCGCTCGAGGTCCAGAGGTCGTTTCCGCTCGCGGCGGCGATCAAATGGACACCGCTGCTGTCGGAGGCGACGCCGGCCCAGCTCTTTCCCGTCGCCGCCGGGATGGCCGAGGTGCGATTGACCCAGGTGGTGCCCGAGTCGCTCGAGGTCCAGAGGTCGCCTTTGTACTCAGCGGCGAGGATATGCGCGCCGCTCGAATCGGAAGCGAGGCCGACCCAGTTGCGATTGGCCGCCGAGGTGCCCTTCGTCGCGTCGGTCCAGGTCAATCCCGCGTTGCTCGATATCCAGATATCGGGGCCGGGGCCGTCGATGCCGGCGACCAGGTTGTTTCCCGAGGCGTCGGAGGCGACCGCGGTCCAGAACTTGGTCGCGTTGCCGGTGCCGCTGGTTCGATTGACCCAGGTTGCGCCGCTGTTGTTCGAGGTCTGCAGATTGCCGTCTTGCGAAGCAGCGATGAGGTGCTCGCCGGTCGCGTCGGAGGCGGCCGCGAGCCAGCAGCTCACGCCCGTCGAGGGCGTGCGATCGTACCAGTGGAGCGACGGGATATCGCCGTTGGGGATCTCGATCAGCGCGCCGCCGTTGGCCGCCACGCTGAAGCCGCCGGCGCCGAGGGCGAGCAGGTCGATCTCCTGGCCGGGCGTGAGCGAGGCGGGCACCGGCAGCGTCACCGCGACCTGCGCCGCGCCCGTCACGAAGTAGCCGTGGTTCGCCGCCGCCGTGGTCGCGCTGGAGATGCTCGTCCAAGTGATGGTCTGCGTGCCGCCGGTGCTGCCGGTGGCGCCGGTGATTCCGGTGGCGCCGGTGGCGCCCGTCGCGCCGGTGCTGCCGGTGGCGCCGGTGTGTCCGCTCGAGCCGCTGCTGCCGGTCGCGCCGGTATTTCCGGTGGCGCCGGTATTCCCGATTGCGCCGGTATTCCCGGTCGCGCCGGTGCTGCCCGTCGCGCCGGTGTGTCCGGTGGCGCCGCTGCTGCCGCTCGCGCCCGTCGCGCCGGTGGCGCCCGCGTGGCCGGTCGCGCCCGTCGTGCCCAGGATGCCTGTGCTGCCGGTGGCGCCGGTCTCTCCCGTCGCGCCGGTCGCCCCGGTGGCGCCGGTATTTCCGGTCGCGCCGGTATCTCCCGTTGCACCGGTCGCGCCGGTGGCGCCGGTATTTCCCGCCGCACCGGTGGCGCCGGTGTTGCCGGTATCGCCGGTCGCGCCGGTATCGCCAGTCGCGCCGGTATCGCCGGCAATGCCGCTGGCGCCGCTCGCCCCGGTATCGCCAGTCGCGCCAGCATCGCCGGTCGCTCCGGTGGCGCCCGTCATGCCGGTCGCGCCGGTCGCGCCCGCGCGGTCGCCGTGGCTGGTGCAGCCGGCGCTCACCGCGAGCGCCAATGCCAGCCAGCGCACCGGAATCCAGCGGGGAATGGGCAAGGGCTCTCCTCGTCGCCGTTCGAATTGCTGCGCGCGTCGAAGAAACTTCGGGTACCGCGCGGCCGGAGTCAATCTGTTCCGTGCGCGCGCCGTGCATATTCGAGCTTGCCAACGGCGTTGCTCTGCCGCGATGGTGGAGCCTCGTTCGCGCAATCCGGGAGTTGAGCGTGCAGACCAGATATTGGGCTCCCATTCTCTCGCTTGCGCTGCTGGCCGCGGCTTGCCAGAGCGATTCGCAGAGCGCAGGCGCGCAGGGCGCCACGGGCGCGACCGGCAGCACCGGCGCGACCGGGAATACCGGCGCCACCGGCAGTACCGGCGATACCGGCGCGACGGGCGATACCGGCGCGAGCGGAAATACCGGCGCCACCGGCGCGACGGGGGCGACCGGCTCGAACGGCGCCAGCGGGGATACCGGCGCGACCGGCGATACCGGCAACACCGGCGCAACCGGGGCCAGCGGCAATACCGGCATGGATGGAGCGACCGGTTCCACCGGGGCGACCGGCGATACCGGCGCCACCGGCGCGACCGGCGTGATCGGCGCGACGGGAAACACCGGCGCCACCGGCGCGACGGGAGCAAACGGCAGCGGCGGCGCGGCAGGAAATACCGGGGCCACCGGCGCGGCGGGAAATACCGGCGCCACGGGAGCGACCGGACATGGCGGCGCGAGCGGCGGCACCGGCAGCACCGGCGCCACCGGCAGCAGCGGCAGCACCGGCGCCACCGGCATCGGCGGTGGAACGGGCGCGACCGGCGCGACCGGCGCCGGTGGCACTTCCGGCAACACCGGCGCGACCGGCGCGGCCGTCCCGATCACCTGGCAGACCCTCTCCAGCTCGGCGACCGCGCAGCCGGACAATGGATATGTCGTGATTGGAAGCGGCGCGCCGGTGATTACCTTGCCCCCGCTCGCGTCGCTCACGCCAGCGCAGGAGATCGATATCCTCGGCGTCGGCGCGGGCGGATTCAGCGTGCTCGCGAACAGCGGAGAATCGATTCAATTCAGCACCGCGGATATCCCTTCATTCCATTGGTACAACCGCACCACCGGCACCACCGCGAGCGGCAAGAGCTGGCGCACCATTGCTTCGGATAGCAGCGGCGACTATCTCGCCGCCGCGGAGAACCCCGGCGATATCTGGAGCTCGAGCAACGGCGGCGCGAGCTGGACCAACCGCACCAGCGGCACTGCGGCCACCGGGCTGCAGTGGCTGAGCATCGCGTCGGACAGCTCGGGCGCAAATCTGGTGGCGACCGCCATCGGCTCGGTCTGGACTTCCAACAATGGCGGCGGGACCTGGACCAACCGCACCTCGGGCACCTCGGCGGCGAACGTCTTCTGGACTTCGGTCGCGTCGGACGCGAGCGGCGCGCACCTGATCGCGGCGGCCGAGGCGCAGGACCTCTGGACCTCGAGCAACGGCGGCGTCAGCTGGGCGAATCGGACCACGGGAACTTCGGCGACGGGCAAGACCTGGATCGCGGTCGCCTCGGACGCGACCGGCGCGCACCTGGTCGCGGCGGCGCAGCCGGGCGATGTCTGGACTTCGACCGACTCGGGCGCGACCTGGGTGAATCGGACCACCGGCACGCCGGCCTCGGGCAGCACCTGGACGCTGGTCGCCTCCGACTTCACCGGCGACTACCTGGCCGCCGCGGCGCAAAATGGAGATATCTGGATCTCGAGCAACGGCGGCGCGGTCTGGCGCGACTCTACCGCGGGCACCGGCGCCGCCTCGGCGAACTGGGTCGGGCTCGCCTCCGACTCGTCGGGTCAGCGCCTGGTGGGCGCGGTATTCAGCGGCGATATCTGGGGCTCGAGCAACGGCGGCGCGACCTGGACTGATCTCTCCAGCAACCTGGGCACACACAAGAGCTGGCAAACGATCTCCAGCGACGCGTCGGGTCTCCATCACGCGGCCGTCGAGGCGTCGGCGGATATCTGGACCGACGGCGATCCGGTGAGCGGCGATATCGTCGGCCAGCAGGACTCGAGCCTGCGGCTCATCTATGCGGGCGGCGGCGTCTTCTATGTCTCCCACGCGGCGGGAAATCTTGCGGCCTATTGAGCGCGGGCCAATGAGCGGGCCAATGAGCGGAAAAGGGACGAGCCATTTGCGGATGAACATCGCCATTCCCCTCGCCGCGCTGGCCTTGCTCGCGGCGGGCTGCTCGAGCGATCGCCTCTCCCTGAGCAATTCGACCGGCGCGACGGGCGCGACCGGCAGCACCGGCGCGACGGGCAGCACCGGCGCCACGGGAGCCACCGGCGCCACGGGCGCGACCGGCGCGACCGGCAACACCGGCCTGGCGGGCGCCACCGGCACGACCGGACTCGATGGCGGCACGGGCGCGACGGGCAGCACCGGCGCCGCGGGAGCCTCTGGCGCGACCGGCGACACGGGAGCGGCCGGCGCCACCGGCGATACCGGCGACACGGGGGCGACCGGCGCCACCGGCGATACCGGCGCGACCGGCGCGGGCAGCAATGGATCGAGCGGCGCCACCGGCGCGACGGGCGCCACCGGCTCGACAGGCGCCACCGGCGCGACGGGCAGCACGGGTGCGATGGGCAGCACCGGAGCCGCCGGTGCCAGCGGCGCGACGGGCACCGCTGGCGCGAGCGGCAGCACCGGGGCGACCGGCCGCACCGGCGCCACCGGCGCGACCGGCAGCACCGGCGCGACGGGAAACACCGGCGCCACCGGCGCGACCGGAATCACAGGAAGCACCGGCGCGACCGGCGGCACCGGCAGCATCCTCTGGGTCACGGTGACCAGCTCCACCGCGGCCCAGGCGAACTATGGATATATCGTCGACGCTGGCACGTTCGCCGACGGCGGCAGCTCGTCGACCATCACCTTGCCCGCCACCGCGGCGCTCTCGGTCGGCCAGGAGGTCGATGTGATTGGCGCAGGCACCGCGGGATTCACCGTCGCGGCGAACACCGGTCAATCGATTCAATTCTCCACCGATGATATCCAGTCCTATCATTGGTATGACCGCACCGGCGGCTCGGTCGACGCGGGCAGCGGCTGGGTGTCGGTCGCCAGCGATTCGAGCGGCGACTATCTGGCCGCCATCGGCGGCGGCGATATCTGGACCTCGATCAACGGCGGCGCGAGCTGGATCGACCGCACCGCGGGAACCTCCATATCGAGCGTCTATCTGTTCCATATCGCCTCCAATTCGACCGGGGAGATCCTCGCCGCTTCGACGGTGGACAGCTCCCTCATCTGGATCTCCAGCAACGCGGGCCAGAGCTGGACGAGCGCGAATGCGTCGACCAATGCCGCGCAAGTGCAAGCGAGCGCGATGGCCTTCAATGCCGCAGGCTCCCAGCTGGCCGTGGCCGAGAATGGCGCCGATATCTGGACCTATGCCGCGGGTATCTGGACCAATCGCACCTCCGCGGCGGCGGCGCACGGCCAGAAGTGGGTCGGCCTTGCCTCCGATGCTTCGGGGGCGCATCTCGCGGCGGCGGCGCAGGGCGGCGACATCTGGACTTCGGTCGACTCGGGCGTGACCTGGATCAACCGGACGACCGGGACCAGCGCGTCCGGCCTGTCGTGGACGGCCATCGCGTCTGATTCGGCCGGAGACAACCTGCTCGTCTCGGCCGGCAACGGCAGCGGAGATCTCTGGGTCTCGCATGACGGCGGCGCGACTTGGACCAACGCCACCGCGGGCACCGCCGCGAGCGGGCCATTCTGGTGGACGGTCGCGTCGAGCGCGAACGGCGCCAGCCTCTTCGCCGCCGCGGTCCCCGGCGGCATCTGGGGCTCGACCAACGCCGGCGCGACCTGGACCAACCTGACCGCCGGCCGCCCGAGCCTCGAATGGTATTCGATCGCCACCAACGCGGCCGGCAACTACCAGGTGGCCGCCGCCAACGGGATCGGCGAGAACGGCGGCGAAGATGTCTGGAGCGACGGCGACCCGGTCAGCGCGCTGCTCGTCGGCCAGCAGCACGCGTCGCTCCGCTTGATCTACGCGGGCAGCGGCGTCTTCTACGTCTCCGATTCGGCCGGCAGCATCGCCGCGTATTAGCGGACGGGTGCGCCGTCTCGCGCGGCCGGTGGCGCGGCAGCGCGGTCTTGCTTGACGAGGGGACGCTGCTCCCCAATTCTGCCCGGCCCATGACCGACCCGAAGCCCAGCGCGTCCGCACCCGCCGCCAGCAACTTCATCCGCGAGCTCATCGCTGCCGACGTCGCCTCGGGAAAGCACCACGGCCGCGTCGCGACCCGCTTTCCGCCCGAGCCGAACGGTTATCTCCACATCGGCCACGCCAAGTCGATCTGCCTGAACTTCGGCACGGCGAAAGAGTTCGGCGGCACCACCAACTTGAGATTTGACGACACCAACCCGACCACCGAGAGCGAGGAGTACGCGCAGTCGATCCAGGACGCCGTCCGCTGGCTCGGCTTCGAGTGGTCCGGCCCGGTCCGCCACGCGAGCGACTACTTCGAGCAGCTCTACGCCTGGGCGCAGCAGCTCATCCGCCAGGGCGACGCGTACGTCTGCAGCCTGACGGAGGCGGAGATGCGCGAAGGGCGCGGCACGGTCACCGAGGCGGGCAAGCTCAGCCCGTACGCGAGCCGGAGCGTCGAGGAGAACCTCGCGCTCTTCGCGCGGATGAAGGCGGGCGAGTTCCCCGACGGCGCGCACACGCTGCGCGCGCGCATCGACATGGCGAACGCGAACATGAAGATGCGCGACCCGCCGCTCTATCGAATCCGCAAGGCGCACCACTACCGGCGCGGCGACGAGTGGACGATCTATCCGCTCTACGACTACGCGCACTGCTTGTCGGACGCGATCGAGGAGATCACCCACTCGATCTGCACGCTCGAGTTCGAGAACAACCGCGAGCTCTACGACTGGCTCGTGGCGAAGGTCGGCTTCAAGATGCCGCCGCACCAGTACGAGTTCGCGCGCCTGAACCTGACCTACACGGTGATGAGCAAGCGCAAGCTGCTCGCGCTGGTGCAGGACGGGCGCGTCAGCGGCTGGGACGATCCGCGGCTGCCGACCATCGTGGGCATGCGCCGCCGCGGCGTGACGGCGAAGGCGCTGCGCGCGTTCTGCGAGGAGATCGGCGTCGCCAAGACCAACTCGATCATCGACGTGCAGCGGCTGGAGGCGGCCATCCGCAACGACCTCGAGCCGACGACGCCGCGCGCGATGGCGGTGCTCGATCCGCTCCGCGTGGTCATCGAGAACTATCCCGAGCACGAGGTGGAGTGGCTCGAGGCGTCGCGCTGGCCGGAAGGCAACGAGCGGGCCGAGAGCGACACACGCAAGCTGCCCTTCTCGCGCACGCTCTACATCGAGCGAGACGACTTCGCCGAGGTGGCGCCCAAGGGCTGGCGCCGGCTCGCGCTCGGCACGGAGATCCGGCTGCGCAGCGCGTACTTCATCACCTGCAAAGAAGTGTTCAAGGACGCGGATGGCAACATCACCGAGCTGCGCTGCAGCTACGATCCGGCCACCCGCGGCGGCGAAGCGCCCGACGGGCGCAAAGTAAAAGGCACGCTGCATTGGGTCTCGGCCGAGCACGCGCTGCCGGCGACGGTGCGCCTCTACGATCACCTCTTCTCGGTCGAGCAGCCCGACGCGGTCGAGGAAGGTCAGGACTGGCGCGACAATTTGAACCCGCGCTCGCTGGTGACGATGAGCGGCGCGCGGGTCGAGCCGTCGCTGGTCGATGCGAAGGCGGGCGAGGCGTTCCAGTTCGAGCGGCTGGGCTTCTTCAACGTCGATCGGGAGAGCGCGGCCGGCCAGCTGGTCTTCAACCGCACCGTCGCGCTCAAGGACACCTTCAGCAAGAAGGCGCGGCCGGGCGAGCCAGAGACGAGCGGCAAGAGCGGCGCGACCGAGCCGGGCGCCAAGGCCGACGCGGCGAAGCCGGCCGAGGCCCGTCGCGAGGCGGCGGCGGCGTTCGAGGAGCGGGTGAACAAGCTGCAGCCCGCGCAGCGCGCCCACTTCCAATCGCTGGAGCAGCGCGGCCTCTCGCGCGAGGACGCGCTGACGCTCGCGCTCGACGAGGCGATGCGCGCGCAGTTCGACGAGGCGCTGCTGACGCACGAGGCGCCCAAGAGCGTCGCGCGCTGGGTGATCAGCGAGCTGCCGCGCACCGTGAAGGAGCTCGCGGGCGCGGCGGCGGCGGGCTTGCCGCTCGCCGGTCGCGCGCTCGGCGAGCTGGCGGCGCTGGTCGACAAGGGGGCGCTCACCGGCACCTCGGCGCGCGCGGTGCTCGAGGAGATGGTGCGCACGGGGCAAGCGCCAGCGGCCATCGTCGAGGCGAAGGGGCTGCGCGCGGTGGCGGGCGAGGGCGTGCTCGGCCCCATCGTCGACAGCGTCCTCGAGAAGCACGCCGACGAGCTCGCCCGCTATCGCGCCGGCAACAAGAACCTGATCGGCTTCTTTGTCGGCGCGGTGGTGCGCGCGGCGGGCGGCCAGGCCGACGCCAAGAGCGTGCGCGAGCTGCTGCTCAAGAAGCTCGGGTAGAGCGCGGCCGCGAGACCGAGACCGGTCGAAACCGGAGGCGGCAAGCTCCTCATGCCGGCGGCGCGGCCGCGGCGCGCGCGGGCGGTCGCAAGGCGAGCGCGAAGATCGCCAGCACCAGCGCGATGCTCGCGAGCGTGCAGGCGGCGTCGGTGACGAGCGCGCCGTTGACGCCCCAGCGCGCGCTCGCGTGCCCGACGAGCACGGTCATGTAGGCGATCGCGCCGTTCACCGCGGCGGCGAAGAGGTTGTACTTCGTCGCCACCGAGCCTTTGCCGATGGTCTCGAGGACGAACGCGGAGAAGGCCGCGTAGGAGACGCCGAAGAAGAACGAGTAGACGAGCGTCAGCACGATGTACGCGGCCGGCGTGTGCGGCGCGATCGCCAGCGCGAGCGCGGTGCAGGCCATCAGCCCGCCGGCGAGCGCGTAGAGCAGCTTGCGGGCGATCTTGTCGGCGAGATATCCGCCCGCCATCGCGCCGACGCTGGTGACCAGCCCGCCGACGATGCCGCCGACCAGCGCGACCAGGTCGCCCGAGACGCGCCACGCGTCGGCCTCGGTGGAGAAGAGCTGCGTCGAGGCGCCGGCGGCGATGGGCGAGACGCAGATGAGGATCGCGAGCAGCCCGCTGCGGGTGGTGAAGATGGTCGCCACGTTGCGGCCGAGCTCCACCAGCGCGCCGCGCAGCGTGTGCGCGTGCTCACCCTCCGGCTCGTCGAAGAAGAGGAGCGGCACGGCGCAAACGAGCATCAGCGTGCCGAGCGCCGCGCCCGACATCCACGGCGCCGGCAGGTGCTGCGCGAGCCAGAGCGCGACGCCGCCGCCCACGCCGACGCCGAAGTTGCTGCCGGCGTTGTACCAGCCGGACGCGGCCCCCTTGTGCGCGTCGGGGACGCCGAGGCCGAGCAGCGACTCGCAGGCCATGTTCATCAGCGTGAGCCCGACCTGCGAGAGCATCACCGTCGCGGTGATGACAGGGACGCGCGCGGGCGAGAGCGGCATCGCCGCGACCACCACCGTGCCGGCCGCGGTGAGCGCGAGCGCGATCAGGTACCAGGCCTTCTTGGTGAGCGTCTCGTCGACGAGCGGCGCCCAGAGCGGCTTGAAGGTGTGCGGCAGGAACGCGGCCGCGACGATGCCGAGCGTCTGCTGCGTGCTGAGCGGGTGCGCGCCGTGGGTGGCGAGCCAGGCAAACGCGACCGAGACGAAGCCGAACGAGATGCCGAACGGGAGGATGAGCGGGAAGAAGAGGAACGGTGCAGGAGCGCGGCGGGCGCGGCTCGCCGCGGGGCTTGCGGCGGGCATCGGCGCGCTCAAGGCTTGCCGGCCGGCGCGCCGGTCGCCGCGAACGCGGCGAGGATCTTCTTCGCGATCCGCTCGAACTGCTCGACGTCGCGCTCGTCGAGCGCCTGGTCGATGCGATCGATGATCCCTTCGCGCGCCTTCTCGACCCGCTCGCGCATGCGCTGGCCGGCGGCGGTCAGCTCGAGCAGGTACTCGCGCCGATCTTCCTCGCTGCGCTTGCGCCGAACCCAGCCGCGCTCGATCAGCGTCTCCAGCGCGCGGCCGGTCAGCGTGGGCGCAGTCAGCGTCGCGCGCGCCAGGTCTGCCTGCGAGATGCGGCTGTTCTTCCCGATGTGGCGGAGGAACTTGGCCTGCGCGCTGCCGACATCGAACTGCGCGTACGCCTCGGCCGCGACCCCGCGCAGCGCGTGGGTCACCTGGCCGAACAGCTCGTAGAACTCCTGCGGATTGCGCCGGGGCACGCAGAGAGCAGTAGTCGATGGCGGCGCGCTCTGCAACGGCTTGACAAATCGTGCACGGGTGCATCATATTCATGCACCAGTATATGAATTCACCGGTCCCCACCCGCAGCGGGAACGACGTCGCGCCGGCCGCACCGCCGCGCGCGTTCGCGATGTTCCGCTCGCTGCGCGGCTTCAACTACCGGGTCTGGGCCATCGGCGGGCTGGTCTCGAACATCGGCACCTGGATGCAGCGCACGGCGCAGGACTGGATCGTCCTCACCCAGTTGACGCACAACAACGGCGCGGCGGTGGGCAAGGTGATGGCGCTGCAGTTCGCGCCGCAGGTCCTGCTCTTGCCCTGGACCGGGCACGCGGCCGATCACCTCGACAAGCGCAAGCTGCTCTTCGCCACCCAGGCCGCGATGGGCGCGCTCGCGCTGGGGCTGGGGCTGCTCACCGTCACCGGTCTGGTGCAGCTGTGGCACGTCTACGCGTTCGCGCTGCTGCTCGGCTGCGCCGCGGCGTTCGACGCGCCGGCGCGGCACGCCTTCGTCTCCGAGTTGGTGCGCGAGGAGGATCTCTCCAATGCGGTCGGGCTCAACTCCTCGTCCTTCAATGCCGCGCGCATGCTCGGGCCAGCGGCCGCCGGCCTGCTCATCGCGGCGTTCGGCTCGGGCTGGGTCTTCCTCCTCAACGGCGCCTCGTTCGCGGCGGTGCTCCTGTCGCTCGGCCTCTTGCGCAGCGAGGAGCTGCAGCGCCACCCAGGTCCCGTGAAAGCGCGCGGCCGCCTCGCCGACGGCTTTCGCTACGTCTGGGGCCGGCCCGACCTCAAGACCATCCTCTGCATGGTCTTCTTCGTCGGCACCTTCGGGCTGAACTTCCCCATCTTCCTCTCGACGATGGCGGTGAGCGTCTTCCACAAGGGCGCGGGCCAGTACGGCCTGCTCACGTCGATCATGGCGGTCGGCACGCTCAGCGGCGCGCTGCTGGCGTCGGCGCGCGCGCGGCCGACGATGGGCCACCTGTTCACCGGCGCGCTCTTCTTCGGCCTCGGGCTCATCGCGGCCGCGATGATGCCGAGCTACGGCTGGTTCGCGGTGCCGCTGGTGCTGGTCGGCCTCTCCGCGCAGACGCTCACCAACGCGGCCAACGGACTGCTCCAGCTCTCCACCGAGCCGGCGATGCGCGGCCGGGTGGTCGCGCTCTTTCTCGCCATCGCGCTGGGTGGAACGCCGCTCGGCGCGCCGCTGGTCGGCTGGGTCGCCGATCGCTTCGGCCCGCGCTGGGCGCTCTGCGTCGGCGCCGCGGGCGGGTTCGCCGCCGCCGCCATCGCCGTCTACTACCTGGTCCGCTTCCGCGGCCTGCGCCTGCGATTCGACACCGGGCGCGTCCGCTTCCAACTCGACGAGCGCGACGCGCCGCTGCTTATCAAAGGCGCTTGAAGGGAGCTTGATGATGGTCTGGTCCCACTGCCTCGCCTGGCTGTTTGGCGCGCTCCTTCTCACCAACGCCGTCCCGCATTTGGTGGCGGGGATGATGGGGAGCCCGTTCCAGTCTCCGTTCGCCACGCCGTCGGGCGAGGGGCTCTCCTCCTCGAGGGTGAACGTGCTCTGGGGCTGGTCCAACCTGATCGCCGGATACCTGCTGCTCTTTCACGTGGGCCAGTTCGATCTGCGCAACCTGAACCACGCCGCCTGCGTGGCGCTGCCGGCGGTCGCCGGCTCGCTCGCGCATGCGTGGCTGTTCGGCCGCTTCCACGGCGGCAACGATCCCACCTCGCAGTCCCACTCCTCGCCCCGGAGCTAGCCCGATGCCCGCAACCGCGCTCGACCCGAAGACCGCCCTGGTCGTCATCGATCTGCAGAAGGGTCTGTCGAACTATCCCTGCGTCCATCCGTTCCAGGGCGTGGTCGGCAACACCGCGCGGCTCGCGCAAGCGTTCCGCGAACAGGGGCTGCCGGTGGTGCTGGTCACCGTCGCCTTCTCGCCCGACGGCGCCGATCGTCTGGCGACGCGCACCGACGCCCCCGCTCGCGCGTTCGCGGCCGGCCCCGACTTCTTCGAGCTGGTGCCCGAGTTGGCGGGCCACGCGGGCGATCTGCGCATCATCAAGCGCCAGCCGAACGCGTTCTACGGGACCGAGCTCGATCTGCAGCTGCGGCGCCGGCAGGTGACCGGCATCGTGCTCACCGGCATCTCCACCAGCGTGGGTGTCGACTCGACCGCGCGCGCGGCGCACGAGCGCGGCTACAACCTCACCTTCGCCTCCGACGCGATCACCGACGTCGACGCGGCCTCGCACGAGCTGATCCTCAAGAAGATGTTCCCGCGCCTGGGCGAGACCGACACCACCGACGCGGTGCTCGCGCTGCTGCGGCGCTGAGGCGAGCGCGGCCGCGCCGACCTCCGCTTCCATCTAGCGCGTGCGCGAAACGCCGGGCCCGTGCGACTCTGCCGCGCATGACGCCCATCGCCCGCCCGCACCCGCCGCTCGCGCGCCTTCTGCGCCAGGCCAGCCTGCTCACGCTGCTCGCGCTCGGCGCCTGCTCGAAGAGCGGCTACCCGATCGATCACGTGGTGGTCTTCGTGAAGGAGAACCACACCTTCGACAACTACTTCGGCTCGTTCCCCGGCGCGGACGGGACGACCACCTGCAAGCTGCAGGACGGCGGCACCTTCGACTGCCCGCGCGCGCCCAACAGCACGCCGCGCGATCTCTGCCACACGCACGAGTGCGCGCTCACCGACTGGGCGGACGGCCAGCTCAACGGCTGGGAGACGAGCGATCCCAACCCCGACCACCTCTCCTGGGCGCAATATCAAGAGGCGGATATCCCCAACTATTGGCAATACGCGCGCACCTTCACGCTCGGCGATCGCTTCTTCGCCAACGTGCTGGGCCCCAGCTTCCCCGGCCACACGTTCTTCCTCGCGGCGCAGGCGGCGTGGGCCACCGACAATCCGCCCACGCACATCCCCACCAGCTTGAACTGGGGCTGCGATGAGCCCGCGGGCGACACCGTCTCGATCCTGCAAGGCGGCACCTGCACCACCGCCGAAGTCGCGCCGTGCTTCAACATCCCGTCGCTGCCGGACGTGCTGCCCAAGGGCGTGACGTGGAAGTTCTACGGCACCAATTTCTACGGCGCCGATCCCGACATCTGGTCGATGTTCGACGCCATCAGCAAGGTCCGCAACGGGCCCGGCTGGAGCAACGTGGTCAACGTCACCGAGCTCAACGACGACCTCGCCAACGGCACGCTGCCGAGCGTCTCCTGGGTGGTCGATCAGGATCTCGACGACGAGCACCCCGGCATCGGCGACGTCTGCGACGGCGAGAATTGGACGGTCAACTACATCAACGAGATCATGGAGAGCTCATACTGGAGCCACACCGCGATCCTCTTCACGATGGACGACTTCGGCGGCTGGGTCGATCACGTGCCGCCGCCGCGCCAGTACGGCTGCGATGCGCAGCACCCGTACGGCCTGGGCTTCCGGCTTCCGCTGCTGGTGATCTCTCCGTACGCGAAGCCCGGCTTCATCTTCCACGAGCAGGCCGAGCAGGCGTCGGTGGTGCGCTTCATCGAGAAGATCTTCGGCGCGCCCGCGCTCTCGACGCTCGACCCGGCCGCGCAGGACGGGCAGGCGAACGATCTGCTCGGCGCCTTCGACTTCAACCAGGCGCCGCTGCCGCCGCTCATCCTCGACGAGCGCGTCTGCCCCTCAAGCCGCCAGCCGGCGCGGAGCGCGCGCGCTCACTTGAGCAGCCAGGTGTCGCCCGACGGGTTGTAAGCCCAGCCGCCGAACATCAGCAGGCCGCCGGCGTTGGCGTCGTAGACCATCCGCATCTGCGCGCGCTGGTACGGGCCGCTGAGCGAGTCGTCGGTGGTGGTGTCGAGCAGCGTCCAGCTCGCGCCGTCCCACGCCCAGGTCTCGCCGCTGCTGCTCGTGTCGGTCCAGCCGCCGAAGAGGAGCGTCTGCTGCCGGTTCGGATCGTAGGCGAACGCGAACTGCTGGCGCGGCGCGGGCGAGAGCGCGGGATGCAGCTGCGTCCACGACGAGCCGTCCCACTCCCAGGTGTCGTTGAGCAGGCCGCTGCCGCCGTAGCCGCTGCCGCCAAAGAGCACCATGCGGCCGCGGTGCGCGTCCCAGGCCATCCCGGCGTTGATGCGCGAGGGCGGGCCGCTGGTGGAAAGCTGCGTCCACTTTGCGCCGTTCCACGCCCAGGTGTCGCCTTGCGCCGGCTCGGTGGTGAGCACGCCGCCGCTGAAGAGCAGCACCTGCTGGTGCACCGGATCCTCGGCCATCGCCGCGAAGAAGCGCCGGTCGGGCGTGCTCGCCGTTGGCAGATCGATGTGGCTCCACGCCGCGCCGTTCCAGAGATAGGTCGACTGCGTGCCGCCGTCGCCGATGTCGCCGTACTCGACCATCTGCTGGCGCGTGCTGTCGAACGCCAGGCTCTGCGCGTAGTCGAGCGCGGGGCCGCCGTCGTAGTCGATCTCGTGCCAGCCCGCGCCGTCGAACTCGTAGAGGAACCCCGAGGTGAGCGCGTCGTGATCGCCGAGCATCACCGTGCGGCCGCGGTTCGAGTCGAACGCGAGCATGTAATCGTAGCGATCGCCGGGGCCGGGGAAGATGCGCTGCACCCAGCTGGCGCCGTCCCACTCCCAAGTCGCGCCGCTTGGATCGAAGCTGCCTTGGCCGCCGACGAGCACGGTGCGGTCGCGCACCGGATCGAACGCCATCGCCGGATACGAGCCGCCGACCTGCGTGGTGGAGACCTGCGCCCAGCTCGCGCCGTCCCACTCCCAGGTGTCGCTGAACGTGCTCTGATCGTCGCCGTTGCCGCCGAAGAGCACCGTCTTGTTGCGCAGCGAATCGTAGACGAGCAGCGCGTTGTTGCGCGCGCCGGGCGCGGTCGCGGGCTGCGCCTGCGTCCAACCGTTGCCGTCCCACAGCCAGGTGTCCTGCTGGTACGCGGACGTGCCGGAGGTGAGTCCGCCGAAGAGGACCGCGCGCGCGTGCTGCGCGTCCCACGCCATCGAGACACCCGAGCGCGCAGATGGGCCGGTGCTGGCGCGCTGGCTCCAGTCGCTGCCGTCCCACTCCCAGGTGTCGCCGAAGGCGGCCGACTCGTTCCCGCCGCCGAAGAGGACGATGCGCTGGCGCACTGGATCCCATGTCATCGCCGACCAGGCGCGCGCGCCCGGCGCGTTGGCGGGCGAGAGCTCCTGCCAGCTGCTGCCGTCGTAGATCCAGGTGTCGCCGAGCTCGGTCGGGCTCTGGTTGAGCTGGTAGGTCGAGCCGCCGAAGAGGACCACGCAGTGGTGGGCCGCGTCGTAGGCCATCGCGGCGTTCACGCGCGGCGCAGGCCCCGCGATGAGCTGCTGCGACCAGCGCGTGCCGTCCCACAGCCAGGTCTCCGCGAGCGAGCGGTTCTGCAGATCGCCGCCGCCGAAGATCACCATCTCGTTCAGATCGGGATCCCACGCGCCGCTCTGGCCGAAGCGCGGCCCGAGGAGCAGCTCGCGCCAGATGCCGGCGTCGAGGGGGCCGGCGTCGCTGCCCGCGCCTGCATCGCTCCCCGCGCTGGGGCCGGCGTCGTCTCCGGCGTCGAACGCGCCCGCGTCGCCGCCCGCGTCTTGCGGACCTGCGTCGCTGCCGGCGTCGCCCGGCCCCGCGCCGCTGCCAGCGTCGCCCGCATCGGAAGCGGTGTCGGGGACATCGACGTTGCTGCACGAAGCGGCGAGCGTGAGCGCGAGCGCGGCGGCGAAGGAGACGGCGCAGCGGCGAGCGGCAGCGGAGCAGACGAGCACGGGAACCTCGCGCCGGCGCTGCTTCCGTCGAGGAGCAGCGTTTCACGGCGGGCGCGGAGGTACCACGGCCGACGCAGCGAGCGGGTGACCGCCATCACACGCGGAGCGTGCCCGGTATAAATAACCAGATGGTTATGGGGCTTTCCCCTGCCGCGCCACCCGCTCGCGCACCGCTTGAAAGATGTCGGGGACCAGCGCGCGGCTGGAGCGGTTGACCATCCAGTCGGGGATGGCGCCGCCCGGGCTGGAGAGCAGCGAGTACGTTACCCGCGTGCGCTTGCCGCCGTCGATCGGCGCGTACGTCCACGAGCCATCGTTGATGCGCATGCGGATGACGCCTTTTCGCTCGGGGAGGCCGTCGGGCACGCAGCTCCACTGGCTCTTGTAGACGAAGCCGTTCGCGGGCGAGCCGAACGTCAGCGCGACCTCGAGCACGTAGTCGCGGTCGCTCACCATCGGCGGCGAGACGAGCTGGTAGAGCAGGACGCTGTCGTCGCCCGCGCGCTGGAGGATCTTCGACTCCTTCGAGAAGGGCATGAACTTGGGCCACGCCTCGAAGTCGGTGACGACGCGGAAGACCGCCTCGGGCGGCGCGTCGAACTCGGTGTACGCGAGGATCTCCTGCGCGTGCGTCTTCGGCTCTTCCCGGTAGAAGACGGCGAGGTTCTCGCCGCGCGCGGACTCGGTCCAGCCGGGCGGCGCGGCGGCGTCGAGGGCGAGCGCGGGGCGGCCGAGAAGCAAGGCGCCGAGCGAGGCGCAGAGGCAGACGAGCGGGCCGGGGAGGCGCATGCCGCCCATTGTTCCACGGGCCTTCGTTCGGCCGCGAGCGCTTCGTGCTTCGGCGCTATTCTCCGGGCGCTTGCAAGAGCCCGTCATCATCCTCGGCGCAGGGCTGGCCAGCCTCTCCTGCGCGCGCGCGCTCGCCGAGGGCGGCGTGCCGGCGCGGCTGGTCGAGCGCAGCCGCGGCGTCGGCGGGCGCTGCGCCACCCGCCGCGTCGATGGCCAGCCGGTCGATCACGGGCTCGCCTTCCTGCACGGCCGCGACGCGCGCTTTCTCGCGGCCGCGCGAGCGGTCGAGGGCGGGCCGCGCCCCTGGCCGCTGCGCGTGCGCGGAGAGGGCACGCCTTGCAACGCGCGCGCGTTCGCGCCGGGCGAGGTGCGGTTCGTCTATCCGCAGGGCGTGCACGCGCTGCCCAAGTCGCTCGCGGCCGGGCTGCAGCTGCGCACCCAGAGCCCGGTCGTGCGCCTCGAGCGCAGCGGCGGCCGCTTCGAGCTACTGCTCGAGAGCGGCGAGCGGCTCGGCACGCAGCGTCTGGTGGTCGCGGCGGCGGTCGAGCAGACGAGCGCGCTGCTCGCGCCGCTGGTGCCCGCGGTGCCGGCGCTGCGCGGCACGCTCGCGCTGCTCGAGAGCCTGGGCAGCGTCGCCTGCATCGCGCTGCTCGCTGGATATCCGCGCGGCGCGGGCGCGCTCGACTGGGACCTCTGGTACCCGGCCGGGTCGAAGCTGCTGCAGCTCGTCTCGCACGACTCGGCCAAGCGCATCGCTCCCGCGCTCGACGTGCTGGTGCTCCAGTCGCGCCCGGCCTGGTCGCGCGAGCATCTCGAAGACGGCGAGGAGCGCTGGCGCGCGCTCTTTCTCGAGGAGGCCGCGCGCCTTCTCGGCGCGTGGGCCGGCGCGCCGCTCTGGTCGCAGCTGCATCGGTGGAGATACGCCCGCACGCGCGCCGGCGCTGGTCTCGCCGGTCCGATCCTGCACCGGGTCGAGGGCGGCTGGCTCGGCCTCGCGGGAGAAGCCTTCTCTCCCGAAGGCGGCGCGGAGGGCGCATTTCTCTCCGGGCTCGAGCTGGCCCGGAGCATCCTGCAGTCTTGAACGAGAGCCCGAGGTGACGACGTGACCCAGCCCACCGAAGATGCGGCCCCTCCTGCGACAGCGCCTGCGCTCGACGATCTCGACGCGCTGATCGCGCGCGACCGCGACCACGAGTGCGAAGGCTACGGGCGCAGCAAGATCTGCGTCAGCATCGTCGGCGTCGCGCGGCTGCCCACGCGCTTCGGCGACTTCCGCATCGTCGGCTTCTGGAACAACCGCGACGGCAAGGAGCACGTGGCGATGGTGCACGGCAGCGTCCGGGGCCGCGCGCGCGTGCCCACCCGCGTGCACTCCGAGTGCCTCACCGGCGACGTGATGGGCTCGCTGCGCTGCGACTGCCGCGACCAGCTCGAGCGAGGCCTGGAGAAGCTGGCGGGCTTCGAGTGCGGGATGCTGCTCTATCTGCGCCAGGAGGGCCGCGGCATCGGGCTGCTCAACAAGATCCGCGCGTACGCGCTGCAGGACCGCGGGCTGGACACGGTGGAGGCGAACCACGCGCTCGGGTTTCGCGACGACGAGCGCGACTACTCGATCGCGGCGCACATGATCTCCAGCTTGGAGATCCAGTCGATCGATCTGCTCACCAACAACCCCGACAAGGTGAAGCAGCTCGAGCAGTACGGCGTGCGCGTGGCCGGCCGCACGCCGCACGTGATCGCGCCGAACGTGCACAACGCGGCCTACCTGCAGACCAAGGCGCGGCGCTCGGGGCACCTGCTCCCGCAAGCGCCCGGGGCGCCGCTGATCGATCAAGACGACTAAGCGGACCCACGAGCGCAGATCAGGAGCGCGCGTGCGCTCCGCGGGGGACACGCGCGGTCGCGCCGGGCGCGTCCAGGCCGATCGCGCTGCTCTCCAGCCAGCTCAGCTCGCCGCCGATGGCCGCGCGCGAGAGCGCGGTGAGCTTGTCGGTCTCCTGCTCGAAGAGGTCGCGCAGCCGCTCTTCGACGCGCGGGCGCACCAGCGAGAGGAACGCGTCGGCGAGCTGCACCGCCCCAGGCTGCGCCTCGTCGCGCATGAGCGCGCGCGCGCGGCTGAGCGTGGCGGCGGCGGCGAAGAGATCGGCCCCGATGTCGACCGCCTGGAAGAGGATCGCCTGCCGCTTCTCCAGCGCCGGCCCGTAGCGGACCAGCGCGTGGAAGATCGATCGCCCCAGGCGCCGCACCGATTCGTCGAGCCACTTCGCGTGCGCCTCCAGCGGGCCGAAGCGCGCGAACGACGCGTGCGGCGTCCAGGTCTCCGCGTACCAGCGCGGGTAGAAGCGGGCCGACCGCTCGAGCGCCTCCAGCCGCGCGCGCAGGTTCGCCTCCGGGTTGATCACGTCGAACGCGGTGGTCAGGTGCTGATCGAGCGCCTCGCGCGCGACGAACAGGCGCAGGATCTCCGCGCTCCCCTCGAAGATGCGGTTGACGCGCAGGTCGCGCAGCACCCGCTCGATGCCGATCGCCGCCTCGCCTCGCCGCGCCTGCGACTGCGCCGTCTCGTAGCCGCGGCCGCCGCGGATCTGCAGCGCGTCGTCGGCGATGCGCCAGGCGGCCTGCGCGTTCCAGAGCTTGGCCAGCGCGGCCTCGAGCCGCACGTCGGCGCGCGCGGCGAGCAGGCCGGCGAGGCGCGCCACCGAGTCCATCGCGAACGTCTCGGCCGCCATCCGTCCGACCATCACCGCGATCGCCTCGTGCTCGCCCAGGTGCGCGCCCCACTGCGTGCGCGTGCCCGCCCAGGCGCGCGTCGCCTGCAGCATCGACGCGGCCGCGCCCGCGCAGCTCGCCGGCACCGCCAGCCGCCCGGTGTTGAGCGTGGTGAGCGCGAGCTTGAGCCCCTTGCCGACGGCCCCGAGCACGTTCTCCTTCGGCACGCGCACGCCGCGAAAGCGCAGCACGCCGTTCTCCAGCGCGCGCAACCCCATGAAGCTGCACCGGTGCAGCACTTCAAACCCGGGCGTGTTCGCCTCGACGACGAAGGCGGTGATCTGCCGCTTGCCCTTCACGTCGGGCGTGCGCGCCATCACCACCAGGAGCTCGGCGATGGTGCCGTTGGTGCACCAGATCTTCTCGCCGTCGAGGAGCCAGCTGCCGTCCTCCAGCGGCACCGCGGTGGTCTTCAGCCGCGCCGGGTCGGAGCCCGCGCCCTCTTCGGTGAGCGCGAAGGCGCTGATCGCGCCGGCCGCGAGCCGCGGCAGCCAGCGCTGTTTTTGCTCCGCGGTGCCGAACATCATCAGCGGCTGCGGCAGGCCGATCGACTGGTGCGCCGAGAGCAGCGCCGCCACGTTTCCGCAGCGCGAGGCGCACAGCTGCATCGCCGCCAGATAGGACGGCAGCGAGAGGCCGAGCCCGCCGTGCTCGCGCGGGATCTTGATCCCGAACGCGCCGATCGAGCGCAGCTCCGCGAGCACGCTCTCGGGGATGGCGCCGTCGCGATCGATCGCGTCGGGGTCGAGCCGCTCGAGGAGGTTTCGCAGGCTGGCGAGGAACGGCGCCGCGCGCGCGGTCTCGCTCCCGTCGGGCTCGGGGAAGGGATCGATCAGCTCCATCCGCAGCCGGCCGAGGAACAGCTCGCGCAGGAAGCTCGCGCGCGACCAGCCGTCTTCGCGCGCGGCCTCCGCCACATCGCGGGACTGCTTGGCATCGGTGACTGACGCAGGACTTTCCGCCATGGCGCGCACTCCGCAAGGCTTGCGGCGCACGTTCTGCGCGCTGCCTCGCACGGGGGAACCGCTGCGCGACAGCAAAGCAAGCGGCATACCCGTGCGGTCACCGCGCCCGGCCAGGTGCGCGGCGGCTCGAAGACGACTCCGGCGCGGCCGCGCGACGCGCGTTCTCTACGCGGGTTGCAGCAGCGCGAGCGCGCGGGCGAAGGCGGCCTCGACGGCGGGCCGCGGCACCTTCGCGCCCGGGCCGCGCAGCTCCAGCTCGCGCAGCGCCAGCTCGGCCAGCTCGAGCGGGAGCTGGGTGAAGGCGACCATCCCGGCCGGCGCGAGCGCCTCGCGCAGCGTCTCGACGTAGCGGCGCGCCTGCAGCAGATCGCCCCGGGCCAGCGCCAGCACCTGCGCGCGCGGGACCGCCGCGGGGATGAGCGAGCGCCCCTCCTCGAGGTCGACCTGCTGATCCTTGAGCACGTTGACCAGCTGCAGCGCCTCGCCGAACTGGAGCTGGTTCGCGCGCAGCGCGGCCGCGGCGTCCGAGAGCTGGGGCGCCTCGAGGAGGAAGAGCTCGGTGAGCAGCTCGCCGACGATCCCGGCGACCACGTAGCAGTAGTGCTGCAGCGCCGCGAGCGTGCGCAGCGCGATGCGGCCGCCGTCGCCGCTGTCGCGCTGGATCTGCGCCATCCCGCGCGTGGTGCGGGCCGCGTGATCGTAGACGAGCGCGCGGATGGGCGGCGCCAGCGCATCGATGGCGGAGAGCAGGCCCGGCAGCTCGCGCAGGAGCGCGAGATATCCGGCGTGCTCCGACGGCAGCGCGGCGGCCCACCGCGACGCCGCTGCGCGCGACGCTTCGCTCTGCCCGGGGCGCAAGAGGAGCGCCAGCTCGTCGAGCGCCTCGAGCCGCGCGCGCTGCGTCCACGCGGCCGCGTCCTCCAGCGTGTCGGCGACGCGAAACGCCAGATACGCAAGCTCCACCGCGCGGCGGCTCGGCTCGGCGAGCAGCGGGATCGCGAGCGCGAAGGTGCGGCTGGTCTGCTGCAGCAGCTCGGCCAATCGCGCGTCGCTCGGGATCGGTGCGGCGGACATGGCAGGAGCCCCCTTCGAGATCGTGGCTGTCTACCACGCCGGCCGCGCGCGGCCGCGCCCCGAGGGGACGCGAGCGCGCCGCGCTGCTGCCCGCGTCGCCGACCAGCTCCCGGCTCGCTCCCCGCGCCAGCCGATCAGATGAACAGCCGCGTGAGCTCGTGGCGCGACTCGGCGCCGAACTTCGCGAGGATGTTCGCCTGGTGGAACTTGCAGGTGCGCGCGCTGATCCCGAGCGCCAGCCCGATGTCCACGTGCGCCCGGCCTTGCAGCAGGTGCTCGAGCACCTCGCGTTCGCGCTCGGTCAAGCCGGCCTCCTCGACGAGGCGCTGGCGCCGGGCCGCGAGCATCGCCGGCAGATCAGCGCTCGCGCGCAGCTGATCGTAATGGTCGCGCACGCGCAGCAGCGCTCGCACGCGCGCGCGCAGCACCACCCGCTGCAGCGGCTTGGCCAGGTACTCGTCCGCGCCCGACTCGAGCCCTTTGACCATCTCGTCCTGCTGGTCGAGCGACGAGACGAGGATGATCGGCGTAAAGCGCCAATCAGGATGCGCGCGCACCGCGCGGCAGAGGTGCAGCCCGTCGCAGCGGGGCATCAGCAGGTCGCAGATGATCAGCGAGACCTTCTCGTGGCGCAGGTGTTCGAGCGCGTCCTGCCCGCTGGAGACGCAGCGCAGCCGGTAGCCGTCGGCGTTGAGCAGCGCCTCGATGGTCGCGAGCGCGTAGGGGTCGTCGTCGACGACGAGGATCTGCGCGCCCCGCTCTGCCGCGGTGGGCGTCATCGCGACGCAAATGTGAGGCGGCCGCCGGCATAGCTTGCGATATCAAGCTCGATAGGAAGTCGCGAGGTGAGGATAGCAAAGGCATCGGTGATTTCGCCGGGCAGCACTGTCCCCGGCAAATGAACCTTGCGCAGATGGACGTGGGTCCGCTCGGGCCGGTTGTAGAGCGTGGCCAGGATGTTCATCAGCTCCTGGAAGTTCTCGGCCAGACTGCCCTCGACGCGGCCTTTCTTGGCCGACTCGGCGGCGGTGCCCGCGGGAATCATCGTCAATGCCGCGGCGAGATTGCAGGCGAGCGATGCGTCGCACAGGCAAAGCGCCTCAATCGCGCCGGCTTCACTCCGATACTCGGCGACGAGCACCGCGGGGGTGGCCTGCGGCGCGAGCGGCGCCGCCGGATTCGCCGTCACCTTTCGGCCGAGGAGCGAGGCGAAGAGCTCGGCGACCGCGGTGGGCGGAAACGCTGTCGGGTCAGCCAAGGAGCCCTCCCATCTTCAGCTTGAAATCCTCGACGGTGAACGGCTTGGCGATGAGAAACAGCGCTCCTTCGCCGAGCGCCATCGCGGTCCGCTCCTGGCTGCCCTCGGTGGTGATGAATCCAAACTTGACCGGATTTCCCTCGCTGCGGAGGGTGGTAATCAACTCGATTCCCGACATCTCCGGCATATTCCAATCGGCGAGCACCAGATCGGGCGAAGTCTCGCGAATGAGCTGCAGCGCCTCGCGGCCATTGCTCGCTTCCACGATGGGGTGCTGTTCATATCCAGCGTTGCGCAGCGTGCGGCGGACAATCATTCGCATTGCGCGGCTGTCATCCACAATCATGATCTTCATATCGAGAGTCCTTTCAGACGGCGCGATCGATGATGGCGACCCAGATGACGACATGAGAAGCATCGTTCTTCAGCGTGGCTGCCCTCCATTTGCCGGCCGGCGCGGCAATGGAGTCCACCACCAGCGGCAATCCCAGCGTCTGCTGCAGGTCGCTCATCGCGCCCTTCACCTGTCCGGCGATGATGTTGACCAGCTCGCTGAGGGCGTCATTGACCATCCCGCCGTCGACCTCGTCGACCGGGCAGGAGAACATGGTGTGTGCGAGTACATTCGCACCCTGCGAGTCGCTGGCGATGGCGACCGTGAGCGGCCACTGTCCCGAGATGGGGAGCACCACTCGATGCCAGACGGGCGGCTCCTCGCGCGGCAGCTCTTTGCCCTCGTCGGAGAGATTGAATGACATTCCAAACATGGTGTCGGTGACGCCGGAGACCAACGTGGCGAGAAGTTGCGGGCTGGGCAACTCGGTCATGGGAAACCCCTGATGGGTGTAGTGGGAAGTTGATACCAACCCGGCGCCAGCGACGGCCGCGGAGTCGTTTCGGTGCCGCCGAGCGCGATATATCCGCCCGGGCGGGAGGCGGACTCCATGCGTTCGAGTGTGAAGGCGCGATCTCGATCGGAGAAGTAGATGAGCACGTTGCGGCAGAGCACTACGTCGCAGCGGGAAGGCCCGACATCGGTGCCCAAGAGATTGTAGGCGAACCAGCTGATTCGATTTCGCAACAAGCTCTGGATGCGGAAGGAGCCGGACTCTTGCGTGAAGTGGCGGAGCAGGCGAGTGGCGACCAGGCCTCGATTCACCTCCAGCATCGAATAGAGACCTTCGCGGCCGCGCTGCACGGCAAGCGGCGAGACATCGCTGGCGAGGATTTGCGCGGTCGCGGCGACATGCGGCCATTTCTCCTCGAGGAGCATCGCCAGCGAATAAGGCTCTTGCCCGTGCGAGCAGGCCGCCGACCAGAAGCGCAGCGGCCGCCCGTCGGCCTCCGCGATCAGCTGCGGCAGGATGTGCTCCTCGAGCTGGCGCCAGAAAGCCTGATCGCGAAAGAAGAGGCTCTCGTGGGTGGTCAGCGCGTCGACCACCGAGCAGGCCACCGGCGCGGACGGCAGCGATGAACAGACGGTCTCGACCAGCTCAGTCAAGGACGCATGTCCATGTTGCCTGGCGACCGGGCCCAGGCGCGAGTCGAGCAGATACTGCTGCTCGTCGGCGAGCACCACGCCGCACTCACGCTTCATGAAGGCCTGGATGCGAGGCCAGAGCGCGCTCGCGCTATCCACCGAAGATCCCCGCGATGCGCTCCGACAGGGCCTCCGCGGAGAACGGCTTCATCAGGAAGTCGTTGGCGCCCGCCGCCAGCGCGGTCTCTACCGAATCGAGCACCGCGTCGGAGGTGACCATGACGATGCGCAGCTTGAGATACCGCGCGTCCCTGCGCAGCTGCGCGCAGAGCTCGATTCCATCCATCTCGGGCATATGCCAGTCGGTCAACACCAGGTCGCAGACAGGCATGGAGTCGAGCGTCACCAGCGCCTCGCGGCCGTTGGCGGCGCAGCGCACCTGCCAGCCCAGCGACTCCAGCGCCTTCTGCTGGATCCGGCGCATCGCAGACGAGTCATCGACGACGAGGGCCTGCATCGGTCAGCTCTCTTTCTGGGCGGCGCGATCGCTCTCGCCGCTCAACGAGTCCACGCGCAGCCCGAGCACGACGTGGTCGTCGATCGGGCAGATGCCAAAGACGAAGGAGCGGTGTTGTGAAGCGAGGGTGTCGGGCGGCAGGCGCCAGCTCTCCGCGGGCAACTCGAGCACATCGCCGATGTCGTCAACCACCAAGCTGATGAAATGCTCCTGCTGTTTGATCACCATCAGGCTCGACGGACCATCGTCTTCGCGCAGCGGGAAGTGCAGCCGCCGCCGCAGGTTGATCGCCTGCATGATCTGCCCGCGCAGGTTGAGCAGCCCGACGATGTGATCCGCCGCCAGCGGCACGGGCGTGAGCGGCTGCTGCATCAATACTTCCTGGATATCCTCGACCCGCACGCCGAACATCTCGCCGGCGAGCCAGAAGGTCAGCCACTTGCCGCTGCCGCCGCTCTCCACAATGGCGTTCATGCCGCCCTCCCGGAATCGACCAGCCGCTTGGAAATGACGCCGTTGTCCTTCAGCGCCGCCATCAGCTCTTCGCGATTGAGCTTGTTGATGCAGCAGCGCGCGCCCGCGGCCAGCGCGCGTTTCACCACCACCGGGTCCTCGTGGAACGTCCAGGCGATGGTGGGCAACTCGGGCTTCTCGGCGCGCAGCGCCTCCATCAATCCGAAGCCATCGAGTCCGGCCATCTCCAGATCCGTGACCACCGCGTCGATGCGTCCCCCGCGCCCGGCCCGCAGCTCGCGCAGCGCGATGTCTCCGCTGGAGGCGTCGATGACGTCATATCCGCGCGCGCGCAGGAAGCCGCTCAGCGCGGCGCGCATCGCCGTCGAGTCGTCGACCAGCATGATGCGCAGCCGCTCGCGGCCGCGGCGCCGCTCCTGCACGAACTGCGGCGCGAGCTTGCGCACCAGCTGATAGACATCGAGCAGCAGCGTGGTCTTGCCGGAGATGACCATCTGCCCGAGCGTGAGCGGAATGTCGTTCTGCACACCGTCCGGATCGTCGGCCACCTCGACGATGTCGAGGATCTGCTCGACCGCCATGCCGACCCGCTGGCCGAAGTCGAAGACGAGCAGCAGCTGCTCTGCGCGCTGGCTCGCAGGTTTGCCGATGGGCAGGATCGCCTCGGGCCGGATGATCGGCATGATCGTCCCGCGGTACTGCACGACCTCCATTCCCGCGACCGTCTCGATCTGCGCGGTCTGCACTTGCTCGAGGCGCGCGACCACCGCGAGCGGCACCGCGCACTGCGCGCCATTGCCCGCCTTGAAGACCACGAACGACTGCCGCTGCCGGCGCGCGTCTTCCTCTGCGCGCGCATCGAACGCGGCCCGCTGCGTGGAGATGTCGATGCCCGCCTTCATCGCGACGCCGGCCACCTCGAGGATGAGCGCGACATCGCCGTCGCCCAGCACGGTGGCGCCCGAGTAGCAAGCGAGCCGCTTGAGCTGCCCGTGGAGCGGCTTGATGACGATCTCTTCGGTGTCGTGGATCGCGTCGACCACCAGGCCGTAGCGGCGCGAGCCGACCGCGACCACCACGATGTTGGTGCCGCCGTCGTGGCGCACCGTCTGCGCGTTGCTCAAGCCGAGCACATCGCCGAGCCGGATGAGCGGGAGGATCTCGCCGCGCAGCCGGTGGATCACCGCGCCGCGCACATTCTCAATCGCAGTGCGCGTCTGCTCTTCATTCAAGTAGACGAGCTCGAGCAGATCGACCTGCGGGATGGCAAATCGCTGCTGTCCGGTCTGCACCAGCAGCGCCGGGATGATCGCCAGCGTCAGCGGCATCTTCAGGCGGATGGTGGTGCCCTTGCCGACCACCGAGTCGAGCTCGACCTGGCCTCCCGCGCGCTCGACGTGCGTGCGCACCACATCCATTCCCACGCCGCGGCCGGAGATATCGGTGACCTTCTCGGCGGTGCTGAACCCGGGGCGGAAGACCAGCTCGAGCGACTCGCGATCGCTCAATCGATTGGCCTCCTCGGGGGTAATCACATTCTTCTTGAGCGCGTGGGCGCGGAGGATCTTCGGGTCCATTCCCTTGCCGTCGTCTTCGATCTCGATGGTGACCATCCCGCCCTGGTGCGAGGCGCGCACCGCGAGCTTGCCCACCACCGGTTTGCCCTGCGCGGCGCGGACCTGAGGCAGCTCGATGCCGTGGTCCATCGCGTTGCGGATGATGTGCATCACCGGGTCGCGGATCGCCTCGACCAGCGCCTTGTCGATCTCAGTCGAGTTGCCTTCGATCTGCGCGACCACCTGCTTGCCGGTGCTCTTGCAGAGGTCGCGCACCATCCGCGGAATCTTCTCGAACACGCGCTCGACCGGCTGCATGCGGGTCTTCATGATCTGCTCTTGCAGATCGGAAGTGACCAGGTTGAGCCGCTGGCACGCGCCCTGGGTATTCGCGTTCGACTCGCGCGATACCTTCACCATTTGCACCAATTGATTGCGCGCGAGCACCAGCTCGCCGATCAGGTTCACCAGCCGGTCGAGCACCGCGACGTTGACGCGAATGGTGCTGTCGATCGCCTCGGCCCGATTGGCGGGGGCCTGCATTGCCTGCTGCTGCTGGAGCCCCTCCTCCAGCTGCGCTGGCGTGATCACCTGCTTGTGCACCAGGATCTCGCCGAGCTTGGTCGGCGGGGGCGGGAGCGAAGGCTGCGCCGATGGCGGCGGACCCAGCGCGGCGAGCAGGTTGGCGATGAGCGGCTCGACGTCGATCTCTCCCTCGCTGTCGTGATCCTTCACGTGATCGACGAGCTGCCGGAGCACATCGCCGACCTGCAGCAGCAGCGTGAAGTGGTGCGGCTGCGAAGGCAGCGTGTTGTCGCGCAGCTTCGCCAGCAGCGTCTCCGCGACGTGCGAGAGGCCCTGGATCTTCTTCAGCGAGAGAAACGCGGAGGTGCCTTTGATGGTGTGGATATCGCGGAAGACAGTGGCCATCGCCGCCGGCGCGAGCGACCCCTTCTCTGCGTCGAGCATCAGCGACTCAATGCGCTGCAGCGCCTCGAGCGACTCCTCGAGGAACAGCGCCAGCGTCTCTGGATCCCGCTCCGATTCGACTCCGCTCATGGCGTGACTCCTTGGCTGAAATGGGGCTCGCTCCAGCGCAGCACGCACCGGGCGAGGCTGGTGGCGGGGACGACCGCGTTGGCGGCGCCGGCGGCGACCACCGCGCCGGGCATTCCCCAGACGACGCTGCTCTCCTGGTCCTGCGCGACGACCGGCGCGCCTTGCGCGCGCAGCGCGAGCGCGCCCAGCGCTCCGTCGGCGCCCATTCCGGTCATCACCACGCCGATGCAGGCGGAGCCGCAAGCGAGCGCGGCCGAGCGGAACATCGGGTCGACCGCGGGCCGGCAGTTGTGCTCCTCGGGCCCCTCGTCCTGCAGCAGCACCAGCTGCTCCTTCATGCGGGTGACGAGCAGGTGCTTCGCGTCGCCGGCGACGTAGACGGTGCCGCGCTCGACGAGCGTGCCGTGCTGGGCCAGCACCACCTTGCGCCCGCTCTGCCGCGCGAGCAGCTCGACGAAGTACGGCACGTGCAGCGACGGCATGTGCTGCGTGAGCACGATGGGCGTGTCGAACCCGGTCGGCAGATCGATGAGGAACTGCAGCACGACTGGCGGCCCCCCCGTGGAGGCGCCCACCGCGACCAGCTCGCGATAGATGCCCTCGCTCTTGGTGGTGACCGGGCTCTTCTCGCGCGCCGCTTCGCTGCCGGGCTTGGGCACCACCGACGTCAGCGCCGTCTCGAGCGCCTGCTGCAGCACCGCCGGCGCGCTCGGGCCGCCCGGCTTGATGATGAGCGTCGAGGCGCCGAGCAGCAGCGCGTCGACCGCCTGGCTCGCGTCTCGGTGCGTGCCCGAGGTCAACAGGATGGTGAACAGGTGGGGATACTTCGCCTGGATCCACGGGAGCAGATCGAGGCCCGATTCATCGCGGAGCACCACGTCGAGCGTGACCACGTCGAAGCTGCCCATCTCGAGCTTGCTGCGTGCGATGGCGAGGTTCGGCGCCACCGCGACCTGCTCGACGTTGGGGAGCTTCTCCAGGATCCGATTGAGGATGTGGCGATACGTCGGATCGTCGTCGACGATCAGCACGCGCAGGCCGCTCATGCCGCCACCTCGGCGCGCAGCTCGGCGGGCAGGATCATCGAGAAGGCGGGCAGCGAGACAAGCAGCGTCGCCAGGGGCGCCGCGCCGGCGAGGCGGAATATCCAGAGATAGATATCGACCTGCGCGGCGCCGTGGCGCGAGAGGACCGCGGTGAGGATCCCGGCCGACGCGGTTCCGAGCAGCATTCCCAGCGTGCCGGCGGCGTTGGTGAGCCCCATCGCGCTGGCGCAGAGGCTCTTGGGCGCCAGTGAGACCGCGAGGCAGAGCGACGGAGAGTAGATGGCCGCCGAGGCGGTGCCAGCGATGGCGAGCAGCAGCGGAAGCAGCAGAGTCTGGCCGCTGCCGAGAGACAAGAAGCAGAGTCCGTAGACGAGCGCGCCGCCGATCATCAGCTCGCGGCGCTCGAAGGCGCGGCCAAAGCGGGCGAGCGGCCAGGTGGCGAGTGCAAAGGGGATGAGGAAGCAGCTGAAGAGCGCACCGACCTTGGCGTCGGAGTAGCCGAGGATGCGGTGCGCGTAGAGCGAGAGGGTGATGACGAAGCAGCCGACGGTGAAGCGCTCGACGCCGATCCAGAGCGCGGGCAGTCGGAGGAAAGCCGCATTCTTCAGCAGCGACGCGAGCGCGCCAGGATGGGCCGCGCGCGCCGCCGAGGGAGGGAGCGCCGAGATGGCGGCGAAGACGCAGAGTCCGCAGAGAGCGGCAAAGCGGAAGGGCGCTTGAGGGCCCCAATGGAGCATCAAGGTTCCCAGCGGCGCGCCGCCAGCGATGGCGAGAACGATCGCCATCCCGCGCGCGCCCATGAAGCCGCCGCTGGTGTGGCTCAATCCCGCCGGCGCTTCATTCGCCGGCTGATATCCCATCAGGAGGCTGAGCGAGCCGACGTTGGCCGCGCCCTGGAAGAGCCGCAAGAGCAGCGCCCATTCGAGCGGAATGGGCGCCGCGCAGGGGATGAGCAAGAGGCCGTCGGCGAGCGCGAGCAGCGCCGCCAGCTGGCGATGGCCGCGGGTGCGGTCGGCGAGCAGGCCGAACAGCGGCGCTCCGATGCACGCGCCCAGCATGTTGATGCTGAAGAACGCGTGCATCGCCGCGTCATTGCCAGGATGCAGCGCCGCGAAGAGCGGGCGCACCGCCGGGATCAACAGAGTGCCTGACAGCATGTTGATGAATACGAGTGCAGACACAAACAGGTTGGTCCGGGAACGCATAAGCACCTCGCGAAAGAAGGGCGCACGGCAGCGACGCGGAAGACGGCGGGTCAGCGCGGCGCTCGCGCTACTGCTTGAAGAGCGCCTCGAGGCCGGCCGCGACCTCGCCCACGCCCGACGCCGCCTTCTGCGTCAGCGCGGCGTTCTTCTCCGCCTCCTTGGCCGCCTCGGCGACGCCGGAGATGTTGTCGACGACGTTGCGGACGGCGGCCGCGACCTCGCCGGCGTTGCGCGCGATGTCGCGCACCGTGGCGGCCTGCTCCTCGACGGACGCGGCGATCGACGAGGCGAATCCGTCGATCTGGCCAATCACCTTCACCACCTCGCCAATCACACTCACGCTCTTGCCGGTGTCGAGTTGGATCGCCTCGATCTGCTGGGTGATCTCCTCGGTGGCGCGGGCGGTCTCCTTGGCCAGCTCCTTCACTTCGTTGGCGACGACTGCGAACCCCTTGCCCGCCTCGCCCGCGCGCGCCGCCTCGATGGTGGCATTCAGCGCGAGCAGGTTGGTCTGCTGCGCGATGGTGCTGATCACCTTGGTGACCTTGCCGATGGCGACCGCGCTGGTGTTGAGCGTCTGCACCGTCGCGTTGGCCGAGGTGGCCAGCTCCTTCGCCTGCCGCGCCGTCTTCGCCGAGTTGCTCGCGTTGCCGGAGATCTCGCGCACCGTCGCGCTCATCTCCTCCGACGCGCTCGCCACCGAGGCGACGTTGCTGTTCATCTGCGTCGCCGCGCTCGCCACCTTGGTCGCCTGGGCGGCCGTCTGCGTCGCGCCGGCAGCCAGCTGGTTGGCCACCGCGGTCAGCGAGGCCGACGACTCATTCAGCTTCAATGAGGTGGACTCGAAGCGTCGCGCCGACTCCGCCTCGCGCTCGGTGACGATCTCCCAGTTGACGGCCGGTCCGGTGTAGTCGCCCGCTTCATTAAAGGTCGCAAATACCTTCAGCTCGATCGACTCCGGGCCGATCTTGAAGCGGGCCGCGCGGGGCAGGTTGCGCGGGTCGCCGAGCATCTTGCGCTGGTGCGCCGGGTTCTTGTGGAAGATGTCGATCGAGCTGCCGACCACCTGGCTCGCCTTGACGGTGAAGTACTGCTCCACCTTCTGGAAGGCCTTGATCGTCGCCGGATTCACATACCGGATGATCATATCCGTGTCGCAAAGCATGGTCGGATTGGGCGAGTTGTCGAGGAGGTTCTTGATGCGGACCACCTCGGCGCGGGCCGCCTTCTCGCGATCTTCGTTGGCGACGCGGTCGGTGATGATGTCCCAGGCGAGGGCCGGGCCGCTGTACTCACCGGTGCTGTCGAAGATGGCGAACACCTTCAGCTCGAGCGTCTCCGGCCCGAGCTTGATGCGCGCGGTGTGCGGCAGGTTGTTCGGATCGGCGAGCATCCGCCGCTGGTGGCCCGGGTTCTTGTGGAAGATATCGATCGAGCTGCCGACGATCTGCTGCGCCTTGATGGGCAGATACTGCTCGAGCCGCTGCAGCGTCTTGATCGCCGCCGGGTTCGCATACTGAACGATCAACTTGCGATCGCAGAGCATGGTCGGGTTCGGCGAATACTCGATGAGCGAGCTGGTCAACGTGGCGTTGCCGTGGGTCTGGACGCCGTCGCGGCCCAGGGTCGACGAGTGCGTCTGCGATTCAACAAGCATGGTCTGCTCCTTGTGGTGTGGAATGGGGTCGGCGCTGCGGAGGTCTTGTTCGAAGAGATCGGTGATGTGGCGGCTCGCCTTGCTCCAGGCTTGCTGGGTGGCGGCGACCCAGGCGGGGCCGGCCACTTCGGAGAGGCCGAGGAGAAAGAGCTGGCGCGCGGCGGCCAGCTCGGCGGAGTCGTTGCCAGCGCGGGCCGCGGCGTCGGCGGTGTCGCAGAGAAACGCGATCAGCTCGCCGGGCTGCGCGTCGTGCTGCACCGCGAGGCCGACTGCGCGGGCGAAGGCCTGGCGCTGCGCGGCCCGGTCGACCGGGAAGATCCGGCGCGCCTCGGGGTGGTCGGAGAAGAGCTGGTCGTAGAAGCCGTGCGCGAGGCCGTCGAGCTGGGCGGCCATCGCGGCAAACGAGCTCTCGATCGATTGGACTCGAGCGAGTTCCGTGGTGGCGGTGCGTGCGGCTTCCATCGGTCTCCCCTTTCCGACAACTTCAGGCGGGGGGAACCGTAGGTTCGAGACAAAGCTTGGACAGCTGTCTGCAACGACAGGTCCGCGGCGCGGAGGTGTCGGCCGCATAACAGAGCGAGCGCGCATAAAATGCGCGCCAAACAAAATCGGCGAGTTAAATCAATAAAAGGTGTGCGCGGGTAACCGCTTCTCACCCCGGTGCATCCTGTCCGCGCGGTCAGGATTCAAAGCTCGATAGTTGCTCTCCGCGGACCTGTGTCTTGCGTGATCGCGGTGCTCTTGCTGGGCGCGCCGGCGGCTTTAGCTCTTTATCTTCTTCATCTCCGGATCGTACATCGGCTTGAGCGAGACGACCGCCGGCACTCGCAGATTGCCGACCTCGACTTCCCAGCTCGCGCCGTCGATGAACGCCTGGTTCACCGGCTCTTTGCGTCCGGGCGACTCGATCATCGCCAGGCCAACCGCGCCGCCGAGCGTGTGCCCATAGGAAGCCGCGCGGACATATCCGACGGGGATGCCGTTGCGGCGGACCACCTCGGCGTGGTGCAGGAACGGTCCGGGATCGGTCAGGCGCACCTGCACCAGCCGGCGCGTGAGCGGGCCGAGCGCCTTCTGCGCGAGCACGGCCTCCTTGCCGATGAAGCCATCCGGCTTCTTCAAGTCGACCGCGAAGCTCAGCCCCGCCTCGAAGACGTTGTCGGTGTTGTCGATATCGTGGCCATAGTCTCGATATCCCTTCTCCATGCGCAGCGACGCGAGCGCCTTGAGGCCCGCGTGGCGCAAATCCACGCTGCGTCCGGCCTCGGTGATGCGGTCGTAGACGTGGGCCGCCTGCTCGGCGGGGATATAGAGCTCATATCCGAGCTCGCCCAGATAGGTAATGCGGATGCAGAGCGCGCGGGCGAAGCCGATGTCGATCTCTCGCGCAGTGCGGAAGGGGAATGCTTCGTTGGAGAGATCGGCGCTGGTGACCTTCTGCAACAGCTCTCTCGAGCGCGGGCCTTGGATGTTGATCTGGGCATATCCCGACGTCACGTCGGTCACGAAGCAGTGTGCGTCGTGCGGGGTGTTGCGCTTCATCCAGGTCTCGACGTGGCGGTGGGCGGTGTCGGACGCGACCACCCAGAACGACTCTTCGTCGAGCTTGGTGACGGTGAGATCCGCCTCGAGCGTGCCGCCGGAATTGAGCCACTGCGTATAGGTGATCATGCCGCTCTGGCCATCGACGTGGTTGGCGGAGATCTGGTTGAGCACGCGGCCGGCGTCGCGCCCCTGCACCTTGAACTTCGCCATGAAGGACATATCCATCAGGATGACGCCCTCGCGCGCGGCGCGGTGCTCGGCCTCCCAATAGGGGAACCAGTTGTGGCGGCCGAAGGAGAGCTTGTCGACCTTCGGCTCCACGCCCGGCGGCGCATACCAGTCGGGGCCTTCCCAGCCGCTCACGTCCTTGAAATAAGCGCGCTGCGAAGCGAGCCGCTCGTGCACCGGCGAGAGCTTGGCCCCGCGCGCGGTCTGCATCGAGCGGGTCGGGTAGTGGCACTGATAGACCATGCCCAGCGACTCCACCGTGCGGGTGCGGCGATATTCGGGATTGGCCTGGTAGGTATGCAGGCGATCGATATTGAAGCCGGTCACGTCCACATCGGGCCGGCCGTTGATGATCCAATGCGCGAGCACGCGGCCGAGGCCGCCGCCGGTGAGGATTCCGATCGAGTTGAGCCCGGCCGCGACAAAGTAGTTCTTCAGCTCGGGCGCCTCGCCCACGCACGGCTGCAGATCGGGCGTGAAGCTCTCCGGGCCGCAGAAGAACTTGCGCACGCCGGTCTCCAGCGAGCGAGGGATTCGCTTCATCGCCTTTTCCACGTAGGGACCCATGCGATCCCAATCGGGGCGGATCTCTCCGAACGAGAAGTCGGCGGGGATGCCGCCGACGTTCCACGGCGCGCAGATCGGCTCGAACAGGCCGATCATCAGGCCGCCGCCCTCCTCGCGGAAATATCCGTGCGAGCCGGGGTCCTCGAGCACCGGCCAGTCGCCGCGGATACCTTCCATCCGCTCGGTGATCAGGTAGTAATGCTCGGCCGCCTGCAGCGGGATGTTCACGCCCGAGCGCGCGCCTAGCTCGCGGGCCCACATCCCGGCGCAATTGACGACGTATTCGCAGGCGATATCTCCCGCGGTGGTGGTGACGCCTGTGACCGCGCCGTTCTTCTGGGTGACGCCGGTGACCGAGACGCCTTCAATGACGGTGGCGCCCTGCTGGCGCGCGCCCTTCGCGAGCGCCATGGTGACGCCGACCGGATCGGCCCGGCCGTCGTCCTTCACGTAGAAGCCGGCGAGCAGGTCTTCGGTGTGCGCGAAGGGAAAGAGCTCCTTCACCTGGCTGGGCGAGATCTCCTGCACGTCGACGCCGCAGTGGCGGTTGAAGGTCGAGACGCGCCGGTACTCCTCGAGGCGGTCGGCGTCGCCGGCGACTTCGATGAAGCCGACCTGCTTGAGCCCGGTCGACTGGCCCGTCTCCGCCTCGAGCTTCGCGTAGAGGTCGCGCGTGTACTTGCGCATCTCGGTCGAGGTCTCCGAGAGCGAGCCGAACGTGACCATCAGCCCGGCCGCGTGCCAGGTGGTGCCCGAGGTCAGCCGGTCGCGCTCGAGCAGCACCACGTCTTTCCAGCCCAGGTGGGCCAGGTGGTAGGCGACGGAGCATCCGATGATGCCGCCGCCGACGACAACGACGCGTGCGCTCTTGGGCAGGTTCGGTTGGGACATGGGCGACGAAACTAGCCCAAGCGCGATCGGAAGTGAGCAGGTTCCGCCGCGGCGAAAATGCGCGGCTGCAGCGCGTCAGCCGGCGACGACGCCGAGCAGCTTGCCGATGAGGGCGGTGATGCCCATCGCGATGCCGCCGCCGATCGCCACGCGCAGCGCGCCGCGCCAGAGGTTCGCGCCTCCTGCGTGCGCGCCCAGCGCGCCTGAGCCCGCGAGGCTGATGAGCGAGGTGAGCGCCATCGCCGGCACGCGCGCGCCCTGCGGCGCGAGGAGCAGCGCCGCGATCGGCAGCACCGCCAGCGAAGCGAAGCTGCCGGCCGAGACGAGCGCCGCCTGCACCGGGCGCGCGCGCGAGGTCTCGTGCAGCTCGAGCTCGTCGCGCAGGTGGGCCGCCAGCCGGTCGTGCGCGCTCAGCTGCTCGGCCACCTCGAGCGCGAGCTTCGCGTCGAGGCCGCGCGCGCGATAGATGCCGGCCAGCTCCTTGAGCTCCCCCTTCGGATCGTCGGCCAGCTCCTGCTTCTCCTTGGCGATGTCGGCGTCCTCGGAGTCGCGCTGCGAGCTGACCGAGACGTACTCGCCCGCGGCCATCGAGAGCGCGCCGGCCACCAGGCCCGCCACGCCCGCCACCAGCACCGCGTGGTTCGTCGCGGAGGAAGCGGCGACGCCGATCATCAAGCTCGACACCGAGACGATGCCGTCGTCCGCGCCCAGCACCGCCGCGCGCAGCCAGCCTTCGCGTCCGCGCCGGTGCGTCTCTCGGGGGCCGCTCGATTTGTGGGGCATGGCGTCTTTCAGGGCGCGAGGTGCGAGCGCCGCATTCGACCTGGAGTTCGCGGGCGCATCAATACGAAAGCGACACCCCGCCGGCGAGCGCCTGCTCACCCAGCGGCGCGCCCTCGACGAAGAGATCGCAGCGGCGCGTGAGCAGCAGCGCGAGCCCCGCGCCGACTTGATAGTGGTTCACATCGGTGCCGGTGACCTGCGCGCCCGCGTACGTCCATTCGATGGGGCCGCCGAACACGCGCACCAGAGCGTAGGGGCTCAGCCGGTCCCAGAGCGTGACGCCGACGATGCCAGAGAGGCGCAGATCGAACGCGTCGTAGGCGGCCGTCGCGGCGGCGCTGTCGCTGTGCGTGCGCGCCGAGGTGAACGAGAGCTGCGCGCTCGCGATCACGAAGGGTCGGCCCTCGACGATCTTCCAGGAGGCGCCGAGCATCGTCGACGGGCCGGGAGAAAACGTGTGCGCGCCGTCGGGGAGCGAGAGCTTCCCGCCGAACGCGGCGCCCGCGCCCGCCTCGAACGTCCAGCGCGGCGTCGGCGAGTACGCGACCGAGAGCAGCGTGGCGGTGCGCGTCTCGTCCGCGCGCAGGCCGCCGGAGAAGTTCAGCGCGGTCCAGGTGGTGACGCCGCTGAGCGACCAGCGCCATTTGGGGCGCTCCTCTTCGCGGTGCCCGGCGAGGCTGCAGGCCGAGACGCCCTCGGGGCCCGAGGTCCCGCAAGCGCGCGCGCGGCCCGCGCCGAGCAGAGCGAACGTCGCGACGGCCAGCGCGAGCGCCGCTGCGGCCCGCGCGAGGGCGTCGCGATGGCGAAGTGCGATCGGCATGCGGGCGAGCCTACCGCGAATGATGGCCGCGCCTTCACCCGCGCGGCGCAGCGGCTCCGTCGAGGAACGCGATGGCCGCGAGCAGGTCGGCCGGCGGGGGCGCCTCGACGTTCAGCGCGCCGCCTGCCGGGTGCTGCGTCTGGAGCGCGTGCGCGTGCAGCATCGGCCGGGTCAGGTCGAGCCGCTCGCCGTCGGCCCGGGTGAACAGCCGCGGCCCGCCGTAGCGCGCATCTCCCAGCAGCGGCAGGCCCACCGAGGCGAGGTGCACGCGGATCTGGTGCGTGCGGCCCGTCTTGGGAAAGCAGGAGAGGAGCGCCGCGCCGGGCCAGCGCTGCAGCACCAGGAAGTGGGTTTTCGCCGGCTGCCCGAGCGGGTCGGGCTTGCGGCGGCCGGCGGCGTTCTCATCGGCGCCCAGCGCGAGATCGACCTCGAACGTCTCGTCGGCGAGCAACAGCTGCGCGGGCGGCACGGCGCAGAGCGCGAGGTACTCCTTCTCGACCTTCCCATCGCGGAACGCATCGAGCAGCACCGTCTGCGCGCTCTTGGTGCGCGCGAGCAGCGTGACGCCGGTGGTGCCGCGATCGAGCCGGTGCACCAGCAGCGCGGTCGCGCTCGCCTCGCCGCGCGCGAGCAAGAGCTGCGTGGTCAGCGAGGGAAGGTCGGGCCCTCCTGCGAGACCCTCTTGCGCGAGCACGCCGGCTGGCTTGTCGACCGCGATCAGCTCGGCGTCGAGGTGGAGGATCCGCTCCGGGCTGAGCGCCTCGGCCTTGGGCGCCTCGCCCCGCTCGCGCAGGTGCAGCTCGACCGTCTCGCCCGCCTTGAGCTCGCGCTGGGCGGCGTAGATCCGCTTGCCGTCGACATAGGCGCCGCCGCGATCGATCGACGCGCGCGCCTCCTCGAGCGGGATGGCGCCGCGCCGCACGCAGAACGCCAGCAAGAGCGCGCCCGCGTCGCTCGGCTCGACGCGCAAAGAGAGCCGCGACGGCGGCCGCCGGGAGATGCGCGGTCTGCGCTCGCGTCCGCCCGGTGCGCTCATCGAACCCTCGGGGAGCGCTCTCTAGAGCGCGCCGCAACAGCGGTGACGATCGCGCGGCGCGAGATCGTTGGGACACAAACCATCTCGCGCGGGCCGCTCTGGGAGCGGAGTTGCGCGCTCGCAACTAATTCTGCAGCCCGCCGCCCGCGCACGAAGTGGCGCACGCCGCCTGCCCGCAGCCGCCGCCCGAGCCCTGGCTCTCGCGCTTGTCCGGCTTGCCCGTCGAGGCGTAGCCCTCCGAGTACCAGCCGCCGCCCTTGAGCGCGAACGAGCTGCGCGAGATGAGCCGCTTCACTTCCTGGCCGCACGTCGGGCAGGCCGTGAGCGCCGGCTCGCTGATCTTCTGACTCTTGTCGAACGTGCCGCACGAGGGGCACGCATATTCGTAGGTCGGCATAGTGCTGCTCTCTGTAATCACGCGACGACGGCCGTCAAGCCTCCGACCGCCGCCACTGTGTCTCTCGATCGGTCGTCAGCGGCGAGTCCCCGAGGGAGGCGGCCGCGCGCAGCTGCGCAGGCGGTACGGAAACGCACGGGCACGCGCGAGTGCGCCGAGCACCAGTCCGAGCACGGCCGCCCCCTCGGGGGCTCGCCGCGCACTCTTCTTATCCGCGCTCGATCACGCGCACGGGAAACTTGGCGATCGCCGAGACGATCATCCCCTGCGCGCCGGCCGTCACCTGGTGGAACGTGCCGCGCGGAGCCAGCGCCACCGAGCCGACGTTGAGCGCGATTCTCAGCTCGTTGCCCGCCGCCGCCGTCTCCAGCACCAGCTCGCCGCTGCCCTGCACGCAGAGGTAGCCGCGGTCGCCGTCCGGGTTCTTGCTCCAGGTCGTCGTCTGGTTCGGCTTGAGATAGAGCCCGTCGATGAGCAGCTGGTCGGTCTTCAACGCGTGCACGACTTCGGGCTTCGTGTCGGTGTAGCGGGCGTCGCTGATGAGGTTCACGCTCTGCACGGGTCTCTCCTCAATGTGAAAACGAGCGCCGCTTCTAATGGATGAAGCGGCTCTGGATCAATACGCGTGTTCTAGATCTTCGAGGCCGCCGGGCTCTCCGACTTGACGTAGAGCCACTTCACCAGCCCCCAGCCGAGCAGCACGAAGAGCGCCACGAAGGCCCACGACCAGTCGCTCCCGTAGACGCTGGGGAAGTGGTTCGAGACCATCGCGAACATCAGCGGGATCGACAGGTACGTGTTGTGCTTGCTGCGCAGGCTGGCCATCGCCGGGACCTTCGCGTCGGGCGCGGGCGCGGTGCCTTGGATGCCGGCGAGGATCTTCTTCTGCGCTGGCCAGATGCGCATCCAGACGTTGCACATCATGATCGTCCCGAAGGCGGCGCCGACGTGGATCACCATCGCGCGGCCGGAGACGAAGCGGCTCATCCCGAACGCGTAGGCGACGATGAGCGCGAACGAGATGCCGACGCCGAGCATCTCGTCGGGGATGGCCTTCCAGAGCAGGTCGTAGACGGTCCAGGCGATCATCAGCGAGAGGAACGCGATGCCCGCGGTGACGCCGTTGCCAAAGCGCGCCCCCTCCGAGGGCAGGAGCACGCCGCCGCCGTAGTAGACGATGCCGAGCAGCAAGAAGCCGGTGAGCCAGGTGTAGAGCGCGCCGTAGCGGAAGAAGTAGAGCACCCGCGGCATCAGCTCCGGCACGGCCTTCTTCTTCGTCTCCGCGTCGTACGTCTTCACCAGCTGCGCGTTGATGAAGTTGAAGAACCAGAGCTGGCCGACCCACATCACTCCGGCGACGAGGTGCAGCCAGCGGAAGATCAAGTGGGAGTACTCGGTGACGATCGTTTCCATCGATGCCTCTTACGGTTTGAATTCGAGATGCGCGAGCGCGGTCTCCGCGCCGCCGAGCGTGACCACCGCCGTCGCGCGGCCGAGCCGCTCGTGCCAGGCCTCGACGGTGTACGTGCCCGCGGGCAGTCCGTCGAGCGAGAAGGCGCCGTCGTCGCCGGTCACCGCGAAGAACGGATGGTTCACCACGCCGGCGAACGCGCGCATCCACGGGTGCACGTCGCAGACGATCGCCACCGGCACCTGCGCCTCGGGGAACGAGCGGGTCGCGGTCGCGCCCTGCACCGGCATCGCCACGTTGAACGCGTTGGCGCCGCCCGAAAGGCCCGCGCCGGCGCCGTGCGAGTGGACGTTGTGCAGGAGCGGATCGCTGTTCTTGATCAAGAGCGGCTGGCCGGCGCGGATGCCGAAGACGCGCGGGTGGTAGTCGCAGGCCTGCTGATCGAGCAGCACCGGCGTGCTCGGCAGCGGGTAGTCGCCGGGCGGCAGGCCCTCCTTGATGTAGACGAAGGCGTTGGCGACGCGGCCGGCGGTGACGTGCAGCGGGTCCTGCGGCTTGCGCTCGCCGCACTCGGGGAAGGGCGCGGCCGGCTCGCGGAACGCGGGCACCGGGCCGTGGAAGAGGACGTCGCCGGTGATGCGCGCGGTGCCGCGCAGGCCGGGCGCGGTGGGCGCGTTCGAGGTCGGCGCGCTCTTGACGGGCTCGCCGTTGCTCGAGGGGCGGCAGGCGAAGAGCGAGAGGAGCGCGAGCGAAGCGAGTGCGGGGAGGGTGCGCATGCGGCGCGTTCTACACTGGCGGCGCGCTCGCAGCGATCTTCGTCCGCGCTTTCGCGCGAGCCGCCGCGCGCTTGCCTCTATATTGCGCGCATGGGCGAGCTGCGCGAGCTGGTGGAGCTGCGCGAGGACGCCGCGGCGTTGGCCCGCGACGAGGCGCGCGCGCGGTTTCGCGACGCCGCGGGGATGCAGGCGGAGAGCACGGTGCAGGAGCGGCTGCGCGCGCATCCGCAGGCCGCCTCGCGAGACGCGCTCGCGCAGATCTGCGAGCACCTCGAAGAGGCCGTCTCGGACGAGCCGGAGAAGATCGGCCGGGCGACGCGGCTGGCGGGCCTGCGCGAGCTGCTGGTGCGCGCGCGCGCGCGCTCGCTCGAGCCGGGCGCGTTCCAAGAGCTGCTCGCGGGCGAGCTGCGGCCGTCGGTGGAGATGCACGGCGACGCCGGGCTGCACGGGCTGCAGCCGATCCGCTCCATCGAGCGGCAGCTCGGCCGCGAACGCAACCGTGGCGAGCGCGCCGACATGGAGGCGGCGCTGGCGTCCGCGGTGGGCCAGCTCGACGGCGCGCGCGCAGCCGCGTGGGAGGCGGCCCAAAGCGCGCTCGGCGAGCTGGAGGCGGGCGAGCCGGTCGACGCGGCCGCGCGGCTGCACGCGCGCGGCTGGGGGCAGACGGCGGAGAAGAAGCCGCCCGGCCCCGCCGAGATCGCCTCGGCATGCGAGCGGCTCTTGCTGGCGACCGAGCCGGTCGCGCGCGACCTGGGCGCCTGGCTCCTCGAGCGGCACAGCGGCGCCCGCCCGTTCCCCGGCGACGCCGAGCGGCACGATCTGCTCCACCTGCTGCGCGCGCCCCGCTGCGCGCCCGCGTTTCCGCGCGGCGAGATGCTGCGCAGCTGCCGCCGCTGGGCCGAGGGCTGGAAGCTCGATCTCGAACACCAGCGCGCGATCAGGCTCGATGAAGAAGCGCGGCCGCTGGCGCGGGAAGGCGCGTGCGCCGAGCCGATCGATCCGCCCGAAGAGGTGCGCGTGCAGCTCTTCGCGGAGGAGGGGCCGTGGGCGCTCGGGCAGCTCTTGTCCGCGCTGGGCGCGGCCCAGCTGCTCGCCGGTCCGCCCGGCGATGCGCCGCCCGAGGACCTGCTCTGCCCCGATCCCGCGCTGCCGATCGCGAGCGGCGAGCTGTTCGCCGGGCTCTTGCGCGACGACTCGTTCCGCCGCCGCTGCGCGAAGGCCGAGCTGCCGGTCGATGACGCGCGCGCGCTCAGCGTCGCGCACCTGTTCACGGCGCGCATCGCGGCGGCGCAGACGCTCGCCTCGCTCGAAGCGCTGCGCGGTTCGCTGAGCGCGCGCGCGGGCCACCAGCACCGCGAGCTCTACGCGCGCGCCTCGCTCACCGCGCTGCCGAGCGGCCTGGCGCTGCGCGAGCTCGATCCATTTCTCGCGCCCTGGGCGCGGCTGCGCGCGCTCGCCTTCGCCGCGCGCACGCGGGCGTTCCTGCGCGATCGGTTCGACGAAGACTGGTGGCGCAACCCGCGCGCCCAGCGCCCCCTGCAATCGCTCTGGGGCCGCGGCGGAAGATCGAACCTGCCCGAGCTCTGGAGCGAGCTGGCCCCCGAAGAGACCCCGTCGATCGAGCCGCTCCTGCGCGAGCTCGCCGAACTCTGCTCCTAAATTTCCCGGATCCTGGATCGGGCGCCGTCGCGCTCTATCGACATCGATGCCAAGCCGCGGGGCGCGGAGGGGGCGGCCGCGCGCAGTTCCGCAGCGATCGCAGAAGAGGTCGGCGCAGCATCCGCTTTCTGCCCCGGAGCGAGGACCTGTCCGAGCACGGCCGCCCCCTCCGCGCCCCGCGGCGTGCCTACCCGATCCGCACCAGCGCAACGGCAACCAGATCCACCAGCACTTCGATGGCGATCTCCTGATCCCGATCGGGCGCGCGGCGGCCGTCGGCGAAGACCAGCTCCAGAGCGCCGGCCGATCCTTCGCCGAGCGGCCAGCGCAGCACCGGGGCCGACGGCGCGGGCGCGCGCTCGAGCGTGCGCGGCGTCTGCGCGGGCAGCACCAGCGCGAGGCGCACCAGCCCCAGCGCGGCCGCGGCCGGCTCGAGCGCGCAGAAGAGCGCATCGAGCGACTTCGCTTCGCTGAGCGGCTGCGCGAGCGCGCGGATCGCGCTGCGCAGCGAGGCGGCGGGCGAGAGCGCGTCGGGCTCGCTTCGCGTGCGGCGCAGGAACCGCGCGCCCAGCACGCCCAGCAGCGCGATGCCGCAGAGCGCGACCGCCGTCGGCACGCTGCTGGCGAACGAGAGCGCCAGCCCCAGCACGCAGAGCAGGAGGCTCGCGCCGTAGAGCACCAGCACCGCCTGCTTGTGCGTCAGCCCGCGCGCGAGCAGCCGGTGGTGGATGTGCTCGCGGTCGGCAGAGAAGATCGGCCGGCCCGCGGCGGCGCGGCGGACGATGGCCAGCAGCGTGTCGGCGATGGGCAGGCCGAGCGAGACGACCGGCGCGAGCAGCGCCACCGCGGTCGAGGCCTTCTGGTGCGTCTCGATCGATCCGGCCGCGAGCACGTAGCCCAGGAACATCGAGCCGGTGTCGCCCATGAAGATCGACGCGGGGTTGAAGTTGTAGACGAGAAAGCCGGCGGTGCTGCCGGCGAGCGCCGCGCAGAGCAGCGCCATCGTCGCGTCGCCGCGCACGAACGCGACGACGAAGCTGGTGGCGAGCGCGAGGAACGCGATGCCGCCGGCGAGCCCGTCGAGGCCGTCGATCAGGTTCATCGCGTTGATGACGCCGGCGATCCAGAGCAGCGTGACCGGCAGCGCGAACGCGCCCAGCGCGATGGTGCCGAAGCCGGGCAGGCCCAGCTCCTCGACGCGAAAGCCGGCGAACCAGAGCGCGAGCGCGACGCCCAGCTGCACCACCAGCTTCACCCGCGCGCCCGCGCCGCGCAGGTCGTCGTAGAGGCCGAGCGCGGCGATGGCGAGGCCGCCCGTCATCAGCGCGAACGGCCGGTGCGCGTCGGCGTAGAAGTGGCCGGACATGCCGGTCGGGTAGAGCAGCATCCCCAAGAGCGGCGCGTAGAAGCCGAGCACGATGGCGACGCCGCCCAGCCGCGGGATCGGCCGGCCGTGCACCTTGCGCGCCTCCAGCCCGTAGTCGAACCAGCGCCGCGCGATCGCGAAGTTGCGCACCAGCGGGGTCAGCGCCGCGGCGAGCACCAGCGAAATGAAGAAGGCGAAGGCGGCGGTGCGCATCTCTTGCGAGAGCCTAGTCGAACCGGCGCGCGAAAAGGGGTGCGGCGAACGGCAGCGGGTTACCGCCCGCGCACCGCGAGCGGGGCGAGCACCTCGTCGAGGTAGCGGCGGGCGAGCGCAGGGCGCGAGTAGTGGGCGAGCGCGTGCGCGCGGCCGCTCATCCCCATCGCGTCGAGGCGCGCGGGATCGGCGGCGAGGCCCGCGAGCAGATCGGAGAGCGCGCCCGCGTCCTCGGGCGGCGAGAAGAGTCCGCAGCCGGCCGCTTCCAAGATGCGGCGCGACTCGCCCTCGACGGTGCTGACCACCGCGCGGCCTGCGCCCATGCACTCGAAGATCTTCGAAGGAATCACCGTGCGGAAGAGCGGCGCGTCCTTGAGCATCACCAGGCAGGCGTTGCTCGCCGAGAGCACCTGCGCCACCTCGTCGCGCGGCCGCTGATCCCAGAAGAGCAGGTTGGTGAGGCCGGCGGCCTTGGCTTCGGCAACGAGCTTCGGCTTCTCCGCGCCTTCTCCGAGCAGGAGCAAGAGCACGTTGGCCGCCGCTCCACCGCGCTCACGCAGGCGCCTCGCGACCTCGAGGAGCGTGCCCAACCCGTGCGCCATCCCGTGCGTGCCGACGTAGCTCGCGAGGAAGGCATCGCGCGGAAGGCCAAGCCGGGCGCGGTCCGCCGCGCGATCGCGCGGCTGGAACAGCTCGAGATCGACGCCGTTGGTGATCACCGAGATCTTCTTGCGATCGATCCCGTGCGCGGCGATCTCGTCGACGAACGAGTCGGTCACCGCCACGATCCGATCGGCCTTTCGGTAGAGCATCCGCTCGAGCTGCTCGAGCGCGCGGATGCCGAGGTGATCCTTGGGCAGCGCGCCCACCTCGACGATGCTGCGCGGCCAGAGATCGCGCACCTCGAAGACGAACGGCGCGCGCAAGAGCTTCGAGAGCCACAGGCCGCTGAGCGCGGTGAGGAACTGCGGCGAGGTGGCGACGATCACGTCGGGCTTCTCGGCGAGCAGCGGGCCGACCAACGCGCTCGAGAGCGCGTACGAGACGTAGGCGAGCGAGCGGCGGGCCACGCCCCGGTTGGCCGCGGCGAAGATCGGCGTGCGGACGATCTGCACGCCCTCCTTCTCTTCGCGGCGCCACAGCTCGCCGCGGTAGTCGGGAGGGATCACCCCGGTGGGGTGGTTGGGAAAGCCGGTGAGCACGGTGACGCGGTGCCCGAGCCGCGCCCACTCGCGCGACAGCTCGCTGACCCGCGCGGCCGGCGCGCCCATCTCGGGAGGAAAATATTGGCTCAAGTAGAGGATGCGCATGGCGTTCCGTTCTCGAGCCGCAGCGCGATCTCCGCGCCGGGCGCGCGCAAGGACAAGCCCTGCGACGTCTGCCGGGTGGTGACCCCGGGCGCGACGATCGCGTAGGCGCACAGCCCGCTCTCGTCGGCACAGAGGCGCACGCTGGTGCGCGCGACCGGCTTGCCGAAGCCTTCGCTCACCCAGCCGTCGCGCGGGCTCTCGCTGCCGCGCGGCAGGCCGTCGACCGCGCCGTTCAAGAGGTGCAGCTGCAGCGCGCGCGCGCCGGGGCCGAGGAGGAAGAGCGAGCCGCTGGCGGGGGCCGCGCTCCAGCCGCTCGCGAGCGGCACGTGCGAGAGCACCTGCGCGCCGCGCGGGGCGCGGGTCACCTTGTCGAACACGAGCAGCGCGCGCGCCGGCCAGAAGACGAGCGTGCGCTCGTGGGTGAAGCCGCGGTACGAGCGGGCGATGCCGCGCAGCGTGCGCACGCGCGGGTCGATGGTTGCGATCGCAACCTTCTCCGACTTGCCGCGGCCGCCGACGCGGAACGAAGCCCAGACCTCGTCGATGCCGGCGCCGCCGACCGAGACGGTGGCGTGGGCTGCGGCGGAGCGCTCGAACTCGCGCACGGCGTTGCGCTCGTAGGTGGTGATGCCGGTGTCGCAGACAACAGGCACGCCGTACCAGCGCAGCTCGTAGGCGAGCGCGTCGGCGTGGCCGTGGCCGGGCTGATCGCGCGGACCGATGAGGCCGGTGTCGAAGAAGAGCTCGCAGCCGACGTCGCGCACGAAGGTCCAGCCGGTGTCGGGCAGCTCGACGTTGGGGATGGGCGTGGGCGCGGCGAAGAGGTGCAGCCGCTCGGCGCGCGCGAGCGCTTCGCGGGCGAGCAAGCTCGCGTGCGGTGCCGCGTCGTTGACCAGCGGCCAGGTCGCGTCGGGCCTGCGCGCGCGCCACAGCCACATCGCCATCTTGCCGAGCAGCTCGTCGATCTTCGGCCGCAGCTCGAGCCTTCGCGCGCGCGAAAGCTCGAGCGCGAGCAGCGCGTCTTTGAGCACGATGGAGTGGTACTGCGCCGTCCGCTCGGCGTAGCCGCCGTCGGGCAGGGTCTGCGCCGCGAGCTCGGTTTCGAGCAGCCGCGCGCCCAAGCCCATCGCTGCATCGCCTGCGCCGCCCGCGAGCAGCGCGCCGCCCGCCACCAGCGCGGCCGCGTCGCAGAGCAGGTGATTGCCGCGCAGGTGGTGCTCGAGGTGCGCCGCGAGGTGCGCGAGCTGGAACGACAGCCGCTCGGCGGTGGCAGGCGTGGCGATGTTCGGCTCGATCGCGAGCGCCTCGGCCCAGCTCAAGATGCGCCGCGCGACCGGGTACGGCTCCCAGGCGTCGCCGCGCTCGGGCGGGCACGCCAGCGCCCAGCTCTCCTGCAGCGCGCGCGCGGCCAAGGTCCACGGCCCCGGCGCCGCCTTGGGCTCGCCGTGCGCGCGCACCGCCAGCGCGACCAGTTCGGTCTGGTACTGCCGCTCGTAGCGCCACAGCTTGAGCTTGCCTTCGCCGAGCCAGTCGCTGCTGGAAGCTTCCACGCCGAGGTACTCGACCGCGCCGCGCTCCCAGCGATCGGCGAGCGCGTCGAGCCGCACGAACTCCTCGTCGGGCACTGGCAGGCGCGCCTCGCGGTGCAGCACCGGCGGGCCGTGCGAATCCTCGCGATCGCGCGCGGCCGCGCCAGGAGCGGGCCAGCCGCGCTTGCGCCGCGTCCGCAGCCAGAGCTCATGCCGGACGCGGGCAGCCGCTTGCCCCACGTTCATGTGCTCGAGCGTGCGGAAGAAGCGGAGCGGGTTCACCGCGCGGCGCCCGGCTCGCTCGCGCCGAGGGCCTCCGGCAGGCCGCTGCGCAAGGAGCGCGCGGCGGCGAGCGTCGCGCGGCTGGCCGACTCGATCTGCTCGAGCGAGATCGCCGGCGCTCCGCCGCGCACAGCCGCGACGAACGCCGCGATGGCGGCCGCGTGTCCCTTGTCCTGCGCGAGCGCGCGCGTGCTGGTGACCTTGCCGCCGCGGTGGATCTCCAGCTTGCGGAAGTCATCGAGCACCGCGAGCGCGCCGTTGCCGATCACCTCGATGCGCTCCTTGCCCGCGCTCGCGTCACCGGTGGCCGCGTAGGTGATCTGCGCGATCGAACCGTCGCCCAGCTGCAACGTGAGCATGAAGTTGTCGTCGGCGCGCGCGCCGCTGCCGGGGCCGATCGACTGCGCGAACACCTGCGTGGTGCGCGCGCCCGCGATCGCCTGGCAGAGATCGACGAAGTGGCAACCCTCGCCGACGAGCCGCCCGCCGCCTTCGCGCGGGTCGTGCACCCAGGACGTGCCGGGGATCTCGCCGGCGTTGACGCGCACCTGGATGAGCAGCGGCGCGCGCCGTCCTGCGAACGCTTCGATGAGCGTCTTGGTGAGCGGAGCGAAGCGGCGGTTGAAGCCGACGCAGAGCTGCGCGCCGCTCGAGCGCTGCGCCGCGAGCACGCGGTCGAGCCCGTCGTCGTCGAGCGCGAGCGGCTTCTCCACATAGACGTGCTTGCCCGCGCGCAGAGCGGCTTCCGATTGCGCCGCGTGAAGATGGTGGCGCGTGGCGATGACCACCGCGTCGAGCTCCGGATCGACCAGCAGCGCCTCGCCGTCGGTGGTCGCGCGGGCCGCTCCGGACTTCTCCGCGAGGTGCCGCGCGGAGACGCCCCGGGCGGAAGCGATGGCGGTGAGCTGCGCGTGCGGCGTCGAGACGAGCAGCGGCGCGAGCGTGGCGGAGGCGAAGTTGCCCGCGCCGATCAGGCCGACGCGCACGTCGCCGCTCTTGTTCGCGCGCGAAGCGTTCGCCGCGATCTTCACTTCGCGCGAAGGGGCCGTCTGCGCCGAATAGGTCAGCACGATGCCGAGCGGGTTGTGCCCGCCCGAGAGCAGCTCGTACGCCTCGGCCGCCTTCTCGATGGTGAAGCGGTGGCTGATGAGCGGCTCGACATGGAGCCGCTTGCTCGCCAGCTGCTGCAGGAACGCGTCGAGGTTGCGCCCCTCGGTCCAGCGTACATAACCAACTGGATAATCAACGCCGCCCTCTTCGTACGAGGGGTCGTAGCGTCCGGGGCCGTAGCTGCGCGACTGCAGCAGCACCAGCTCCTTCTCGTAGTACGGCCGCCGCGGAACCTCGAGGCCGATGGCGCCGAGCGCGACCACGCGTCCGCGATCGCGGCAGAGCTCGCCCGCCAGCGAAATGGGATCGCTCGAGGCCGCGCTGGCGGCGATGATCACGCCGTCGACGCCGCGCCCTTCGGTGAACGCGCGCGAGCGGCCCATCACGTCGTCGGAGCGGAGGATCGCCTCTTCGCAGCCGAGCGATTTGGCGAGCGCGATCTTCGCCGGGTCGAGATCGATGCCGACGACGCTGCAGCCCGACGCGCGCAAGAGCTGCACGACGATCTGGCCGATCAGCCCCAGGCCGACCACCGCGAACGTCTCGCCCAAGGTGGGCGCGGCCTGGCGCACGCCGTGCAGCGCGATGGCGCCGAGCGTGACGAACGAGGCGGCCTCGTCGCTGACGTCCGCGGGGATCTTCGCGCAGAGGTTTCTCGGAACGAGGTTCACCTCGGCGTGGCTCGCCGCCTTCGCGCCCGCGCAGGCGACCCGATCGCCGACCGCGAGATCGGAGATGCCGTCGCCGACCGCGAGCACGATGCCGGCGCACGAGTAGCCGAGCGGCAGCGGAGAATCGAGCTTCTGCAGCGCCGCCTTCCCGGCCGCGAAGACGCCGTCGCGCTTGACGCGATCGAGCACCTTCTTGACCAGGTCGGGCCGCTCGCGCGCCTTCTGCCAGAGCGGCTTCTTCGCCAGCTCGACGGTGGCGCGCTCGGTGCCCGCGGAGACGAGCGACGCGCGGGTGAGCACCAGGACGCAGCCGGGCTCGAGGCCAGGCGCGGGGACGTCGGCGACGGTGAGGTCCCCGGTTCGGTAGCTTTGGAGAACTTGTTTCATGAGGGCTCAGGCTTATAGAGCGTTTGCCAGCTCTGAAACACCAGCAGCGACCAGACGTGGAGCGCCAGATCTCGGTGGCCTTCGCGCTGCTCGCGCACCAGATCGGCGACGACCTTCGGATCGAAGAAGCCCTCGCGCGCGAGGCGCTTGGGCTCGAGCAGCTCGTCGGTCAGGCCGCGCAGCTGCTTGCGCAGCCAGATGCCCATCGGCGGATTGAAGCCGAGCTTGCCGCGCGCGAGCGTCTCCGGCGGCAGCAGGTCGGCCATCGCCGCGCGCAGCAACCGCTTGCTCTGCGTGAGCGACATGCGCTGGTCGGCTGCGATCGACGACATGAACTCGACCAGCCGGTGATCGCAGAAGGGCACGCGCACCTCGAGCGAGTGGGCCATGCTCATGCGGTCGGTGTAGCAGAGCAGATTCGCCGGCAGGAACGTCTTGAGATCGACGTAGCTCGCGCGATCGACGAGGCCGCCGCCGGGGGCGCGCGCGAACAGGTCGCGCAGGTGCGGCGCGGATTCGACGCCGTCCACGCCGCGGGCGCGCGCGCCGATGAGCGTGTCGGTCTCGTCGGGCGTGAAGTAGCCGACCCAGCTCTCGTACATCTCCTCGGGCGAGAGCGCGCCGGTGGCGAGGAACTCGCGCGCGCGGCGCGGCCAGTGGCGGCCGATCGACGACTCGCGGATGAGCGGCGCGATCTGGTGCGCGAGCGCGTTGCGAACGCCGCCGGGCAGGAGCCGGTACGCGCCGGAGATGCGCGCGCCCTGGTAGCGCGGGTAGCCGAGGAAGACCTCGTCGCCGCCATCGCCCGCGAGCGCGACGGTGACCTCCTTGCGCACCTCGCGCGAGAGCAGCCAGGTCAAGAGCGCAGTGGGGTTGCCGAACGGCTCGTCGAACCCGCGCACCATCTCCGGCAGCAGCTCGGCGACGTCCGGCCGCACCGGGACTTCCGTGTGCTGCAGCCCGAGGTGGTCGGCCACGCGCCGCGCGTGCTCGCGCTCGTCGTAGAGCCCCTCGCCCTCGCCGAACGTCATGCAGAAACTGCGCACCTTGGTCTTCGAGTGGCGCGCCATCAGCGCCGCGATGGTCGAGGAGTCGAGCCCGCCTGAGAGAAAGACGCCGAGCGGCACGTCCGACTGGAGGTGATCGCGCACCACCTCTTCGAGCATCTCGCGCAGCTGCGCGACGATGAGCTTCTCGTCGCGGTGCTGTGGCGGCATCGCCAGGTCCCAATATTTGGAGACCTCGCTGCGGCCCTTCTCCCAGACCAGCTTCTCGCCCGGCGCCAGACGGCGAATGCGGCGGAAGAAGGTGATGGGCGGCAACAGATACAGGTAGCGCAGGTAGTGGGGCAAGGCGCGCGCGTCCATCTCGCGCGAAACGCCGAGCGCGAGCAGCGCCTTGATCTCCGAGCCGAAGAGCAGCCGCCCGTTCTCCTCGGCGACGAAGAGCGGCTTGATGCCGAGCCGGTCGCGCGCGAGCAGCAGCCGCTGCTTCTTCAAATCCCACAGCCCGATGGCGAACATCCCGCGCAGCCGCTGCAGGACTCCGTCGCCCCACTCCTCGTAGCCGTGGAGGATCACCTCCGTGTCGGCGCGCGAGCGGAAGGTGTGACCGCGCGCCTCCAGCTCTTTGCGCAGAACCAGATGGTTATATATCTCGCCGTTGAAGATGAGCTGGACGCTGCCATCTTCGTTGCTCATCGGCTGGTGGCCGTCGGGCGAGAGATCGAGGATGGCGAGGCGGCGGAAGGCAAGGTCGCACGCGGTCTCGCCGCGGGCGTCGCGGTAGACCCCTTCGTCGTCGGGCCCGCGGTGGCGCAGCGCGAACACGCCCGGCGCGAGATCGAGGGGAGCTCTTCCGACGTGGCCGACGATGCCGCACATGAACGATCAGGTCCGTTCTTGAAAAGAGTTACGCCGCTGCCGCCGCGAAGACGTCGAGCAGGCCGCGCGCCGTCGCATCCCAGGAATAACGCCCCGCCACTTCCACGCCGAGCTTTCGCAGCGCCGCCTGGCGCTCCGGGTCGCGATGGACGCGGACGATCGCCGCGGCGATGTCGTCGGGGTCGAACGGGTCAAAGTAGTCTGCGCCGGGCCCGGCGACTTCCGGCATGGGTCCCAGGCGCGAGCAGAGCACCGGTACGCCCGAGGCGAGGCCCTCGACGAGAATGTTGGGAAAGTTCTCGCAGCTGGAGGGAAAGAGGAACATCTGCGCGCCAGCGTAGAGCGGCGGCAGCTCCTCGTAGCGGACCTGTCCGAGGAGCTTGACGTGCTCCTGCAGTTGCTCGCGCGCGATGGCGTCCCGCACCGCCTGCGCCACCGTGGGTTCGATCTCCGCGCCCGCGAGCACCAGCATCAGCTCCGGCGGCAGCGCGGGCCGCGCGCGGGCGAAGCCGATCACCAGCTCCACGATGTTCTTGTACGGATAGAACTGCCCGACCGAGAGCAGGTACGGCCGCCGCACCCCGAGAGACTCGAGCATCGCCGGCGCGCGCGCCTGCGCCTCGGGAGAAAACGCGAGGTCGCGCCCCAGGTGCAGCCGCGCCGTTCGCTCGGGCTTGAGGTCGAAGAGCGGCGTGAGCTGCGTGCGCGCGAAATCGGAGATGAACACCACCCGTTTCGCGCGGCGCGCCGAGAGGATGCCCAGCTCGCGGAGCACGCGCAGCCGGCGGCGCACCGCGGGCGTGCAGCGGCTCTGCACGTCGGCGTCGAAGGGCGCCATGTTCTGCACCATCAGCACTTGCGGAACCGGGCTCGCGAAGGTGGCGAGGCCCGCGGGCGAGAAGAGCAGGTCGGCGCCGCGCAGGGCCAGCGCGGGAAGGGCGAGCTGCTCCCAGGCGCCGCGGCTGGCGATCGACTCGCCGACCATCGAGGGGCTCTCGAATCGCACGCGCGCGTGATGCGGGTCGAGCTGCGCGCGCACGTCGGCGCGCGCGATGACGCGATACTCGTTGGCGCCCCCGTCTTGCGCGCAGAGGGCGGGCAGGAGGTTGCGCACGACGGTGATGCCGCCGCCGAGGCGGGCGGAGGTGGCGTTGATCAGGATGCGCATGCGCGGATTTTCCAGGGTCCACGCTAGCAGGTGTTGCGACACGCGAGTTTATTGGCGTCCCAGGTCGGCGAGAAAAGCCCGCGCGCGGCCATTGACGTCGTCGCCGTCACGCTCGCATCGAGCGCGCGCGGCCGCCGCCATGGCGGCGCGGCGCGCACTGTCCGCGACCAGCGCCCGCGCGGTCTGCACCAACTCGTGGCCATCCCGATAGAACGCGACCTCCGACCCCTCCTCAAACAGCCCCTGCAGCTCGGTCGTGCGCGGTGCGAGCATTGGCGTGCCGATCGCAGCGATCTCAAAGCAGCGGCGCGTATACTGGTCGCGGTTTCGCCGCGAGAGGAAGACCACCGCAACTTTGGCAGCCGCGATCGCCTTGACGTATTCCTCGCCATAGACCGGCTGAATGGGACGTCCCTCCCAGCGATGTCCGCGCGCGTGTGTCTCCCAATCAGTTCCAAAGAGCTTCACCTGCAATCCGCTCTCGAAGAGCGCGTCCATCCAATGGAGCCGCTCGTCGGGTTCGCAGTGGCCGACGAAGACAACATCGCAGTCGAATCGCGCGTGCTCGGCCTGGCTGAGCAGGGTCGGGCGGTGGATGTCGCGGCGATACCAGGAGCGCAGCAGATGCACCTCGCGCGCTCCGGCTGCGCGATATTCAGCCAGGTTGATCTGCCGATAGGCAAAGCAGACATCGGCCGCCGGAATGGTGCGTCGGAAGCGCCGCCATCGGAGTGCGTTGCGATCGGGGCCGAAGGGATCGTCGTTGTTGTAGAGGACGATCCGCCGCGCCCCCGCGAGCCGCGCGAGCCGCAAGGTCGAAGGCGTGAGACAGGGAGCGCGCCAGCAGAGCGCAGCGTCGGGCCGCTCGCGCCGGCAGGCGTCGATCAAGGCCATGTTCGCGAGGAGGATGCCCGGTCCAAAGAGCAGCTTCTCCTGCGCCCGGCGAATCAGACTGCCGGGGCCCAGGTAATCGCGGAGGTGCAGCTCGACGACCTCGGCGCCATTGGCGCGCAGCCCTTCGCAGAAGTCGGGCTCATAGATCGGGTGCGCGAAATCCCCCGCTACGAGGATCTTCATGGCCACCTGTCCAAGGAGTCGCGCATCGTGCAGTGCACCGCGCACTCGAGCAGCTCGTGCAATCGGACTGCCGCCGCCTGGGGAGTGAGCTGCATACCGAGACTGCGTGCTGCCGGGCTCATCGACTCCGCGGTGAGCGGCAGCTGCCGGAGTGCAGCGGCAAGGCTTCCGACATCGCCTGCACGAACGATACAGCCGGTATCTGGCCGCACCAGGTCCACCGCTGCTCCCACGGCGTCGCTGGCAATCACCGGGATCCCCGCGGCGAGCGCCTCGTTGACAACGAGTGCCCAGCCATCGTGGCGCGAAGGAATCACCAGCGCGTCGGCGGCCGCATAAGTCTGGGGAAGCTTCTCCCACGGTAGCGAGCCGAGGAATTCGACGCGTGATCGCAGCTCCGCTGGCAGCATCTCCTCGAGCGCGCTGCGTAGCGGGCCATCGCCAGCGAGCCGCAGCCGCAGCCCGGGCTCGGCCGGCGCGACCCGGGCAAATGCCTGCATCAGCAGATCGACCCCTTTGCGTTCGATCAGCTGGCCGCAGAAGAGGAACGTGAACGTGCCAGGCTCCCTGTGGGGACGCTCCAATGCAAGATAGCGATCGATGGCGCAGACGTAGGGAAAGTTTGCGACAGGAACCGTCGATGGAAGCAGGCTCTTCCATGCGTGGGCGGCGCGGGTACCAATCGCGAGCAGCGCGCGGGCCCTTCGCAGCGGCAGCATCAGTGCGCGACGGGCCGTTCGAACGGCAGCGCTTCCGTGAGCGATGCGCGGGAGTTCGGACCAAACGACAAAAGGGCGCCGCGCTCCGCTGAGCGCAGCCAGGGTTGCTTGAAAGCCGAGGTGCGAATATCCGCACACGATGGTGATGTCAGCGCGCGCAAGCAGTACCTCGGCCGGCAGCGACGGATGCCAACGCAGCTCCTCCGGGGCACCCGGCAGCGCAATTGACGGTGGCACGCGCATATTGGCGATCTGCCGCTCCGCGGGCCAGGCTCGCTGCGGGTCGCGCGCCGCCAGGAAGAAAGGCCGCAGCTCCATACGCCCTTCGCGCGCCAACGCATCGAGCAGCTCGCGCTGGTAGGGGACTGGATAGTTGCTAACGAAGGCGACGCGCATTCGCGGCAAAGGATAGCGCGTTCTGCGGCCTTATGCGCAGCCGAGTTCCCGATAGATCTGCAGATATCTTTGCGCCTGCCGTTCCAAAGTCCAGGCCGACTCCGCCAGAGAGCGGCACTTCGCGGCGACTGCCGATACCTCATCGCGCGTGCTTTCAAGATACCGAAGTCGCTCCGCCAGCCCTTCGGTATGTCCGGCTTCAAAAAGCCAGCCTGACCTCCCGGCCAGGACGACATCTGGGAGGCCCCCTACATTGGAGGCAACCACGGGTGTGCCGCAGGAAACGGATTCCATCGCCACCAAGCCAAGCGCCTCCGCGCGAGATGGGACAACAAACAAATCGCACGCCGAATAAACGATCGATTGAAACAAAGGGTTGTCCACTCGGCCGAGCAAGCGAACAGACACCTCGCCCGCTGTGTATTCGCGCGGCTCGGCGGACCCCATCGCGATGGCGCGTGCGCGCAAGCCACTCAATTCAAGCGCGCCTCGCAAGACATCAAAGCCCTTCACGGGGTCTGCATTACTGTCCGAAGAGAAGCCGATGAACCACCCCTGTTGCGGCAGCTGGAGGGCACGTCGGGCGACATCCTTGGGCAGCGGGTTGAACAAATCCAATGGAAGTCCGTAATGGACGACCTCCACGGGAAGATCGAGGCATTCGGTCGCATAGCGCGCCGTGTGGACGCTGTTGGCGACGAGGCGCAATCGGCGCCGCGACTTGAAATAGTCGCGCCGCTCGCGAAGCGCAGAGGCGCGATCCGGGCCATCCGGCTTGAGCCGGCGCTCCACGCCAGCTCCATCGCGGAAGAGATAGGACTCAGGCGAGAACCCCCAATGGTCGTGAAAGGTCCAGACCGTCGGGAGGTCCGGATCGAGCGCCCGCAATGCGCGGTGGTCCCAGGATGAATTGTGTAGCGCATGGGCATGGAGCACATCGAACGATTGCCGAGAGAGCTCGCCATGCAGCTGATGCGTCGCGATCACCCGTCCAGCCTCTGCTGCGACGCCTGGGGCTCCTCGCTTCATTCCATTCAGGGCAACTTCAACGGCGCGGGGGAAGCCGCCATAGACGCTCTTCCACGGTTTTGGCTCGAAAAAAGGCTCGGTGCTGTGCACGCCAAAGAGCCGTGTGACGTCGACATTGAGGCCACAGAGTCCTCGGGCCAGGCGAGAGGCCGCGATGGCGGCTCCGCCGCGGGTTTCGAGGTCGGACAGAAACAGGGCGCGCATACCGCACTTCATGCCATATTTCCGGCCGATGAACCTGCGCAGAGCGAAAGATGCCGCCAAAGGTCTGCTTCAATCCAGCGAACTCGGGCGATTCGCCTACTCCCGCGCGCAAGAGCTCTGGTTCGATTCGACATACCGAGCCCGCGTCCGGCACTACACCGAAGCCACCGCGGGCGATTCCGACGCCTATCGGCAAGAAGCGCATCTCCAGCGATGCCGACGGAAGATCGCCGAACGTGGCTATCGGTCCCCGCTGCGCGCAGCTGGCGAGGCCCACTGTTTTGCCTTCCTCCCCTCGCACTGGTCGCACCAGAACCAGATCGCCACAGCGCTGGCGCTCACAGGGCCGTGCACGCGATTCGACTATGCTTCAAACGGGATCTCCCTCAAGGAGCTGCGCACCGCTGCCCCCGGGCATATCGAAAAGCGCCGAGCCGTCATGGAGGGGCTGCTCGCAGCCATCCGGGCGGCCCACCGGCAGCGGCCGATCGATTGGTTCTTCAGCTATGCGATCGGCTACGACATCCTCCCCGAGGCATTGACTCGCATCCGCGACGAATTGGGTATTCCTACCGTCAATGTTTCTTTTGACGACAAGAATTGGTGGAACGAGATCGAGCGCGGCGACAGCTCGACCGGGATGAAGCAGCTCGCCCCGCATTTCGACCTTTCGTGGACGTCCGCTCGCAACGTTCTGCCCTGGTATTGGGCGGAGGGTGGGCAGGCCATATTCCTTCCCGAAGGTGTCAATGTCGATTGGTTCAAGCCGCTCGATATCGAGCAGGACATCGATGTCGGATTTGTTGGAAACAACTTTGGATATCGTCCCGAATTGCTCGGTGCTTTGCGCCATGCCGGGGTCAAGGTCGCCCACCACGGAA
>Ga0302196_10000071_pt1 | contig 95660 bp, 76 predicted proteins | sample II_Bog_N1_3_FD_198794 | JGI IMG/M metagenome (GOLD analysis project Ga0302196, IMG submission 198794) | Peat permafrost microbial communities from Stordalen Mire near Abisko, Sweden - II_Bog_N1_3 | ecosystem: Environmental > Terrestrial > Soil > Wetlands > Peat | place: Sweden: Abisko... | reverse complement strand
AGACGACCGGGTCCCTTCACAGTGGGAGGCCGGGGGGATCGGCGGTTTCTGGATCGAGTTGCGCATTTTTGGTGGGAGAAGGTGGGGGTCGGGCCTCGTCCTTGTGAAGGAGGACGGCCACTTCCCTGATCAAGCCGGGCTCCCTCGTGAACCAGAACGGCCTCCTCCCGGATCAAGCCGGGCTCCCTCGTGAACCAGAACGGCCTCCTCCCTGATCAGGCGGGGCTTCCTCGTGAACCAGAGCGGCCTCCTCCCGGATCAAGCCGGGCTCCCTCGTGAGCCAGAGCGGCCTCCTCCCTGATCAGGCAGGGCTTCCTCGTGAACCAGAGCGGCCTCCTCCCTGATCAGGCCGAGCTTCCTCGTGAACCAGAGCGGCCTCCTCCCTGATCAGGCCGAGCTTCCTCGTGAACCAGAACGCCCTCCTCCCTGATCAAGCCGGGCTCCCTCGTGAACCAGAGCGGCCTCCTCCCTGATCAAGCCGAGACTCCTCGTGAACCAGAGCGGCCTCCTCCCTGATCAGGCCGAGCTTCCTCGTGAACCAGAACGCCCTCCTCCCCGATCAGGCCAAGCCTCCTCGTGAACCACGATGGCCTCCTCCCTGATCAGGCCAAGCCTCCTCGTGAACCAGGACGGCCTCCTCCCTGATCAGGCCGTAGCTCCTCGTTAGCCAGGACGGCCGCCTCCCTTACAAGGCTGCGCCTCCTCGTTAGCCAGGACGGCCGCCTCCCTTACAAGGCTGCGCCTCCTCGTTAGCCAGGACGGCCGCCTCCCTTGCAAGGCTGCGCCTCCTCGTGAAGCAGAGCACCCTCCTCCCTTGCAAGGCCGCGCCTCCTCGTGAGGGAGAGCGGCCTCCTCCCTTACCAGGCTGGGCCTCCTCGTGAAGCAGAGCGCCCTCCTCCCTCACGAGGCCGCACGTGCTCATGGAGCAAAGCGGCCTCCTCCCTTGCAAGGCCGCGCCTCCTCGTGGAGCAGAGCGGCCTGCTGCACTACGAGCCTGGCCGGTCCGCGTCCACCTGCCCGTCCAGGCCCTCGGTGGCGGCGTCGGGTTCAAGCGCTGGGCTTGCGTCGACGAACGTGACGTCGCCGCTTGGCGGGTCGCACGCGCAGCTCGCGTAGGACGTTCCCACGCAGAACGCGAACGCCTCGCTACCGATGCACCCGGTCGCCGGGCAGTCGGCGGCCGGAATCAGCATCGTGTCGTCGCTGGCACACTTTCCGAGGGCCGCACCGTCGAAGGCAACCGCGGCGTCGGCGCCGCCCGTGTTCGACGTCCCGCAGGCGGACGCGAGCACACCCAGAGCAGCCAGGAGCGGCGCCGGAAGGCGCATGATCACGACCCATCCGCCGCCGCGTCGAAGGGGCCCTTCGCGCAGACGCCGATGGTCCCGAAGGTACCTCCCGGGAGCGCGATGCACTGCGAGTCACGACCGGTGCAATCGGCGTCGCTGCAGCAGAAGTGGCGGCAGGTCCCGTCGAGCGCGCAGTGCAGCGTTGGCCCGCAGTAGGGGCCGCTCTTGCGGCTGCACGCCTCGCCGAGCTTCTGGGTGTTGGGCGGGGGAAAGCACTCCAGCGTGTAGGCCTTCGAGGCGTTCTGGCCGATCTCGCAGACCTGGCCCGCCGCGGTGTCGCACCCCGCGTTTGACCGCGGATCGCACCTCACGGGACCCGCCGTCCAGCAGCCGCTGACCCACTGGTCGGTCACGCCCCGCAGGGCGAAGTCACCCGCCGACGGATGGCCACCGTCGGGCCCGACGTCGGAAGCGCTGGAATGGCCGTGGCAAGCGGCCACCGCGAAGAGCAACGTCGCGCCAACCCAAGGGCACCGGATCATGGCGTCGGACGTAGCATGCGCGCGGCGTCCCATGCTACGCGTGCGAGCTCCGGGGTCGCGATGGACAGCTCGAAGATGCCAAGGGTCCTCGCCGCAGCGATCGTCCTTGCGGCCTGCGACACGACGAAAGGCGGCACGGCGATCCACTTCTCGGCCGCCGTCCCCGCCGGAATCGAGGGAGAGTTCACCTCGGACGTCCCGCGACAAGTAGACGGCGGCACGACCTGCACCGCGGACTACCAGGCCGGCGGTCGCAACCCCGGCCTCATCCGGATCGTGGCCAACGAAGAGCTCTCCTTCTACGAGGACCGCGCGGGTGCGCACCCGCTCGCTTCGAGCTGCCACTACGTCTCGCGCGGCACCCGACCCGACCCGATCTGGTACGGGACGTCACCCGGCAAGTCGCTCACGTCGATCTGGATGCTCTACGAGCTGGCCTCCGGTCCGCCCGCGTGCGACGCGATGTTTCATTTCGTGGCGATTCGCCCACCCGAGGGCCAGGGTCCGCTCGAGCACATGCACGTACGCTACGGAGCCCGTGGCACGAGCCTCGAGGCGCTGGTCGCCGAGAGCGCCGCGGAGTCCAGGGAGCCCGACCCGTGCGTGCCGTGGTGGAGCGTCTACTGCAAGCGCGGCTTCACCGGGTGCGATCCGGACTGAGGTGCTCTGCTGTCTCCAGAGTCACAGCCCCGCTTCGTCGGAGAGCACGGCCAGGACCTTCTCGAGCGTCGTCCCGTCGCATCGGGACACGTTGACGCGCATCCAGGAGTCGCGCGTCTCGGCATCGCCCGCGTCCTCGAAGCGGAAGAAGGCTCCGGGCGAGATGAGGACGTTGCGCTTGCGGGCGGCGACGTAGAGACGCATCACGTCCAGGCCCGGCCGTAGCTCGAAGCGCCAGAAGAGGCCCCCGGGGAACGCGCCGGCGAAGCGCCCGAGCGACGCGAACGCCTCGCTCTGCGCCTTCGCGATGCGCGCCCGGCGAGACAGCTCCTCCCGCAGCTCGACGAGGTGGCGCATGTACCCGCGCCGCTCGACGAACTCGGCGACGAGGCTCTGCGTGTGTGCGTCGCCGGAGATCGTCTGGAGAAACTTCTTCCTCCGCAGCGCGTCCAGCACGGCCACCGGCGGGATGACGAACCCGACGCGCAGCGCCGCGCCGAGCGTCTTGGAGAACGATCCGACGTAGAGCGTACGCTCGGGCAAGAGCGAGTGAATCGAGGTCGGCTCGTCACCCTCGGATCCGAGGCCCTTGTAGACGTCGTCCTCGATGATGAAGAAGCGCCGCTCCTGCGCGAGCGCCGCGAGCTCGAAGCGCTGCGCGAGCGAGAGGGTCGCGCCCGTCGGGTTCTGGTGGTTAGGGTTCACCATCACGGCGGCGAGCGGCGCGCGGCGCGCCTCGCGACGGAGCATGTCGAGGTCGAGGCCCGTCCCGTCGAGGCGGATGGGCACAGGCTCGAGGCCAAGCTCCACGAGCATCGACGCCAGCATGAAGTACCCGGGCGACTCGATGGCGACGCGGCGGCTGCCGGTGGCGTTCGCGGTCGTCGCGAAGGCGAGGTTCAGCGCCTCGATGGCCCCGAGCGTCACGACGACGTGATCGGGAGAGACCTCCGTGCCGCTGCCGCGCGCGGCGATGACGTCCCGCAGGCGCGGCTCCCCGAGCGGATCGGCGTACCGGAGGCCGGTGTGCGGATCGCGCACCGCGGCGCGCTTGAGCATCCCGCTCCACTCGGGCGTCGCGAGGAGACTCTCCGCGGTCGTTCCGCTGCCGATGGTGACGAAGTCGTCGCCGCTGTGCACGAGCACGGTGGCCATGCCGTGCGCGACCGCGTCGAGGCGCAGGTCCGCGATCCGCGTCGCCTTCGAAGGCGTCGCCCGCGGCGCGCTTCGCACGTAGAAGCCTTGCCGTTCGCGCGCCTCCAGGAGCCCCTCGCCGCAGAGGTCGTCGAGCGCGGCGACGACGGTGTTCTTGCCAACCTCGAGCGCGCGGCAGAGCTCGACGATGGAGGGCAGCCGGCTCCCGCGCCGGAGCACCCCACCGGCGACGAGATCCCGCACGTGGCGCTTCACGGCGTCCCGCCGCGACGAGGCGCCCGCGCCTTCGTGTTCTGTACCCATCGGCATTTGCATGGAGGATCAGAACAATAGCTTCTGTCTGGCCCGAACGCAGCCCTGTACCCCTCCGCGGCGCAGCTCTGTACCCATACCACCGGCGCCCTGGTCCCCTCCCTGTGTCCCTATGGCAGAGCCTCGCACGTCCCTAGGTTGGCGCGTGCCATGCCCAGCTCCCCGTCCTCCCGCGCAGAGCTCGTGACCGTTGTCTGCCTCGCCACGCTTTACGTGGTCTGGGGATCGACCTACCTCGCGATGCGTGTCGCGATCGGGAGCTTTCCTCCGCTCGCCATGGCATCGGGACGGTTCATCGCCGCCGGAGGGCTGCTCTACCTCCTCCTGCGCGCGCGCGGGGTCGCGCCGCCGACTCCGCGCGAGTGGGGGTCGTGCGCGGCGATCGGCGTGCTGGTGATGGGTGTGGGCCTCGGCGGAGCCGCGATGGCGATGGCGCACGTGTCCTCCGGCCTGGCCGCGCTGGTCTTCGGGTCCGTACCGGTCTGGACGGCGCTCTTCGAGCGCATGTTCGGCGCCCGGCTCCGGGCGCGCGAGGCTGCGGGAATGGTCCTGGCGTTCGCCGGCATCACGCTGGTCGCTACGCGCGGACAGCTCCGCGCGGAGCCGCTCGCGGCGGTGCAGCTTTGCACGGCGGCGGCCACGTACGCCTTCGGGTGCGTCCTTCAGCGACGCCTGCCGCAGCCGCGCGGAGGGATGTCGACGGCCGCGCAGATGCTGGTCGGGGGCCTGGCGCTGGGCGTCGCGAGCCTCGTACGGGGCGAGCGGCTCCCGACGCATGCATCGCTCGCGTCCATCGTGGCGCTCGCGCACCTGGTCGTCTTCGGCTCGATGGTCGCGTACAGCGCGCTGAACCACCTGCTGCGCACGGCCCGCGCGTCCCTCGCGACGAGCTACGCGTTCGTGAACCCGATCGTCGCCCTGGGGCTCGGGGCGCTCGTCGCGGGCGAGCACGTCGGTCGCACCGAGCTCGTCGCCGTGGGCCTCGTCGTGGCCGGCGTTGCCGTGGTCGCGAGCGCCTCCTTTCGTGGGCTCTCCACACGCCCGGCTCTCGGGAAGCTGAAGCTCTCCGCGTCGCAGCCGTGAAGGGCTCCGCGGGAACGAGCCGTGGCACGACGCAAACGGTACGGGCATCCGCCGCGCCGGTCGCTCAGGGCGTCATCGTCTTGTCGGTCGTCAGATCCATGGCGACGAGGTTCCGCTCGGTCGCGCGTTCGGCCTGCCGGAACGCGGCCTGCGCGAGACGGGCATACGCGTCGACGCGCGTGTAGACGTGGTTTCCCTCGACGCTGCAGCTCCCACCGCGCGAGATGATGCCGACGACCTCGCCCGTTTGCATGTCCAGTGCCGGACCTCCCGAGTCCCCCCGGCACGTCGCGTGATCGACCTCGAACTCCCGTGGTCCCAGCACCGCCCCGGTATCTGCGTTCTGGGCCGGCCCCACCGACAGGACCGTGCTGCGGTCCCGCGCCATCCGGTCCCCGAGCGTCCGCGCAACACCACCACCGAACCCTACTGGCCGCACCGAGTCCCCCGCGAACACCGGCGCGTTGAGCCTCATGTGGAGCACGGTGACGCCTGCGAGGGGATGGTCCAGGACGACGAACGCGACGTCTGCATCGCAGAGCGTCTGGCCGGCCGGGTGGAGCACGGTGACGGCCCGGGCGCTGGGTACGTCACGCTCCACGCGGACGTGCGCGCCGACATAGACCCCGATGAGGGAGGGATCCACGTCGTCGCCGAGGTGGGGCCCATTGTGCGAGATGCCTCGCGCGTCGCACGACGGCGTCGACGTGATCGGGTGTGAGATGCAGTGGCGAGCGGTCAATACCAGGTTGGGCGCTACCAGGGCGCCGCTACACAGCGTGACGCGAGCGGGGTCTCCTTCAAGGAGTGTTCCGATGGCGACCACGCCCGACTCCTCCATCTGTAGTGCCTGCGCCATACGTGGATTGGGACGCGCGACGGTGCGCGCGCACCCGGAGCCGCTCACGGCGAGCACCGCCGCCAGCAGTGCCACCACATGTCCTCCGCGTCCGCTGGCGCGAGGTCGGGGTCGTAGCTCGCAACGAGACTCGATTGACGTTGCCATATGCGACTGCGGCAAGGACGGCCCTGCACACACTCCTTGCTGGCTCCCTCTTGCGAATCCGGTGCCGGGCACAAGCGCGGCGACAACGACAACCGGTTCAAATCGCGCACCTTCGATGGTACGCATGCAGGGAGCGCTCGCCGATGGCCAACTCGTGGACGAAGCAACTGTCGGCGGCGACGCTGTTCGCCTGCATGCTCGCGGGCGCCGCCGTCGGTTCTTGCGGCGGCACGAAGCCCGCGCCCCGGGCAGCGTCCGCGGCGCCCGGCGCGCCCACCTGCTACGACGGCGGATCCATCGCGCCGGAGCCCGAAGGGCCGGCACCCGCCGCCACCTTCGAAGGCCCGATGGCCGTGGTCGAACCTAGCCACATGGCGGAGCGCCTCAGCGAGGTCGGTCTCGACCCGAAGAACCTGCCCGCATTCGACAAGCTCGATCGCCGTCAGCTCGGTCGCGTCATGAAGACGTTCTCGGCCTCTCTCGGCATCGAATGCATCGGCTGCCACGACCTCTCGGACTTCGCGAAGACCAGCCCGCGCAAGCGGGTCGCCAAGAAGATGTGGGACGACCTCGTGCGGGTGCTCGCGATGGACGATGGCTCGGGGGGAGCGGTGTATTGCGACAGCTGTCACCAGGGCCGCCTGCTCGTCCTGGCCAGGGCCGACAAGAAGCTCGTCGCCGGGTACATGGAAGACGTGATGCTCGGAAAGCTGAAGCGAGCCGACGGCAAGGAGCACGACTGCGGCACGTGCCACGGCGATCCGCCGGAATTTCACTTCATCGACGAATGGAGGAAGCCGTGAGGGGGGCGTGGCAGCTGGCGGCACTCCTCGTGGCGGCCCTTCTCGGCTGCGCGGCCGAAGAGGTGAGGCCGGAGGAGCCCGCCGCGGCCGCGCTCGTGCCCTGCCCCCGCTCGGTCTCCTCGGTCTACGCGCTGCCGGCTCCGAAGCCTGCGCCGACGGGGACCGGCGCTCGCTCGTCGGAGGTCCTCTCCGCGGCGAATGGCGAGAAGACGCCCGCGCCGCGTCCCCATGATCGCAAGGCGTACAAGCCCCGAACGACGCCGGCGGCGCACGGGCCCAACTGCGGCGGTCGGGACAATCCCTGTCCGCTGGACTCCTGGATGCGGGCGAACATGGCACCAGCGCTCGCCGGGAAGAACGCCGACGCCCTCGGAGCCGCGCTCGAACGCACGGCGACCTTCTCGCCGGACACCACGTGGCAATGGGGCGCCATGGCGAAGGAGGCCGCCGCGGCGGCCTGGGCCGGCGACGTCGAAGGTGCGAAGAAGAGCTGCAACGGCTGCCACTCGGCGTACAAAGCCCTCTACAAATCGAAGTTTCGCGCGCGCCCCGTCGGTTGATGAGTCGCCCTTCGCCGGGCGTCGCGGAGCTACTCCGCCGCCGCGTCCGGTAGCCTGGGGCCGAATCGTCTAACCTGGACCCATGAGCCGGGCCCCGAGGTTCTCCCTCATGTGCACCATCTGCCTCGCGGCCGGCTGCACGCACGAGCACGGCGCGATCACGTCCCCGCCGGCCATTGGCGGCGACGAGCCGGAGCTCGCCGTCGCGGGACGCGAGGGGGATGACCCGGCGGAGCAAGGCGCCGGTGATCCGGCTCCGCCTGGAGCCGCGGGTGCAGCGCTCCTCGCGGAGGTCGACCGCCAGCTCGCCCACATGAAGAGCTCCACCTACGCACACCACACCCACGTCGACGAGGCAGTGGGGACCTTCGAGTACGACTGCTCGGGCTTCCTCGGCTACGCCGCCTCTCGGGCTGCGCCCGACGCTTGGAGCGCCGTCGTCGCAACGACGCCGCGGCGGCCGCGGTCCGTGGAGATCGTGGCGTTCCTCCAGCGCATTCCCGTCGGAAGCACGAGCGGACGCTGGCAGCGTCTCGGCCGTATCCAGGACCTTGCCCCCGGAGACGTGGTCGTCTGGGTCAAGCCGGCCGACTCCCGCTCGACCAACACGGGCCACACGGTGATCGTGCACGGCCCGGTCGTCGCGGACCCCGGGCAGCGCGGCGCCTTCATCGTGCCCGTCGCCGATTCGACCGAGCACCCGCACGTCCCGGGGGACGCCCGCTCCGCCGCGCACCGTACGGGGCTAGGCCTGGGAGAGATCGTGCTCGTCGGCGACGACGCCGGCGCGCCGATCGGCTACCGCTGGTCGCGGGGCCAGAAGTCCCGCGAGAAGAGCACGACGATCGCCCTCGGACGACTCAGGTAGGATCGGAGCGTGAGGTCAGAACCCGGCCGACACCGCCACGCGCGCCACGAAGTCCGGGGAGATCGCCGACAGCCCGACGGACGGTCCGCCGATGATCGTGATTCTCCTTCGCCAGAGCTGTAGCGAGGCGGTCGGCCCCAGGAAGTGGCGAGCGCCCCCTTCCGCGCCGGGGCTGAACGACTCTTCCAGATCCTGGCCGACGTACTCGGCACCGACCCGGAAGTCACCGGCGACGCGATAGCTCGCGCCGAGATCCACCATCACGTCGAGCGGGTCGCGCCCATCGGCGAACGTGTGCTGACCGTGGAGCATGCCCCCGAGCCGCAAGCGGCCGACGTCACCGGAGAGAGCCAGCTGGACGTATCCGCCGTTCACCCCGCCCGCCGTTCCAGGCAGCCACACGGAAGGAGTCTTGTCGTCGTCGTACACGGGCGGGTTCCACGCTTCGCGGACGTACCCCCCGCTCACGACGAAGTGGGTGTGCGTCCACGAGTCCGGGAAGACCTGGAAGCGAAGCGCCACCGTTCCCCCGACGTCGGGGCTCGGCACGCCGCTCCCGCCGCCCGCGCCGACCATCACGTTTCCGAGCACGGAGATCCTCGGCCGCAGGCCCAGCTCGCCCGCGACGATGAGCTGGCCACCCGGCTGCGCGGTGTTCCCCGCGAACGTCGAGTAGCAGGGCTTCTGCACCCCCGCGGCCGTGTAACAGCTTGCTCCCTCCTTGGGATACGGACTGGAGACCTGCGTAGGGTCGGCGCCTATGTTCGTGTAGGACAGGCTCGACGTCGCTACGACGGTCATCGGCAGCGGGATGCGCGCGTCGTCACCGTACAGGGTCGTGCGATCGATCTCGGTCCTCGATGCGTCGTTCGTCCAGCTTGGTCGATCCGGGGCCGATTGCGGCTCGTCCGCAAAGGCGACGCGAGCACACACCGCTGTCGAGAGAAGCACCGCAAGAGCGGTGCGCGCCCACCTGTTCCGTTGCATCGACCTGAGCATGCCTCACCTAACGCCGACGAACGGCGCCAAATACGCTGCGGACGATACTTCGCCCGACCCGTGCTGGCTACCGCCTCCGCGAGCCCCGGCGGTGCTGCAGAGTCCCCTGCCGGCACGCGCTGCTCTAGGATCGAACGTGATGCTCCGGCGCACGGACCCATGGCTTCTCCTCGTGGCGACGGCGACGGGCGCCTGCGGCGTTGCGGGCACGGACGGTTCGGCTCCGCAACCCGACGTGAACCACGCGATCGCCGTCGACGAGCTGTCTCTCGCGCCGATCGAGCTCCTCGGCAAGCGGCTCTTCGAGGACGACGCGCTCTCCGAGCCCCGCGGCACCTCGTGCGCCTCGTGCCACGATCCCGCCCAGGCGTTCCAGGGAAACCATGGATCTGCCGTGGAGGGCGTCCCTGCCGGCAGCGTCCCCGGTACGGTTGCCGCGCGCAACGCGCCCACGCTCCTCTACGCGAGCCTCGCGCCCGCCTTCGCTTTCAGGTTCGTCGAGAAGGAGACGAGCACGTGCCAGGGAAGCTTCGTGCCGGTCGGAGGGCTCTTCTGGGATGGAAGGGCGGACACGCTCGAGGACCAGGCGAAGGAGCCCTTCCTCGACCCGCGCGAGATGAACAACGCCACGCCGGCGGCCGTCGTGAAGAAGGTCCGCACCGGCGCCTATGCCGAGCTCGCTCGCACCGTCCTCGGGGCGGAGGCGCTCGGCGATGAGGACGCGGCGTGGAAGGGGATCGCGAGGGCCATTGCCGCCTTCGAACGCTCGACGCGCTTTCATCCGTTTCGATCGCGCTTCGACGACTTCCTTCGCGGCGCGGCCCCGCAGAGCGCCGAGGAAGCGCGCGGCTTCGCGCTCTTCAAGGATCCGGCCAGAGGCAACTGCATCGCGTGCCACGAGGGCAAGGAGGACTCCCGCGACCCACGCGACTGGCTCTTCACGAACTACCGCTACGAAGCCGTGGGCGGACCGCGCAACGCCGCGATACCGGACAACCACGATCCTGCGCGGTTCGACCTTGGCCTCTGCCAGAGAAAGGGACTCGCCGACCTGGCGCCGCCTGAAAAGAACGTCCGCTCGTTCTGCGGAGCCTTCCGCGTGCCTACCCTGCGCAACGTCGCGCGAACGGCGCCGTACTTTCACAACGGCTACTTCGCAACCTTGGCCAGCGTCCTGAGCTTCTATGCGACGCGGAGCGCGGAGCCCGCGAACTGGTACCCCACCGACGAGCACTTTTTCCTGCACAGGTTCGACGACCTCCCCGGCGCGCTCGGCGAAAATGTGAGCGACGACGAGGTCCCCTACGACCAGGCGCAGGGAGATAGGCCGCGGCTCACGGACGCCGACGTCGCGGACCTGACGGCGTTCCTCGAAACCTTGACCGATCGGTGAGTCACGGCGCGATGATCATCTCGGCGACCGGCATCGCGGCGCTGATTCCCGTCGTGGCGTTGTACGGACTCGGAACGGGCCGCTCATGGCTGATGACGCCGACCTTCCCGCTCGCGTGGACGTGTACCTCGGTGAAACCGAAGTACGGGGACGGCGGCGTCCAGGTCGAGTCGAGCGATGAGCCCGCGTTGCCGGCGATGACCTGGAACACCCCTCGCTGGCCGGGCAGCGGTCGCGCGTCCCACGCGTGGTAGTGCGCTGAAAAGTACGCCTTCACCTTCGTCGTCCCGTCGATCAGGCTCTCGAGCCCGCTCGTGAGGGCCGGGTTGATGACGTCCGTGGAGTCGGTCGACCCTACCGGGGAGACGATGGGCTTGTGCCCGAAGATGAAGATGGCGAAGGTCGACGGGTTGGCCTGGGCAGTGGCGAGATCGGCGGTGAGCCACTGGAGAGGAATCCACCCGATCTCCTGCCCCCCATCCGCCGCCGTCCACGTGTCGGTGTTGAGCACCACGTAGTGCACCCCTCCGTCGTCGAAGGAATAGGAGAGCTTGCTCTGATCGTCGTCGAGCTGATCGGTGTTGGGCGATGCCGAGGTAGGGCCGTTGCCCGCGCGCGTATCGAAGCCCCCCGCGTGAAGCCAGGCGAGCCACGCGCTGTCGGCGCCGCCCGTGGTGCTGTTGTTCGGTACCTCGTTGCCGCTCACCTTCTTCAGCATCTCGTGATTGCCGGGCATCGGGACGAGCGGCACACTCGCTGCGATGGCGCCGCCCTGCCAGACGGTGGTCCACGCGGAGAGTTGGTCTTGCAGCGTGGAGATCGTGGATGTGAGGCCGAGGACGAGATCGCCGGAGAAGAAGAAGTAGCGCGGCGGGGTGCTCAGCGCCGATACGTCGATGAAGTCCTGGCTCAGCTGACCGACGTTGGCGGAGCTAGGGTCGGCGCTCTTCACCCAGTCGCCCGAGGAAATGCGGTTGCATCCGAGCGTCACGAACGAAACGGCCACGGTGTCGACGCCCGCGTCTGCGTCTTCGGCGCCGCTGTCGCCGCTGTCCGGTTGCCCCTCGGTCGTGGCATCACCGCCGTCCGCCGAGCCATCCGGGAAGACGGGCGAGCCATCTTGGGGGACGGGCGCTCCATCGATGGCGTCCGGTGACCCATCCACGGTGACGTCGTTCCCGGCGTCCGACGTCCGACCGCCGGCCCCAGCATCGCCATGGCTCGCGCAGGAGGTCAACACCAGGCCGAGTGACGCCCCGCTCAAGCAACGCCCTCGCCGCACGTTTCGAGAAGTACCACGGCAGACCTGGGCTTGTGGGGGCGAGCCGAGGGTCTCCCCGCGTGCCACTGTGGGCCGCGGGGCTGATCGCGGGGTCGGGTTTCAGAGGACACGCTCCTCGCAAGTATTGAAGAACATGGGGTCGTTGGGCTTGGCCTGGTGCGTGCTTATGTGCGATCGACGATGAAGCGCGCCCTTCCATTGATCAGTGGCCTGCTCGCGTTCGTCGCGCTCTCCGCCCAAGGCGGCGACTCCCGGCGCGGCCCGCAGCTCACCGAGGCGCAGGCGGCGCCCGGCGCTGGCCAGGTTTCGTTCCGGCGCGACATCGCACCCGTGCTGGTGACGAGCTGTTCTACGCGCTCGTGCCACGGAGGCGGCTCGCGCCCGCCGGTCCTCGACCCTCACGCGGATGCGGCGAGCCTGCGCGCTGCGCTGGTAGGCGTCGCTTCCGAGCAGCGGCCAGGGCGCGACTACGTGAGACCGGGAGATCCTCAAGCAAGCTACGTCGTGCAGAAGCTCGAGGGGTGCCTGGTCGACGAGGAGTGCGCCGACGCGGACTGCGGCGAGCCGATGCCGCTCAAGAACCCGCCGCTCTCCGCCGAGCTCCGCGCAACGATACGTGCATGGATCGCCCAGGGCGCCTCGGACAACTGACAGATCGCCGTGGCGCGCTCTCGCGCCTGGTACGCTGAGGACTAGCACCATGAATCAACGGTCCGTGGCGGCCTCCCTCCTTCTCATCGCAGCGGCCTGCTCGAAGCCGTCGCCGGATCCGGCGACGAGCGCCGCGCAGCCCGCTACGTCCGTCGCGACGACCGTGCTCCTCCCTCGCCCGACGCACGGCGTGCAGATCGAGACCCCCGAGTTCGACGTCCCGAAGGGAGGGGAACGGCAGTGGTGTTACTACTTCAAGCTACCGAGCGACGTCGATCTCGACGTCGTGAAGTTCGAGATCCGCTACCTCGCCGGCAGCCACCACATGAACCTGTTCCAGTCGGCGAAGAACGTCCCCGATCACGACGAGGACTGCTTCGAGAAGATGCCCTTCACGAGCCCGGAGGATCCGAACGGCGTCGACCTCGTCATAGGCTCGCAGAGTGAGAGTCTCGACTGGGCGTTGCCGCCCGGCGTCGCGTTCAAGCTCAAGGCGCACCGCCAGCTCGTCCTCCAGACCCACTACGTCGACGCGGGGACCCAGAAGACTCCGTCGGGACACGGCAAGGTCGTCATCAACCTCGTGAGCGAGCCAGACCCTTCGAAGATCACGGCGCACATGGGGACGATGTTCGCGAACAACGTGAACATTCACATTCCGCCTCGCGAGTCGCGGTCGTTCTCGACGACGTGCGGGCTACCGAAGCCCGTGAAGCTCGCGGCGCTGACGGGGCACTTCCACAGCCGGGGAAAGGTCTTCAGCGTGAACCTGGCCCCGAACGGCGCCGATCCAACCGAGGAGATCTACCGCTCACGTGCGTGGGACGAGCCTCCCTTCCGGGTCCTGGACAAGGCGATCGACATCCCGGCCGGCGGCGGCCTCTACTACACGTGTGATTTCCAGAACCGGAGCGACCTCGACATCAAGTTCGGCCCGCGCGTGGATACAGACGAGCATTGCAACCTGTTTGCGTACTTCTATCCATGGGACGACGACAAGGCGCGCTACTGTTTCTGACCTGCCTCGCAGGTTGCGCCAGACACAAGGCAGGCGGCGCTACGCTCATCGTCGGCGTGGAGGCGCAGCCCGCCGTGGTCAGCGCCATCGGCAAGGTTCACTATTCGGCAAGGGTCGGGGCGAACGACCTCGTCGACCGCGAGATCGTCCCGAAGACGGGGGAGTCACCGTTCCCCTTCGAGATCGCGCTCGAGTCCCCCCCGGGGGCAGAGGTCGACGTCGCCATCGAGGCGTTCAGCGCCGGACCGAACAACACCGTGGCGACCACCCCGATGCTCGTGCGCAGATCCCGCGCGCCGTTCGTGGCGGGCGCCCCCCAGCTGGTTCGGCTTCGACTCGAGTGGTCCTGCGTGACGGGGATGCCGCGGTCCAAAGGCCCTACTTGCCCCGCGTCGCAGAGCTGCGCCAACGGGCGCTGCATCGATCCAACGCTGTTGCCCGAGGACCTCGAACCCTATGCCAAGGACTGGGCCAAGAACCGACCCGACGTGTGCAAGCCGGCACACCCGGGCCTCCCCAGCGTCGAGCTCGGCTCGGGCCAGACCGACTACATTCCGCTGAAGGAAGGGCAGACCCTGGCGCCCGAGAAGGGGCCGCAAGGGGGTCACCACCTGTGGATCGCGGTGCGCTTGAAGAACCTGCAGCAGACGGGGACGACCGTGGTGGTGACCGGGGAGCAACCAGGAACCGGCCTCAAGGTGCCACCGACCAGCTTCGTGTTCAGCCTCGAACCCGACACGGGTGGCTACTGCAAGCTCTACGGGCTTCGCCTCCAGCTCGACAACGCGAGCGTACCCGTCGATAAGTTCCTGGCGCAGCCGCTCGACTTGAACGTCACCGTACACGACACCGACGGGCGACCGGCCGAAGCGAAGGCGCGCGTCAACGTCGCGGCGAACACGATCGGCGAATAGCGCTGGCGGCCGGGCACATCACCACGCAAGGCTCATGGTAGGTCCCGCGGGCACGGGGGGGGCTCGCAGCGCTGCCGCGGATGAGGCGCGCGCAGGATCGGCAGCCGCGGAATGGAACAGATACGGGACCGCAAACCCGATTCCCACGCCGACGACCAGGCCGACGACGACGTCCGAGAGCCAGTGCTTGTCCGCGCCGATGCGCAGGTAGGCCGTCGTCGCGGCGAGCGCGCCGCTGGTCGTCCACGTGAGGGGAGCCCATCGGTAGCCGCGCATCGTCGCGACCGTGCCCGACGCCGCGGCAAGCGCGAACGCTTCCGTCGTGTGCCCGGAATAGAAGGAGACGTTGTTGTCGGAGGGCCTTGCGGTCGACGGCTTCTCGTCCGGCGGGAGCGCATGCACGAAGGGCCGCTCTCGTCCCACGAGCATCTTCGTCAACTGGTTCACGTCCGCGGCGATCACGCCGGCCTCCACGATCAGCAGCGCGTCCTCGGGGACGTTGCCGCGGGCGCCGTCATGGGCGGCCGCCGCTGCATCCATGCCGATGGCGGCCAGGGGGGCCAAGACGAACCCTGTGACGTTGCTCACGGCGTCGGCCCTCGCCGGGTCTCGCCACAGGAGGGCGTCCCGTACGCGGGCGTCGGTCCTGTCCACGCTGCACCAGCGGCAACGAGCCGGGGCGAGGTCGTCCTTGAAGTACGCCTCGCTCGCGATCCATGCAGCGGCCCCGACCATCGTGACGGTGAGGTCCAGCGCAGGGTCCCATCGTAGCTGGCGCGTCTGGGCCGCAGCCGACGTGGAGGCGAGCCAGGCGGCGAGAAGGATACCCCCGACCGGCCAACGGATCCGCACCTCGAGACCATAGCCGAACGCCCGCTTCCCCGAGATCAGAACGCTCCGGTCCCCGCACGCGCGTGACCCGCAAGACTTGCGCGTTGCCGCACGAGTGGCGATGCGATGAGGAAGCTAGGGGCGGATTCGTGCGGGTCCCGTCGCGCTGGACGGGCGACGCCGCGTGGTACAGACCTTGCGCCATGCCGAAGCAGATGCTGGTGTCCCCATGAAGATGACCGTACGCCTCCTCGTCGTGTCCCTCGCGTGCGCGGCGCTGACCGCCGCCGTCGGCTGCAGTCCCAGCATCGAGGTTCACTCGCTCTCGTTTCCAACGACGCATTTCGCGCAATACCAGACGTTCACGTTCGACACCGCGGCCGACGCTCCCGCCGAATACGAAGCTTCGGCGCACTCCAAGGACGTCCAGCGCCGGGTCCGACTGCTGGTCGCGAGCTTCCTGGAGGGGCGTGGCTACGTCCAGAAGGCGGAGGGCGAGGCGGACTTCGTCGTCCAGGTCGCCTCGGGACGGCGGCAGCGGACGGTCACGCAGGCGCTGAGCCTGATGCCGCGCCCGAGGCCGGCAGGCCCGGCGTGGTTCGAGGAGCACGAGACCAAGGAGTTCGTCGAAGGCATTCTCGTGATTGATGTTCTCGACGGCAAGAAGGAAGAGGTCCTCTGGCACGGAGCGGCGCAGGTCGAGATCGACTCTTCGAAGGTCGACGACGCGCTCCTCACGCGGGCGACGAACGAGGCGCTGGCAGCGTTCCCCTGGTCGCGCGTGAAGCCGGCGCCGCAGTAGCTCGGCTCGGCGGGCCTCGGTGGTAGCCTCGCAGGATGCGGGTGCGAGCGTTCGTCGGGATGAGCGTGCTCTTCGCGTCGGGCTGCGCGAACAAGACCATCTCGCCGGTCATCCACGCGAGCGAGATGCGCGGCTTCACGGCGGAGGAGGCCCACGCGGTCGTCCGCGCCGACGTGCTGGACGTGTGCTCGGTGCGGAGCGGCCAGCTCGTCGTCGAGGTCGTAGACGCCATCGTGCGCGAGTGGCCTCAGGAGCCTGGAGGCGCGCTCGAGCACAAGAAGCAGCCGCTGCTGCTCACGGAGCTGCATGGGCCCGGGACTGGGACCGGAACCAGCGAGGTCGTGCCGCTCGTGGCCCCGGAAGGCTACGCAAAGGGCGAGTCTCTCCGGTTCTTCGTCGGACGAAGGCTCCTCGTCCGACCGATGCGAACTCTGGACGGACGCGTGCTGACGGTCAGGTTGGCGAAGAACAACCGAACGGCGGAGCCCCTCTGGGAGCCGTATGCGCGCCTCGTGGGGCAGGCGGCGGCGGGCGCGGCGCCTGCCGTCGGGCTCCCGTCGGTCCCGTCGGCGGCTCTCGAGGTGATGTTCGAGATCGTTCGCCGCCTCACGCCGGACGACCGAGTGTTGGAATGGACGACCACGATCTCGGCGTTGTCTGCGCAGCTCGGGCCTCGTGAGTCTCACAAGACGTTGCGCCTGCGGCTCGAGACGCCGCGGTCCGTCGGAGGCGTGGCCTCCGCGGAGCTCGGTCTCCTCGTGTACCTCGAGCCGGAGCCGGACTGTTCGGTGAGGGAGTCCCCTGCGCCGACGCCCTAGACTGCCTGAGCGTGGCTCTGGACGTGGCGTCAGGGCACGGGAACTGCCGCCACGTCGATTGGCAGGTTCGACCCGCCTGCGGAGATGAAGGTGGCCGTGACCGGCGACGACTGCGCCGCGAAGCGGCCGAGGAGAATCGCCTGGGACTGCGAGCCGAGCGAATCGGTCGCCGCAGGAAGCGCCACGATCCCCTGGGCGCCGTCCGCTCCCGCAGCCACCACGGCGCCGCCGCCCCATGCGCCCCCCTGAGGCGCGACGAGAAACGCCGTGTCGACGCCGACGCCGAGCGTGAGTGCGTAAACGAGCCCATAGTTGCCGCCGAGCGAGACGGTCTTCTGATCGACGGCGTCGTTGCCGGTCAGGTTCAGGTCGCTGACTCCATCGCCGAACGTGAGCCTGCGTATGCCCGCCCCGTCGAGTGGCGTGGTCGTCTGAACGAGGCGCATTGCTCCGGGAAACGTGCCTCGCTGATGGAGCTGATCGTCGGGGAGGAGGCTCAGCCCGGCGGTGACCGTCGCGGCGTCCTCCGACGCGCCCACACTCACGACCGAGAGCTTGACCGGACCGTCGAGGGTAAAATCGATGATGGCGTGTGCCAGCTCGGAGCTCGACGTGTGGACGCCGTCGAGGTCGCTGTCGAAGAGGACACGCTGGCCTGCCGGCACGACGAGAGACGTGGTCGTCGCCGCGCCCATCCACGCCGTGATCGCGCTCTTTCCGATCGCGACGTAGTCCGTCCCTGGACCGGCGACGCCCTTGGGTCCGATGACCGCGTTGACGTCCTGAGAGCCCTGGTTGAGGAGGACGACGGGGAACTTGCGGAGGGCGCTCCCTCCGTTCGAGTGGTAGACGTACACGCGGAAGGCGCCTGGGCCGATCACGTCGGCGTAGAGAACGCCGTCACTCGACGGCGACTCCGGATCGTCCGAGAAGATCATCGTCGGGGCGGCCGCGGCCGTACAGACGATCACGGGAGCGCATGGCGCCTGGGGCTCGGCGAGGCCCCCGAGCGAGAGGACGTCCCCGCGCGACGCGGAGACCGCGCTCGCAACGAGCGCGGACGGAGGTGTCAGCGGCGAGCCGGGGCATGCGGTCCGGGCGTACAGGATCGGCGACCCGTCGATGCACGCGGTCGGGGTGCCGGGGGCGTCCCCGTCGACCGCGACGTCGACGGGCGCATCGGCGCTCGTCGGAGGAGCATCTATCGGTGCATCGGGCGCGGAGTCCTCGGCCACATCAGCGCCCGCATCCAAGCTCGCATCGGCCGCCGCCTCTGCACCCGTCTCGACCGTACCGTCGAGGAACGAGCCGTCGGGCGGGGCGTCACCGATCCCGGCCTCCAGCATCGGCTGCGCGGCGGCGTCGACGGACGACGTCTCGGATCCACTCTTCGCGCAAGCGGCCGCAAGAAGGAGGAGTACGGCGGCCCCGAGGGCCCCTCGCCTCAAGGGCACGTTACCGTGTCCGTTCCGGCGTCTCCGCTCACCAGGAAATCGAGCGGGACCGTCAGCGAGACGGAATATGCGGTAGGCGCGTAGGTCAGCTCGTCGGACGCGGGGATCTGCACTCCACCGGACGTCTCCACGAGCGACGTGAGCGCGCCCGGCGGCAGAGTGATCCCTGCGTCGGCCGGGCCGAAGTCGTCGAGCACGGCAGCCAGGTAGTACGGACCCTTACCGAACACGAACCCGTCGACCTGGGCCGGCTGGCTTCCGGCCACATTTGCGCATGGGCTCTCCGCGACGCCGAAGATCTCGGCGCCCGGTCCTGGCATCGCGGTGGGTGTCGCGATGACGGTGGCCGGGCCCTGACCGTTGCCGGCCGGGGCGACGTTCCGCGTCAGGGTCACGTTCATCGCGCGGAGCGCGACGAGATCGATGTCGACTGTGGTGCCAACCCCCGCGGGTACGGCCCTCGGGCGGATGGGGGTCACGGTCTGGAGGCCCCCCGACAGATCGTATCCGCCGAGCCAGGTGCCGGCAGCTACGCTCGTCGAAGCCGGATCGTCCTCGAAGATGAGCCGCGCGTAGACGGTCCCGGCCGGGAGGTCGTCGAAGCGCGTGACCGGCAAGGGCTGCGAGAGGTCGACGGCGCCGCCGGTCGCGCCCGAATAGATCACCGTCCCGAGGGCGGTCATCGTGCCACCATCGGGAAGGTCGGGCGTGGCGGTGGCGAAGACCTGGGCGACGAGCGGGCCCTTTCCGTCGAATTTCGGGTTGCTCGTGAAGTCGATCTTCTCGGGAGCGATCACCACGCACAAGGCCGCCTTGGTGGGGTCCGTCGGTGGTGCGCACGCCCCGGCATCACCTGGGGGCGTCGTGGTGTCGGGACTGCCCGCGTCACCGGGCGGGGTGCTCATGCCCGAGTCGGCCTGCGATGCGGCGTCACCGCCGTCTGCTGGCTGCGCGAGCGGCGAGACCACCGAGCCGCCGCAAGCAAGAGTGACGAGGCCCAGAGAGCCAACGGTCAAGAGGGCGAGAATCGTACGCATCCGGCATACCCCACTGAAGACTATGTCTCCGAGACTACCCTAGGGCGCGACTTACTGCGTCGCCTGAAGAAGTGCCTGGAGTAGCTCGGCCTGCTCCGTCATCGACCCATCCCGCATGTCGCGGGCGAGCAGAGCCATCGACTGCGCGTGCATCTGCGCGAGCACCCGCAGGCCTCCTGCCCGGGCAACCCCCTCTCCCACGAACGCCGCATCCAGGCGGCGTAGCGTGGCAAGCGCCGAAGCGTAGGCGATGACGTCGCCGTTGCGACTCTTCGCGATCCGCGCGATGTCGTCGTCATAGACGCAGGGGACCTCCGCCTTCATCTCGCGGGTTGCCCCTGGGTGCGCAACGTCGTCGAAGTGCGCCGTCACCGTGAACTTGAAGAGCTCGCCGGGCACCCACGGCGGCACCGTCACGCGGATGACCTCTGTGCGGGTCTCTCCGGCGTACACATCCCCCAGGGCGAGCTCTCCGGACTCGAGGCGCCAGCGAACGTCCCCTCCGGACGCCTCCAGGACGTGCGACGGGGCCGGGGTTCCCTCGAAGCGTAGAACGATGTCGCGAAACACGACGAGCCCAGCTGGCGGGACCGCCGCCCGCAAACCTTCCTGGCGCGCCTCGACGGGCACGCTCGCGACGAGCGTGGCGCTCGACGCATCCGATAGCTCCTCGAGAGCCAGGGCGTCGACGTCGGGTGCGCTGGCCGCGACGGTCACCGAGAAGCCCTCCTTCGACAGTGACGCCAGCGCGCTCTTCGTCTCGGCGGTGAGGAGGGCCGCGTCACGCCCATCGCTCAAGAGGACGAGCCTTCGCGTCCCCGTGCTGCCGAGGATGGCGCGTGCGCGCACGAGCGCGCCGTGCAGGTCGATACTCGTGGGACGCGCGTCCTCCAGCCGCTTGGCGACGGCAGCGAGGATGAGCGACCGGTGGGACGCCGGCATGGCCGGCACCACCACGCGTGTGCCCGCGGCGTCGACGACGGCGACGTGATCGCGACCCCCGAGCTGGGCGAGCACGGTCTCCACCAGGGCGAGCGTGTCGCCGCCTTGCCCGTCGATCACGAGCGCGATCCGCTCCGGCGCTCTCGCTTGGCCTTCCGCGGCGGGAGCGAGCACATCCACGCGGACGAGCACCTCGCCACCCCAGGACGGGACCCGCGTGTCGCTCGGGCGGAGCGCGAAGGCGAGGCCGGGCGTTCCGAGGACCGTGGGGTGGCTCGTGACGGTGAACCTCCCGTCGGCCGGCAGGATGAAGCCGACGGGCGCATGCCACGGCTCATCGGGATCGTGGACGATGATGCGCTGGGGAACGTCTTTCGTGTCGTGGTACTCGATCCCATTTGCCGTGACGACGGCCGCGCCGCTCGCGCCCTTCTGTTGCATCACCACGGTTCCATCGCGGGCGATGACGGGCTTGGCGCAGCCGAGCACCGCCGAGGCAAGCACCGCCAGGGCGCCCACGACTGCGGATCCAAGATCGTACCTCTGCCTCACGGCAGGAAGTAATGCACACCGGGAGGCCGGCGTCACGGCCGGCCACGGCAGAGCTCTTCGCTTTTGGCTCGCCGAAACGTTCACTGCGCGGGCTGAGCGCAGAAGCCGGCGATGCACTGGTAGCCCTGGCTGGCCTGGCAGCAGTCCGACGTCATCGTGCACTTCTCGTACTCGTTCGCGCAGGCCTGAGGGGGGACGCAAATGAACGCCTCACCCGCGTCTGCGCCGGCGTCGGGAGCTCCCGCGTCTTCCGTGGTTTGCCGGCAGTAGCCGGTGCAACACTCGTCTCCGCCGTTGCATCCGTTGCCCGTCGGCTTGCATGGGTCGAGCACCCAGAAGCCGCGCGAGTTGCCGCCGGCTAGCTCCTGGCCGGGCAGGTAGAAAGCGGGGTGGCTGATGTCGTGGGCGCTCGTGCTGGGATTCTCCGGGTCGTCGATGTCGAGGGCGGCGACCCAGAGCTTCTTGCGCTTCGCCGGCACGCTGCCCTCGAAGAGCCCTTCCCAGGGGTCGGCATCGTTGATGGTGTTGCCGTACTCGCGACGACTCGTGAAGACGACCCAGAAGTAACCACCGACCGCGACGGGCAGCATGGTCGGCTCGTAGTCCATGTTTTCCTCGGCCGAGCCGAAGGGAAGGTAGGGCGTGAGCCCGGACGCGCCCGCCGAGTAACCGTTGAGGGAGTCGAGCATCGCCGTCGTGCCCGAGGCGACGTGGACCACGGCGAGGTTCGCCGTCGGCTTCAGGCTCCCGTTGGCGCGCGTGTACGTGTTCGTGCCGTACATGAAAATGGCGTACTTGTTGTCCGGCGTGAAGACGGGCCACGAGGGGTAGAGCGGCGTCGCCGTCCACCCGGGGTACGGGGCCGGCATGGCGCTGATGGTCTGCATGTTCGAAAAGGCATTCGTCGCGGCGGCGAAGCTCATCAAGCCGAGGGTGGGCCCCGGGGTCGAGACCGTGCTCGAGTTACCCACCTGGGCGCCGGCGCCCTCGTAGATGTTGAAGGCGAAGAGCGTCCCGTCGGGCGAAAACGAGGGAGTCGCGGCGTACGGGACGAGGCCGGTGGCCTGAAGCGTCGTACCGGTCTTCGGGTCGACGAGCTCCGACGGGCTGATCTCTCCGTTCGTCCAGGACGCGTCGACGCAGTTGTCGCACGTCACGGCACGCGAACCGTCCGGGTACATCGCCGACAGGGCGAGCACGTGGTTGCCTTGCGTAACCTGGATGGTGGAGAGCGTGGCGTTGGCGTTGGTCAGGTCCCCGCTCTGGTCGTACGCATGCTGATGGCTAGCTACGATGGTCGAACCGTCGCCGCTCACCGAGTGGCAGACCACGCATCCGCTGGCCCCACCCATCAGCACGGTCGGCGCAGCGGCGCCTAGCTTGAGGCTCAGGACGGCGCCGCCGTTCGCGAGCGGAGAGTCGTACGAGTTGTAATAGACGGTGCCTCGCAGGTTTCCCTGGGCGACGGTCCAGGTCTCGGTGATGGGCCCCGTCACCTGGCCACCCGAGATCTTCGTCACTTCCACCTGGACCAAGTCGGCCGCTGTGGCGCTCTCCGTGATGGTCGTCCAGAGCGCAGGCGCGAGGGTGATCTGTCCCGGGCTCGAGGGACCGTAGAAGCCCTGGTAGTCGAAGGATCCGAAGGAGATGTGGAGATACACCGCGTCGGGTGCCGTACCTGCGAACTGGAGGGTGGGCGCGAGCAATCCGCGAGGAAACACCGTCAGGTTGTAGGGATAGAGCCACGCGAAGGCGGCGTCGGCAGTGCCGCCCATCATCAGCGACGACTGGACGGTCGGCGCGACCATCCCGGGGTTGTCCTGCAGCGACAGCGCCACGGTGAGCGCCGTCGAGTCGTGGAGCGTGCCGGACTGCGCCTCGATCGTGACCATGCCGGAGAACTGGCCGGTGGCGGTGAAGAGCCCGTTTCCATCGATCGAGCCGATGGAGGACATCTCGTCCACCGTCCACGTTGCCGGCACGGGCGTCTGCTCGCCGGTGAGGTACGCGTTGAACTGGAGCGTGGAGCTGCTCCCGGTCGCCATGAGGGTCGCATTGGCAGGTTGGATCGTCAGCCCGCTCCCCGTCGCGCCGTCTCCGCCCAGCATGTTCATCGAGCCGCTATCCACGGCGTTCGACACGGAGGAGTCGAGCCCCCCATCTCGCGGCGACTGGAAGTTGCTCGACGAAGCGTGGCTACCGCATCCCGCCCCCCAGCAGGTAGCCGCCCCAAGCGTGACAGCGAGCGCAAGACCGCTCCATTTGCCCTTCATGCAACGCCTCCTCGGAGGAACAAGCCTGCAAGCGGCCACACGGCGGGCGCCGGATATGCCGTCCTCGTCAGCGTAGCACGCGGTCAGCTCGCCAGGGCGCGCAGGGCCTCGTCGCAATCGCCGACGACCAGACGATTCCCTGCTGCGCGAGCAAGCTCGCGGAGGCGGTCGAACTCCGCGCGCGCGACGGCGACGGCCCCGCGCCTCTGGAAGAGCTGGGCCAGGAGCCACCTGCCGTTGATGGCGTCCCAGGTGAAGTCGTTCTGCTCGGCGTAGCGGATCCCGGTGCGCAAGGTCGTCTCGGCGTCCTTGTCGCCCGCCACTCCGTCGAGGAAGGCGAGGAACATCCGGTTCTGCGTGGCGAGCCGCTCGAACCCCGACTCGTCACACAGCGCGACAGACTGGCGGATGGCACCGTATGCGCGAGGAAAGTCACTCAACCGAACGAGGAACTCGCCCAGGTTGTGGAGATTGATGGCCACCTCGTAGGAGAGGCCCAGATCGCGCGCCATGTCGATGGCTCGCTCCGCTGCGGCTGCGGCAGCGCGGAAGTCGCGCGAGAAGTACTCGACGAGGGCGCGCGCCTTCTGCCGCTCGCAGGCCGCGGCAGCATCGCCCGGCAGCACCTGCTCTGCGCGTTCGAGCTCCCCCAGCCCGGCCCGTCGGTCGCCGAGCGCGCCGTTCGCCTGGGCGCGGTGCAAGAAGATGCGATGTTGCTCCTGCTTGTCGCCCTCGTCGGTCATGACCTTCTGCATCCGCTCGAGGAGCTCGAGCGTGCGTTTGAAGTCACCCTGGCGCGCAGCCTGCTCCCCGTACGCGATGAGCACCTCTTTCACGAGGGCCTCGTTCCTCCCCGCGATCTGCTCCGCAGCGGAGAGGTGACCGCGCGCCACCTCGTACCGGTGAAGCGCCGTGAGGATGTTGCCGGCGTCGACACGCGCCTTGACGCGGAGCTGGTCGTCGCCCGTCTCGTCGACGCGGGCGAGCACCCGGTCGCACATCTCGGAGGCCTCGGGCGAAGAACGGACGACCCGTACCGCGGTGGCGAGGCCCGAGAGCCACCGGGCGAGCTCGCGTGGATCGCGACGGGCCGTGTCGCACAGCTCGATGGCGCGAGCGTAGTCACGCGCCCCCGCCTCGAGCTGCCGCGCCTCGACACGCCGTTCACCGCTCTTGGCAAAGTAGGTGGCGGCGCGCTCCCGATCGCCCGCCTCGTAGAGGTGCGTCGCGATCCGCGCCGCCTGCTCCCACGCGTGATCGCCGAGCACCGTCTCGAGCGCGTGCCCGGCAGCCGCGTGCATCTCACGGGCGGCCTCGGCCGTCAGCGCGTCGACAACGACCTCGCGAACGATGGGCGACGTGAAACGCAGGGCGCTCGCCCCCGTGTGCACGAGGAACTGATGGGCCTTGAGCGTCGCGAGCGAGCGCTCGAGCGAGGCCATCGGCTGGCCGAGCATCTTCGAGAGAACCGCGGCGTCGACCGAGTCGCCCAGCACCGCAGCGGCCTGGAGCGTCGTGCGATCCTCGCCGTTGAGTCGGGCGACCCGGGAGGCCACCAGGCCACGGAGCGTCTTGGGGAGCGCCAGGTCCTGACCGACGAGGCGCATCGCGACGATCTTGCCGTCAGCGACCGTGATGGCCCGCGCGTCGACGAGCGCCTTAAGCACCTCCTCGATGAACTGGGGATGCCCGCCGGCACGGTCGCGCACGAACCGGAGCAGCTCGTCCGGCGCACGGTCGATCGCCAGCGTGTACGCGACGAAGCGAGCGACATCCTCGGGCTTGAGATCCTTGAGATCGAGCGAAGTATGCGAGGCGAGGCGCTCGAGCGGGTGCGAGAAGCCGGCACGGGCCGAGAGCACGAATACGACGCGCACGTTCGGCAGTCGTTTGAACGCCTCCTCGATGATGCCGAAGCTGTCCTCGTCCATCCCGTGCGCGGCGTCCCATGCGATCGTGTGAGGCCTGTCCTCGCAGAGGCTCGCGATCATGCGCGCGAAGGCGAGGCGGAGCGTCGTCTTCACGCTCCCGGCGTAAGAGACGTTGGCGCCGAGCACGGTGAGGATCGCAGCGACCTCCTCGTCGTGAAGGCCGAGCGCGCGCAGCCGAGGCTGGACGGACATGACCCGCTCGCTCGAGTCTCCCTCCGTGACCCCGCAAAGGACTTGCAGCATGCAGACGATGCCGGAGAGGGGAAACTCGCGACCGCGGGGCGGGCACGTCGCGATGTGCCATCCGACGTTGTAGTTGCCCTTTCGCAAGCGCCGGGCGACCTCGAACAGGAGGCGGGTCTTCCCGACGCCGTGGTCCCCACGGAGCGTCATGACCTGCGCTTTTCGCTTCGTGGCGGCGGCGAGCGTCTCCCCGATGGCGCGCAGCTCCTCCTTGCGCCCCACGAAGCGACCGACGGCCTCGGCGGCCCCACGCACGTCGGCGACGAGAGACGCGACCGACGCCGGCATCGCGGCTCCCGGCTCGAGCGCCTCGAACGAGAACTGGCCGCGGAGGTTTCGCATCGCCGTCGCGGAGATGGCTGCGCGGCCTTCGCGCAGCCGTGCGAGATCGCGGGCGGTCGAGACGAGCGTCCCGAGCCGTTCGTCTTCGGTGGCGACCCCCTCGCTCGTGACGTGTATCCGGCCCGTGTGTAGGCCTGCACTTGGACGTCGCGGCCCTTCGAGCGACCGCAGCGCCACGAGCGCGCACCGCGTCGCGAGCTCGGTGTCGCGCCCGTCCGGGTCGCCAACGCCGAAGAGAGCAGTGATCTGCTCGGGTTCTTGCTTCAGGATCCGGCCGCCGTAGCGGGTCACGATGCCGGCTGCCTTCTCGCCTGACTTCGGATCCTTGCGGTCCGGCAGCTCCAGGTAGAGGGCCGTCACCTCGCGGCGTTCGCCCATGCCGGCCGCGCGGTCGATCGCCAGGTGGCGGATGCCCGGCGTCTGGGGGTGGCCTCCCGTGGCCCCGGGAGTGAACCCGCTTCCGGTGGTTGCGAGCGAGGGCGGTGCTCCGGTGTCGCTCTTGCTCACCATGCGCGAGGCGGGCCCCTCGAGCGGAGTGCGGTCCATTGCGGCAGCTTGTCCCTCGCCCTCGACCAGCCGCTCCGCGATCGCGGCGGCCGCCTGCGCGTCGTCCGCGGCGCGGAAGCGGGCCAGGAACTCCGCCAGATCGTGGGCGCTGTAGCGTCGTCCGTGCGCATAGAGAAACGCGAGCAGCGCCTCGTACATGCGGCCCGCGTCGGGGAAGCGATCGGCGGGAACCTTTGCCATCGCCTGCTTCAAGATCGCGACGAGCTCCACCGGCACGTCGGGGCGGAGGAGCTCCACGGGGGGGTACTCGCACGCTTGCACGCGACGGAGCGTCTCGAAGGTCGTCGGGGCGCTGAACGGGTTGACGCCCGCGATGCACTCGTAGAGAACGACCCCGAGCGAGAAGAGATCACAACGGGCGTCGACCGGCTCGCCGCGCGCTTGCTCGGGGCTCATGTATCCGAACTTGCCTTGCAGCTGACGGCTGCGCGTGTCCTCGATCGCGCTTGCTCCGTCGACCGCACCCTTTGCCTTGGCGATGCCGAAGTCGGTCACCTTGACCTCGCCCTCGAGCGACAAGAGGACGTTTTGCGGAGATACGTCACGATGGACGATGCCCAGCGGCCGCATCTGCTCATCTCTACGGCGGTGCGCGTGATCGAGACCCTTGGCGACCTCGGCGGCCATGTACACGCCCATGTCGATGGGGATCGCGACCTGCTGGCGTCGGCAGCGCGCGAGCAGGCTCGACAGATCGAAGCCGTTCACGAACTCCATCGCCATGTAGTAGGCGTCCGGCTGCTTCGAGCCGAGCACGTCCTGCCCACGCGCGATCCCAAGGTCGAAGACCTGGACGATGTTGGCGTGCGAGAGGCGAACGGCGAGCTTGGCCTCGTGGATGAACATGTCCACGAACTCCTGGCTGCGACCGAGCTCGGGCAAGATTCGCTTGATGACGAGGACCTTCTCGAAGCCCTCGACGCCAAAGCTCTTGGCCTTGAACACTTCGGCCATGCCGCCCTGTCCAAGCCGCTCGAGCAGGCGATATCGACCGAAAGCCTCTTGCACCTTCTCTACGCTCCCGTCCCCAAGTCTTTGGCACACAGCGGCGGGGCCGCACGCATACCATTCAACCCACCGTTCCAGTACCACCGAAGCCCTTGAGCTGCGACAGGATGGCTCCTCTTCGCTCGCCTTTCAGGGGTGCGTGTGGGTGCGCGGCTGGAGGAGGCCCGGGATGGCTGTCGATGCCAGGACCGGGGCTGCGACCTCTGCTACGCATCGCCAATGCACCTCGCCTTCGTGCTCCTGGCGGAGCCCGCGCTCCCTGCTCCGCAGTCCATCGCGGACGCATACCGTTCGATCGCACCGTCGGCTCCGCCGTTCCTGGGCGAGGCGTCGGACAAGCAGGATGTCGTCGCGCTCAGCAGCAAGAGCGGATCTTTCTTCGTGTCATTGATCCCGCTCCCAGTCCCCAAGGGAGAAGCCGAGAGCGCCGCTCGGTTCTCACTGGGCTACTTCGGGCGCGGACAGACGCTCGGCCCACACCGCGCCCACCTCATCGTGCCGTTCAAGGCGGCAGATGGGCTCACGCCGTTCGAGCAGGTCCAGACGTTTGCGCGCATCCTGGCGGCCGTGATCGTCGCGAGCGGGGCCATCGCAGTGTACTGGGGCAGCGCGTCCGCGACGCACCCCGCCGACTTTTTCGTCGACCTGGCGCGCAGCATGGACGTGCCGATGCCGCTATGGAACGGCGTCAGCATGGCGCGAACGACCCAGCGCGTGAGCCTCCTCAGCCTTGGCATGAACCAGCTCGGCCTCGACGACCTCCTGATGACTGCGCCGTCGAACGAGGCGAACGAGGTCCTGGCCTACTTCTTCGATCTCTTGGCGTACGTCGGGCGACGCGGCAAGCGGATCGAGGAGGGCGAGACGGTCGGCCGAACCGCGGACGAGAAGGCCCAGGTGCGCTATGTCCCCTCACCGCTGGATCCGTCGAAACGAGTGTTTTGCGTAGACCTCTGAGGACGTAGTCGTCGCGTTGATGGCTGAACACGGGCGCAGGCCGCGACCCGTCCAAGAAAATCCACCAGGGTAGTGATCGTTTTGACGGCGCGACGCCATTTAACCTGAAGGAGGCCGGCACCACTCGCCGGCCCGCTTCAGGAAAGCTTGGCCATGTACCTCTCCTTCGCCCCAAGAATGGACGCGCCCACGGACGCGGGTGGAGCCCTCGTCGCCCTCACCGTCGATCTCCGGCAGCTACCCCTCGATGCAGAGACGCGGGAGCTCCACGTGCGCGCCTTCGAGCTGCGGCGCCGGGTGCGGGGATGGGGCGACGGGCCTCCGGGCGAAGCCGAGCACGCCGAGACGCTGGCGGAGCTCACCGCGCTCCGGGAGCTCGTGCGGAGCTGGCCGCGAGGCACGTGGTGGCGGACACGTTGACCGTACGCGTCAGCGACGCTTCCTCGGCCGCGCGATCCGGCGCTGCGCTTCCTCGTATGCGCGCAGTACCAGGCGAAACGATTCGGCGCTCCCACCGCGATCGGGATGAGTCTCGAGCGCGCGCTGCTTGAACGCGCTCTTCAGCTCGGCGGCCGTGACGCCGGGCGATATCCCGAGGACTGCCCAGACCGAGGCCTGCGAACCCACCTTGGACACGCCCGCGGCTCCGGCCGGACGCACTTCGCTTGGCGCAGGCCCCCGGTCCATCCACGGCGGTTCGCCGACGAGAATCCGGCCCCAGGCCCGGGCCCATCGCGCCTCGATCTGGTGCAGGGGTCTCTCTGCGGCACGCACCGCCTCCTCGAGCGCCTCTTCGCGGGTGCGCGCTCCGCCGCCAAATGCGTCGGGCTTTCGGAAAGGATCGCGAGCCGGGGGAGTCGTCCACCAGGCGGCCCACAGAAAGCGCCGCCGGCGCGTGGGCGCGATCGAGCACACTGCGGCGGAGAGCTCCGGCACGGCGCTTCTTTAGCGCACCGGACGGCTCTCAGCCAAAGTACGGCGCGGACAGCCCCTCTTGGTCCATCGCGCGGATGAACGCGGGCCGCTCGGCGACCAGGCGCGCGAGCTCGCCGACGTGCGCCAGCTCGCGCGGCGGCGCGTCCAGAAATCGGCCCCAGCGTACGAGCATGGCGAGGTAGGGATCGAGAGCGCTGTAGCGCGGGCCGAGGAGGTACGGGCCGCGAACGGCGAGCTCCCGATCGAGCAGTGCGAACATCTCGCCAAGGCGCTCCGCGGACCTGCCCTTCACCGCAGCCACGCCCTCGGGCTGCGACGTATGCCTCTCCGGGTAGAAGAAGGCGTGCGCTTCAGCCTGCACCGTGTTCGTGAGGTACATGAGCCACTGGTAGAAGCGTGCCCGCTCATGCGTCCCGACGGGCGGAGCGAGCTTCGCGTCCGGATGGGTATCGGTGAGATGCAGTACGATCGCGGCGGTCTCGAAGACGACGAGACCTTCATCCACGAGAACGGGAATGCGCCCGGTGGGATTGAGCTTCAAATATTCGGAGGACGTTTGTGCGTTGATCGCTCGGTCGACGAGCGCAAGCTCGTAGGGAGCGCCGATCTCTTCGAGGAGCACGTGCGGCGCCAGGCTCGCGTTGCCCGGGTAGTAGTGGAGGCGGAGCATTTACCGCTCGTAGACCGCCGTGGAGGGCGGCGCCAGTCGCACGCTTCATGTGAACGAGCGCCCCGCTCGCTACTGGTGGTTGTGCGGCCTCGGGCCCTGGCCGACGTGGCCCGGCGCCAGCAGCTTGCTCTTGTCCCGGGTGATCCACACGGGGTTCGTGATGCCCATCGGGGGCACAGGCATGAACGGGAGGACGCTGTCGTCGTCCAAGCGCCGCGCGCCTCGCGCGATCGCCATGAGCCACGTGTTGTCGGGCCCGACGGAGATCTTGAGCTCGCCTTCGTAGCGGATCGTGCGTGCCTGCGCCTCCGGAAGGGTCCCCTCCTCCGGCCCGATCTTGGTCGGCTGTGACGCGATGGCGATGGTCTGGACGGTCTTGCCTCCCACCACGACGTCGAGGGACGTCACGTCCACCCACGGGGCGGCGCGCACGCGCACGTGCAAGGGCACCGGATCATCCGTCGTGAAGACCTCGTCGCCCGGGTGCGAGCCGGCTACCTCGAGCTCGATGATCGGACCGCTCGTGACGGTCGCGTGCCCTTTCTTGAGCGCGGCAACGACCGCCTGCGGATCGACCGGCGCGCCCTTGTCGCCCGCCGCCTCCTCGCCGACCGTCACCATGGTGCGCGGGTAGCCGGCCCACTGGTACTGGATCCGGTGCGAGTCGCTGCTGCCCGTCGCGACGTACCGGTGGCCCTGGTTCAGGAGCGCGAAGTAGTCGCGCAGGACGGCGTCGACGCGATCGGGCTTGGACAGATCGTAGCCGTTGTAGACCTCGATGCTGTCGAAATCGAGACGCATCCCCCCCGGCGGATGCGGCGCGTTGGGGTCGAAGTGGTAGACGTCGAAGTAGCCGATCGCGTGAGGGAGGCGCGGGTGGTTCACCTGGAGGATGCGCGTCGGGTCCCCGCGATGCGCGGCCGGGAAGAGGGCGCTCGGGGTCGTCCCACGGTAAGGCGGGATCTTCTTGTTGACCGGGTACGGGAAGAGACCGAAGTGGCCGAACCGAGGGTTATACGTCGTGATCTCGACGCCGGGGACGTACGCGAGATCATGGGTCAGATCGAGCGTGGCGATCATCGGGCCGTAGTCGCCCACGATGTTGTGCTCGCTCGGGACGGCGAAGTCGATGCCGGCGGACACGAGCGACAAGACGCGATCCTCCGGCAACACGGGAGAATCGAAGCTCGGCCGCGCATGTACGTGCAGATCGCAACCCACGACGCCGGGCGTCGGGACGACGTGGCGCGGCGCGAGATCGCACGTGGCGGTTCGCCCCGCAGCGATATCGATGATCTTCGTATCGATGCTCCACTCGAGGCCCTTGGTCGCCGACACGCGGTAGCGGCCGACGGGCAACGGGGTAGCGACGTCGCCGCGGAGGGCGTCGATGATGGGTCCTGCGCCTGACGCGCGATAGTCAGGTCCGAAGCTCGGGTCGAGCGTGCCTTCGATGCCGTGGACGAGCAGCCGCGCCGTCAGCGGCGCGCTCGTATCAGCGTCGGTGATGCGCACCCGCAGCTCGCCACCGGGGGAGACATCGAGCTTCAGATCCCATGGGGTGCCAGGAGGAAAGTTGACGGGAGCGCTCGTCCGCGCCGTGTCGATGGCCGCGTACCACTGCACGACCGTCTTGGGCACGTCGAGCGCGAAGCGGCCGTTCGCGTCCGCCAGCGCGAGCACCTCGGGCAGCCCCTCTGCGTCGAACCCGAAGACGCGAGCGCGCTCGTGCGTCCCCGTGACGAGCCCCTTCACGCGCGCAGTCACGTCTCCGGCGAGCTGGTGGAGCGTGCCCCACACCGCCGCGCTCGAAGGGGCAACGACGAGCCGCAGATCAGTCGTCACACGGCGGGACGGCTCGAGAAGCTCCCTCGGGCTCGTCACGGCGAGCCGCATCGGCGTGCCGTCGGCTTCGTGCTGGCCGTGCTGGGGCGGCGTCGCCGACGCGTCGTCCTCCGGCTCGCCGGCGACGTCGGACACTTCGAGGCGACCGTGCGTCGACACGAGGCCGATCGTATTGGGAGGGGCATCGAGGGTCGCCATGCCGCCCGAGACGGTGCCAACGTCGGCGATCTCGCCCACTCCCGATACGAAAGCCGTGCGTCCCTCGGTGGGAAGCTCGAGACGGAGCGCCAGCGTGTGGCGATGGTCGTGCTCCGGCTCGGACGAGGGGTCCGGCAATCGCGGTGGGGCCTGCGGGACCACCGAGACCACGGACAGCTGGGCGACGAGCGCGTCCGACGGTACGTCGAGCGCGAGCTCCATGATTGCGGCAGCGCGCGCGTCGTCGAAGTCGACGTGAAAAAGGATGCCTCGCTCGCCATTCTCGACCGTCACCTCGTCGCGGCCCAGCTGGATTGGCCGAGCGACGCCGTCGACGACGAGCGCGATGTCCAGATCAATCGAGGTCGCGCCGTCGAGGGTCCGCACGGCGACGCGGCTGGACTCGGGGTAGAGCGTGAAGGACGTCCGCCGCCCGAGGAGCACCGTGGGCGCTGTCGCACGCCGGCCGCGCGCCTCCGCGCGCACGCCCCTCGTGCAGCCGCGCACGATCGCGAAGGCGCACACGCCGGCGGCGAGAGCTATCGCGAGCGGTGGGCCGAGCTTCGCCACTAGAGCACCAGGTCTTGCCCGCGCGAGCCCGCGATGCGCGCTTCGCGCTGGCGCTCACCGACGATGGAGAGCGAAATGGATACCTCCGGGCCCCCCCCGAGCGCCACGGTCGCCGCCCCACCCCACTCGACGATCAGGATGGCCCCCTCTCCGCGCCGCTCCCGGAGACCGAGGCGCGCGACCTCGTGCGCCAGGCCAGGGCCGAGAGGCCCGTCGGGAGCGTCGAGGAGTCGATAGAGATCGACGTGGAGCAGCGGTGCCTTTGGCGTCTCGTATTCGTGGACGAGAGTGAAGGTCGGACTTCCAATCTGTCTCGAGTCTACCCCGAGCGCTCGTGCGATGGCCCGGACGAGGAACGTCTTTCCTGCGCCCAGATCCCCTTCGAGGATGACCAGGTCGCCTGGCTCGAGGACGCTCGCCACCTTCCTTCCGAGGCGAACGGTGTCGCGTCGCGACCCGAGAAGCATCGCTCAGAACCGGGCGAGCCCGCGCACCGTGCCGCCGCCGAGCAGCAGCCCGCTCGCGCCCCCGGCCGCGTACTCGAGATCGGCCGCAACCTCGATCTGGGCGTGGTCTCCGATGGCGAGCGCAACGAAGCCCGCGCCGTGCAGGAGAAAGCGCCCCGTCTTGTCGCCGCCCGTGGTGAAAAAGCCGCCGAGATCGGCCTCGGGACCGATAAAGAGGCGGATGGATGGAGCGACGGGCGCGGCATACCGCGCACCGAGATCGAAGCTGACCGACCCCGGTCCGGCGAGGCTACCGGCCAGGTTGCCGCGAAGCTCGAGGCCGGGTGCACCGTCCGGCGCATAGCCAACGGTGCCAGAAAGGATCATGGAGGCGGACGAGCCCACGGCCATGGACGAGCGGTGCAACGCGCCGAGCCCACCGAGGCCCAGCCCCACGGCGAGCGGGCTGCCCTCCGCGTACTTGTGGTCGGGCTCGGCGGGCCGAGGAGGCGACGGAGGTGGGGGAGGAGGAGCGGGCGCGACCGGGATGGGAGGTGGAGTCACGGGAGCGGGCGCCATCGGTGCGGGCGGCGGAGGAGCGCCGTTTCGCTCCCAGGGAATCTCAGCGTTGTCGATCCCGGCGGGCCGAAGCAAGATGGCCAGCATCTCCTTGATCTGCGGCGCGGCCTGGGCAGGGTCGATCTCGCGGGCGAGCGATTCTACGCGGCCGCTCGCCACCTGGCATGCGTCAACCTCGAGGTGGTAGGTGCTGCCATGCTGCTCGACGTGCCCGAGCACCGTCCAGTCCGAGCTCGAGGCACGCCCGGCGGCCCGGTACTCGTCGCTCGTATCGGCGAGGCCGTCCTTGGCCGACATCTCCGCGGTCAGCATCTCGGAGTCCGTCGGCAAGGTATCGGCGAGGGCTACGACCGCCGCGCGGGCAGCGGCACGCGCCTCCGCAAGCTCCGCGCTCGTGGCATTGCCCACACTGATGAACGGAAGGACCGCGACCTTGTCCGCCAGCGCCGTCCGGGAAGCGAAGAGGAGCGTCAGCACGACGCACGCGCCCGCGGGCCCCGTCAGCCTACACGGCGCTCCAAGCGATCGAGCTCGGGAGATGCGCCTCACCCTACCCTGCAGCCTTGGGTGGAACGGCCTCGCCTTCGTCGACCTTGGCCGTTGCTGGGTCGGTGACGGCCTTGACCGGATCGGCCTCGGGGGGAACGGGATTCGACTCCGCGGCAGCGGCCGGTCTCGTCTTCTTCTTGAGGCCCTTGCCCGGCTTGGCGCGTGGGCGCGGAGCCTCCTGCTCCTCGGGTTCGTCCTCGTTGTCTTCGTCCTCCGCGCCGTCGGTGTCTTCCTTCGCCGCCGAGACCTCGCTAGTCGACGCCGCAAAGTCTCCCAGCGACGCCGGGCTCATGGCGACCTTCGGCGCGTTGCGTGCAGCTTCCCAGTACTGGGCGTAGAAGAACGAGCAGATCAGCGCCGACAGAAGGCCGATCCACTGGCTCGTGGAGAGCATGACGCTTACGCTGGTCCCGAACGAGGCCGGCCGGAGCATGAGGAAGGCCACTACGGGCGGGATGAACGCAACCACCCGTGCGAGCGTGCGCATCGTCTTGTCCCGGATCGCGACGGCCATGCCGAACGTGAATCCAAGCGACATGAGCAGGAGCGCTCCGGGAATGAGCACATGCTCGGGCAGCGTCGGCCCGTACTCCCCACGCTCGGCGTCGTCGCGGAGCAGCTCGAGGATGAAGCGCAGGAAGCCGTAGCCGAAGGCGAAGGTGAAGAAGATCTGGCCGCGGAACTTCTGGTGCTTCCTCTGCTGGAGCAAGATGACGAGCAGAAGCAGGCCGCAGAGCGACTCGTAAATCTGCGTCGGGTGGACGGGAAGAGACGCGTTAGCCTTGGCGATCTCTTGCGCAAGCGGCTTGCCGCGGAAGAGCTCCATGTGACGCACGTAGGCGGGCGAACCCTCACCGTTCTCGAGGGTGCCGGCCGCCCAATGCGGGAACGTGCCCATCCGCTTGAGGAAGCTGGGCGCGTCCTCCGAGAGCGGGCGGCCGAAGTCGCAACCGAAGAGGTAGCAGCCGATGCGGGTGACCATCAGCCCGGAAGCGAGGCTCGGCACGGCGACATCCGCCCACGGCATCAGGCGGATGCGGTTGGCCGCGAGGTACGCCCAGCTACCCAGGTAGCCCCCCAGGAAGCCGCCGTACGCCACGAGGCCACCGCGGCGGAACGCGACGGTCGCTGCCCATTCGAAGTGTGTTTGGCCGGCGGCATCGGGTAACGACTGAAACTCGTTCAAGTTCGTCACGATGTAGAGGATGCGCGACCCGATCACGGCGGCGACCGCCGTGATCACGTAGCAGTTGGCCATCGTCTCCTTCGGGAGCCCGTCGCGATCGGCCAACGTGAGCGTGATGTACCAGCCGAGGACGAGGGAGAGCCCGAGCATCACCCCGTAGGAGTAGATGGGGATGGCGGCCGCCTCGAAGCTCTTCGTGCGCAAGACGTATGCAGCGACCAGCGCGCCCACGGAGACGAATCCGGCGATGACGGCTCCGCCCTTCTCGCCGTTCTTGCGGGCCACGACCGCGTAGATGAGGGCGATGACCGCCCCAGCCACGAGCGCCCACCAGATCATGAGGGGGCGACTGGGCAAGGGGATGCGAAAAAGAATCGGGTGCATGGCGAATGGGTTCTTACACAATTCCCGGGCCGCTTGCACATGGGCTCCGATTCGAGCCTCCGTCGTGTGCGCCGGGTGACCGGAGAGTGGTGCCCGCGCGCAGGCCGGCCTTGTGGTAGAAAACACCCCCGTGACTGAAGAGCTCAACCCGCGCCGCGCCCCGCCCCGGGGCCCCCGTTCCTTTCTCACGTTGGGTGCGTTGCGGCCCACCCTCGCCGTTTGGTTGGCCCTCCCTTTAGGTGCCTGCGTACCGGCCGGGAACAGCTCGGCGAGCGATGCCGGGCCCACCGCAGCCCAGCCTGCCACGACCTCTGCGCCGGTCCGGCAGTCTCCCAATGTCATGAGGGGGCCGTTTCATAGCTCGTTCGATCAGCCCGTGAAGCCGGCGACGGCATCGACGGACGGCGGGCAGGCCGGCGAGGCGGGCGAGATCGCGGCCGCGGAGGGTGGGTCCGCCGGGGAAACAGGCCCGGCCGGAGAAGCTGGCAACGCGGATAACGGAAGCCTCGGGCCTGACTGGTACCAGGCGCAAACGAACGCCTGGCACATCGAGAACGGAAAGCTGTGCGGGCAGGGCGCGCACAACCACGGCGTCTGGCTGAAGCGGGTCCTGCCCATCAACGCGACGATCGAGTTCGAAGCCATGACCGAGTCGACGGATGGCGACCTCAAGGCCGAGGTCTGGGGTGACGGCCAGTCGTCCGCGACGTCCATCTCGTACACGAATGCGACGAGTTACCTTGCGATTCTGGGTGGATGGAAGAACACATTTCACGTCCTGGCCCGCCTGAACGAGCACGGCGCCGACCGCAAGCAGATCAAGGTCGAGCCCGATACGGACGACCCGCGCGAGAAGCCCGCCACCGCCGGCCAGATTTACCGCTTCAAGATCGAGCGGAAGGACGGCAAGACGGTGCACTGGTACGTGAACGACCTCGAGTATCTCTCCTACGCGGACCCGGCCCCCCTCGCCGGCATCGGCCACGACCACTTCGGGTTCAATGACTGGGAGGTCAAAGTCTGCTTCGATAACGTGAAGGTGACGCCTCTGCCCTGATGCTCGGTTTCCGCAAGCCAACCTGGACGGCACGTCCGCTGTGAAGCCGCGGCGTGGTCAACACCCGCTGGAGTAACTGGCCTTGGAGCAATCCGAGCTCGAGAAGCTGATCGAAGAGCTGGAGCAGCGGGTCGATAGACTGCGCTCGCTCTACGAGCAGTATTTCATGGGCCTCGAGAAAGTCGTGCCTGCCGTCGCCCAGAAGGATGTGGAACGCCGCTTTTACGTGCTGAGGAGGCAGACCATCCGCAATACGGCGCTGCGGTTTCGCTTCCAGAACGTCCTACTCAAGTACAACACGTACCAAAACTACTGGATGCGCATCACGCGCCAGATCGAGGAGGGCACCTACAAGCGCGACGTGCGCCGCGCCAAGGCACGCTTCGGGACGGCGGCGGGAGGAAAGCAAAAGGAGAGGGACCGGGAGAGAGAGACGGCGGACGGCAAGGCGCCGGAGCTCGACGAGCTCGACCTTGACGTCGAGGTCGACCTCGACGCGGAGCTATCGAGCTTCGAGGACGAGGAAATCGCCCGGGCCCACGCGGAGGTCGCCCGGATGCGCGCGGCTCTTCAGGGAAACCGTCCGATGCGGGGTGCCCAGCCCGTCGCCGCGCCGAGGCCACCCGCGCCGACCCTCCACGACAGCCTGGACGACCCTGGGCTCCCGACCGAGCGCCCCAGCCCTGTCCGGCTGAGCGAGCCCTTCGTCGAACCGGCGACGGAGCCCAAGATCGCCGCCGCGAAGCCAGCCGGGCTCACGTACGCCGTCCGCGGAGCGCAGGGCGGCGGAAAGCTTCCGCCTTCGCTGCCCATCGCGGGGCCGAAATCGGAGCCACCCCCGGTCTCGGTGGCCAGACCTCGCCCGGCTCCGATCGGCCCTCCGAGCGCTGCGCGGCCCCTCCCGCAGCCCTCCATCCCACAGGCGGCCCCCTCCCGACGGCTGTCCTCGCGCCCGGCGCCCCCCAAGGCCACCTCGAAGCCGCCCCCGCGGCCGCCCTCGATGCGCCCCCGAGCGCGACCCAACGCCCCGCCGCCGCCGAGCAACCTCTCCGACGAACGGGTACGGCAGATTTATACGCAGTATGTGGAAACGAAGCGCAAGGTTGGCGAGTCGACGGCCGCCATCACCTACGAGAGCCTCTCGCGGAGCCTCCGCGACTCAAGCGAAAAGCTCAAGCAGAAGCACGGAGGCAAGAACGTCGACTTCGAGGTCGCCGTGAAGGACGGAAAGGCGATCCTGCGGCCCATCGTGAAGTAGGGGCGTGAAGTCGGGCCGTCGAAACGGCCTCCTGCATTTCAGGGTCAGTGCGTGAACGCGCGGCTGGAAGGCGGCGCCGCCGCCAGCGAGGGCCGACGACTAGAGGCAGGGGGCATCTCGGGAGATCCGTCGCAGAAGAGGATCGCGCAGTGGCGGTTGTCGCCCTGCTGGATCCGGTTGCACAGCTCGGCGAGATCCTCGTCGGCGTCGACCACGCTGCCCTCGATGGGCTGCGCCGTCCTCGCGTCGTACCGGCAATCGTCGAGCGCCACCCAACGGCCCTTGAAATCATCACTCTGCTGGAGCTGCGGCCAGGTCATCCGACTGCCCATCCCGATTTACCTCTCCCCCCCGAACATTCGGGGCTCAAGCCCGGAACTGATATCGGAGTACACCGGCCTCCCCGGACCGTCAAGGAAGGGGTGTGGCACGAGAGCCACAACTGAACGGACGCATCCCTTCGCACAGGCGCTGGCGCGCTGGCCGCTGGCCGCTGGCCCGGACGAAGCGATAACGTGGCGGTCGCTCCGATGCGCGCCGTCGTTCCCATTCTCGCGATCGCGGCGGCGCCTGCCGCGACCGTGGGCCTGGCGAGCTGCGCCCAGCCGATCGTCCCGCTCGAGACGATGAGCGTCCGTGCGGTAGCGCCCGGGCGCTCGGTCCGGGGCGCCTCGCTCTTTGGTACCGACGTCGTCGGTCTGCCGATGGGCACGCTGCTGACTCCCGACGCGGCCCCTGGGGCGCGCCTGCTCAGCCTCATGCCTCAGATCCCAAGCGCGCCAGGGATCGTCGCCGGAGGGGCTGTCGCGACGGCGCTGTCGCCCGACGGGTCGACGCTTCTCTTGCTGACCTCCGGGTTCAACCGGACCTTCACCCCAGGCGGTGCCTTCGTTCCCGAGGGGTCCAACGAATATGTCTTCGTGTACGACGTCAGCCAGGGGGACCCTCGCCAGACTCAGGTGCTGACCCTCCCCAATAGCTTCGTCGGCCTGGGCTTCGACCCGCACGGGGATAGGTTCTTCGCCAGCGGGGGTCCGGACGACGTCGTCCACGAGTTCGTGCATTCGGGTCCATGGCTCGAGGTTCTTCCGGCGATCCCCCTCGGCCATCTCAAGTCGGGAGGATTGGGCGGGCTCGGCATCGAGGAGAGTCCGTTCGCGGCGGGGCTGGCCACGACCGCCTCCGGCTCCCTCCTCGTCGTGGCCAACCACGAGAACGACTCGGTCACCCTCATCGACACCAGGGCCCGGGCGGCGATCGCCGAGATCCCCCTCTGGCCGGGCGGCGGCGTGGCGGGGGGCGAGTTTCCCCTGGGAGTCGTGGTCGTGGGCGAGGCGCGAGCCTTCGTCGCCTGCCAGCGGGACCGCCAGGTAGTGGAGGTGGACCTCGTCACGCGGAAGGTGGCGCGCCGGATCGGAGTGGGAGGCCAGCCCACCAAGCTCATCGCCAACCGGGCGGGGACCCGCCTCTTCGTGGCCAACGCAAACACCGACTCGGTGAGCGTCATCGACGTGGCTTCGGGTGCCGTGCTGTCCCAGATTTCGACAGCGCCACCGATCGTGGCCTCACCCGCGCAAGAGTTGCGCGGTTCCAACCCCAACGCCCTTGCTCTGTCCCCCGACGAGCAGACTCTCTACGTCACGAACGGAGGAAACAACGCCGTCGCGGTGCTGGCGCTCTCGTCGCGGGACGCGGGAGGTGCAGGCCCACCCACCAGACGACCCGGCGACCCTGGGGATCGAAGCCTGCTCCTCGGTCTCATCCCCACTGGGTTCTATCCCCACGCCGTGACCACCGCGCGTGACGGAGCATCCCTCTATGTGGCGTATGGGAAGAGCCCGACGGGACCGAATCCGGGCGGCCCCTGGAGCGACCGCGCGGGCGCCCGGCGGAGCCCGTACCTTCCCGGCGTCGCCAACCAGTTCACTCTCCAGCTGACGGGAGGCGGTCTCCTCGCCCTGCCGACTCCCTCCCCAGCCAACCTCGCCAAGCTGACGAGCCAGGTTCTCCTGAACAACCGCATGGATGCCGCCGCGGGGACGCCGCCCGTCTTTCAGGCGCTTCGCGGAGTCGTGAAGCACGTCATCTACGTGGTCGGCGAGAACCGGACCTACGACCAGATCCTTGGCGACCTCGAGGACGCCGACGGTGACCGTCACCTCACGCACTGGGGGGAGGCAATCACCCCGAACCACCACGCACTCGCACGAGGGTTCGTGACGCTCGACCGGTTCTTCGACGCCGGCGGGGTCTCGGGCGACGGGTGGCAGTGGACGATGAGCGGGCGGACGACGGACGTGGCAGAGAAGGCCATCCCCGTCGAGTACGGCGGGCGCGGAATCCACAGCTACGACTGGGAGGGCGGCAACCGGAACATCAACGTCGGGCTGGCCACGGTCGCCGAGCGGATCGCCGCCAACCCGAACACTCCGCCTTCCCCCGATCTCCTGCCCGGAAACGCGGACGTTGGAGCGGTCGACGGTCCTGCCGAGGGCGGACGCGGCTTTCTGTGGGACGGGGCGATCACGGCTGGGCTAGAGGTGCGCAACTACGGAGCATTCCTCGACGACTCGCGATACGCGCTTTCCCCCGGTGATGCGGCCTACCTCGCCCCCCTTCGCAAGCCCGCCGAGACGCACCTGCGGGTGGCCTTCCCCACGCGAGCGTCCCTCCAGCAGGCGACCGACCCGTACTACCGGGGCTTCGACATGACCATCGCCGACTACTGGCGAGAGCAGGAGTGGGCCCGGGAGTTCGATGGCTACGTCGCACGGGGAAGCTTGCCTGCACTTGAGCTAGTCCGCCTCCCGCACGACCACCTCGGAAACTTCGGACGGGCTCTCGACGGCGTCGACACGCCGGACTCCCAGATTGCCGACCAGGACTATGCGCTGGGCCTGATCGTGGAGCGTCTTTCGCAGAGCCCGTTCTGGCGGGACACGGTCGTCATCGCGCTCGAGGACGACGCGCAGAACGGCTCCGATCACGTCGACTCGCACCGGAGCTTCGCGCTCTTCGCGGGGGGCCACGTTCGTCGTGGGGCCGTGGTGTCATCCGTGTACTCGACCCCAAGCGTGCTTCGCACGATCGAGCTCTTGCTGGGGTTACCTCCCCTTGCGCAACAGGACGCCTTCGCTCCGCCGATGGCCGATGTCCTCAGCGCGGAGCTGGATGCGCGGCCCTTCACCGCCATCGTGCCCGCCGTTCTGCGCGGTACCTCGCTGCCCATCCCGCAACAGGACGGGCAAGAGGGCGCGCCCCCTGCTCCGCGTGGCAGCCGCGAGAGCTGGTCGCAGGCGACGGCCGGGTTCGACTTCAGCCACGCCGACGCGCTTCCCGTGGCACGGTTCAACCACGAGCTATACTGCGCGCTGGTAGCCGATGCCCCGTGCGCGACGGAGGCGCCACTCCTTGCGTGCGAGCCGGTCGACGACGACGACGCGCCCACCGCCCCCGGCGAGCTCATGTCGCGACGTACCGATGACACTTCGGTGCCGACGCGGCCGGTGCGACCCGCCGATGACGACGACGATTGAGCGGGAGCCGACGGCCAGTGCTCTACTGTGGATTCGCGACGGGCCGGGTCACGAGCGGCAAGTAGATCTCGAACCAGCGCACGTAAGATTGCAGCGATGGCTCGTGTCTCGCGGCGATCTCGGACGACGCCGTCTCGATCCGGTGCGGCAGGTCCGCCACGAGCGTCTGCCCCATCGACGCCGTGAGCTCCGCGGCAAGCCAGAGCACGTCGAGCTGGTCCTTGTCGCGCACGCCATTCGCCTTCGCGCGCAGGTCGTCCGCGCGTGTCAGCGCCCGACCGAGCCAGTCTCCCGCGCCTGCCGCGTCGTGCCGCTGGCTCGCGTTTCGCGCCAGCTGCGCTTCCGCGAGCATCGCTTGCTGCTCGATATCCGGCCTGTTCGTCTCGCGGAACCCCTCGTCCAGGATCGCCTGCCGCGTACGAATCGCTCGTGCTTCGGCCTCTAGACGACCCAGCTCCCGGTTGGCGTTCGCGCGCAGGCCGCTCGAGATGAGCCGGTAGGCGCGGGAGACGTGCTCGGCGGTTGCGTGAGGCCACCGAAGCCTCACGCCGGTCTTCGGGTCGGTCAGGAGCCCGTCCACGAGGTCGAGGTCCGCGAGCGCACGCGCCGGCACGTTCGCTCCGATCGCAACGGCCGCGCGCGACATGCGCGCAACGATACGGTTGCGGTCGGCCGCGGGGCCACGTGAAGCATCGAGGAGCGGCACCTCCTCGTCGTAGAGCGCGAGCGCGCGTCCGAAGCGGCGCGCGGCGAGGTTGTCCACGGCGGCCCAGTCGAGGGCGAGCAGGCGGTATCGGGCGAGCGCAGGCCTTCGATCGATCATCGCCAGCGCGGCATCTCCCGCGGCCGCGGCGTCCGCGTCGCGGCCCACGTGCAACAGCGCCTGGGCCTTGGAGAGCAGGACGTCCAACCCCTCCGAGTCGTCGCTGTACGGGAGCGTATCGCGCTCGAGCAGGTAGCCGAGCGCGATGCGGTAATTTCCTACGTCGGTGTGGAGCAGGCCCAGCTGGCTGAGCACGAGCGCACGGAAGCGGGCGTTGTCGTTCACGAGCTCGAGCGCGATGAGGTAATGCACGTTCGCCGACTCCGCCGTCCCGAGGTCCCCCGTCTGGAGGTATTCCTCGTGGAGGAGCGCGCCGAACAGGGCCTGCGCGATTCGCTCCTCCTTGAGCTCGGACCACGACGCGTCGAGGGCGGCGAGCGCGCCGGCCGCGGCTTTCGTGTGGGCCGGACCATCGAGCTTGGGCAGCTGCCGGGCTGCCAGGTACGCTTTGGCGAAGCTCGCGCGGGCAGGAGGTGCTCCCCGCACGGTGTAGCGCGCCTGGATGGCGTCGGGGTTCTCCCCCATCTTCAGTCGCATGTCGATCCCGCCCACGACTGCCTCGAGCGATCCGGTCTGCTCGGCGACCGCATCGAAGTCCTTACCCGCGTCACCGTACTTCTGGGCCGCGGCGCGCTCGTATGCCCGCGCGAGGATCAGGCGCTCGTAGACGTCCTCCGTCTCCCCGCGCTCGTGGGTTCCCCGCTTGACGGTCTGGATGTCTCGCTGCACGAGGGCGTCCAGCACGTCGTCCGCGTCCACTTCGTCGGCGCGCTGCACGGCGTCGACGACGAGCACCCTGCGACGACCAGGGCGGGTCTGCACGCCGTACAGGGCGAGGAGCGCGTCGCCCACCGCCTGCGGCGCGCGTGAGTCGCGGATGGCCTGCACAGCGCGCGCGAGATCGATCGCGAAGACGAGCTCGCCTTCGTGCGCCGTCGCCGTGGCTCGCTCGCGCGCGAGACGCGCGTCCGCGTCGGCGTACGGGAGCCCGCGCAGCATCGCCCTCACGGCGGCCCGCGCGTAGCGGAGCTGCTCATCGGGCCGAAGCGCAGAGTTGGCCGCGAGCTGCCGACACGCCGCGACGAGCGCCTCGCGATCGTCCATCTCGCGGTAGAAGGCGTCGACGTGCTGGTAGTACGCTTCCACGATGGGCGCAGGCGTGGTCTCGTCCACCGTCACGGCGACGAGCTCGCTCCGTGCCTTCGTCTTGTCACCAAGCGCGTCGAAGATCTGGCTACGCGCGAGGTGCGTGAGGTCCTCGGCCATCGGGCTCTCGAACTTGTCCGTGCGCAGCTTGTCGAGCCGCTCCTCTGCCTCGAGGCGGAACCCCTCCATCAGGCGGCCCTCCTCTCGGCGCCGCTCGGACCGCCGCTGCGCCACGAGCATCTGGAGCGGCAGCGAGATGCCGGCCGTCGTCGCGTCGCGGAGCGCGTGCAACTGCTCCGCGTAATACTCGGCGGCGCGAAACTCTTCGCGCCCGAGGTGCACCATCGTCAAGGCGAGCATCGCGAGGCGCCGACCGGCGGGCGTCGTCTCGCGCGTAAGGCGCCGGCTGTCCAGGAGCTGCTCTTGCACGAGAGTGTCTGCATCGTCGATGGCGTTCGCGAGCATCTCCATCGTCCAGCTCGTGGGGACCTCGCCGTCGAGCGGCAGCGAGTACACATCGAGGCTGGAGTCCTGCGAGCACGTCGCGATCAGGCGGTCATTGAATGGCGCGGGGTACTCGCAGTTCCACGACGTCTCGGTCAGCTGCTCGGGGGTCCCCAGGACCGCGTTCCCTCCCTCGAAGGAGATCGGCACCCGAAAGAGAACGCCGTGGTCGCTCGCGTCGATCGCACCGTCCTTGTTGGTGTCGGTGAAGAACTGCACCGCGAACAGCGACCGGCCGTCCTTGGCGAACGCGGGCTGGCCGGTCTGTCCTGGGAGGGCCAGGGCGATCTTCACAGGCGCTGTCTGGGGGGACGCGAGCGGGATCGCCTCGAGCGTCTGAGAGGCATGGGCGGCGAACGCCGGCCCCACGCTCGCCACGGTGCGCGCGACCGGGACGTACACGAGCCAGCGCCCGTCCGGCGAGACCGCCGGGCTCGTCATGTTTCTTTCGAGAAGGGCGCGGGCCGAGAGGGATGCCCCGGTAGTCACCTCCAGGATGCGCAGATCCCCCTCGACCGACTGCCGGCTCACAGCCGCGATCCGCGTGCGGTCGATCCACTCGGCCTGGAGGATCGCGGAGGCGTCTTTGAGGCAGACGCGCTGGTCACCCGCCGGCAAGCGCCTGACACAGAGCTGCCCCGAGGCGCTTTCGCGAAACGAGATGTAGAGGAGCGCACGGCCATCAGGGCTCACGCGTGGCCACGTTACGTCTGCGCCGTCGTCGAAGAGCGGGCGCGCGTGCCCGCTCACCATGTCCTGGGCGAAGACCTGGTTGGTCGTGTCGCGGTTCGAGACGAAGTACAGGGTCTTGCCGTCAGGCCCGAGCTGACCGAGCAGATCGTCGGCGACGCCCACCGTCAGGCGCCGTGGCTTCACGAGATCGTCGTCGTCGACGTTGTCCGCCCAAGCGTGACCGACGACGAGCGACGCCGCCATCGAGGCGGCCGCGGCCACGAGGCGCAACGGGCTCAGCACGGCTTGCCTACCCACTTGCCGTCGCTCCCCTCGACCCATCCGCCGCAGATGACGTTCTTCGCGTGATTGTCGTGCCACTGCCGCTGGAGCTCGGCTTCCGTGACGTCCGTGCGCTGCTCGTGCATCCATCGCCAGACCTGGCGGCGCGCGCGGTTGACCCGCTCGAGGAGAGCTTGTGCCTCCTCGGCATCCGCCGCGCCTTTGCAAGCCTCGCGCGTGCTGACGAGCAGCCCCGTCTTGCTTTCGCCGACGCAGTGTTGCGCGAGCAGGCCGTCGAGCCGGTCCGCGTCGGTGAGCTCGCTCTCGTCGACCAGCGGCGCCGCTCGAATCCCGAGCGCCTCGAGCTGCTCCGGCGTCAGCGGCACGGGGCGCGGCTCGATGGCAGCGCGGTCCAGCGCCTGCTCGATGTCCTCGAACGAGCCGGACGCCTGCTGCTCGAGAGCCGTCGCGCGATCCACCATGACGATCTCAGGCGGCTTGAAGCAACCAAGCCCGGGAAGCAGGACGACCACCGCGAGAGCGAAGACTCGGTTCATAGCGCCTCTTTCGTACCGGGCCCGTCGAGCACCGGAGCGAGCATCTTGTCGATGATGGGTCCCATGGGGATGCCGCGGAGCTCCCCTATGCTGATCAGCCGGGCGAGCCCGCCGAGCTCAAGGTGGGCGCTCGCGAAGCCGTGGTCGAACACCAGGCGCAAGCTGTCCGGATACCCAACGCGCAGCGCCGTGCGGATCCGATTCATCGCCGGATCGACGTGCTGCGGGTCCTGGAGATCGAGCAGATCGAGCAGGTGCCGCTCGCCGATGCGCAGAATCTCGGCGCGCCCCTCGATGGTGCGGTCAGCCGCGGAGATGGCGACCGCGATGTTCCCGTCGAAAGGCTCGCCGTGCGTCGACTGGACACCGGTGGCGCGGATGTGAAATTCGAGGGTCGACTTGGCGCCCTTCCAGTCGACCGCGCACTGCCCGGTGATGCGCCCGCCCCGCACGCCCATCTCGAACTGGCGGAGCGAGATGACGTTCTGATCGATCTCCAGGTTGCCGACGAGCGGCGCGATCGAGGCGAAGGGGGTCTGGAGTCGGGTGATCGAGAGAAAGCCGCTGCGGCTGAGGAGCGGATGCTGGTCGGCGAAGCGGAGCATCGAATAGGCGCTACCCCTCTCGGAGCGCTGGAGCGCCACGCCGCGCGGCCCGACCTCGAGCGACACAGTGACGGGCACTTCGCCGTTCGCGTTCTCGACGTCGACCGACGCGCGCGGGAGCGTCAAGTTCACGTTCTCGCCCTTCACCGCGGCCCGCACCTCGAAGATCGCCAGATCGGGTGAGGTGACGTTCGCCTCCACCGCCACCTTTCCGCGCCCACGGAACCGGTCGGGAATGGTCGACAGTCGCAGGAGATCCTGGGTGAGCGACGTGGTGACCGAGAGCGAGTGGCGCCCTTCGCCGAGATCCACGTTGCCGGTGATCCCGAGGGCGGTGCCCCCGAGACCGTTGGCGATCTTCAGCTCGGTCACGTGGATCACGCCCTCGGGTCCGCGCTGGGCCGTCAGGCCGAAGGCGAGATCGCCGAGCGGATACTCGGGCACCAGGTCCTGCGTGACGCCATGCACCTCGATGTGCTCCGAGGCCTCGATTTGTGGATCCTCGAGGTCGCCCACGAAGGCGAAGGTGCCCTGGTCATGAACCCCGTTGAGGTCGACGTCGTGGATCCCGAGGTCAAGGTGCAGGGTCCCGACCTCGAGCTGGCTCTCCAGCGTCCGGCGCGCGCCGGCGACGCGCATGACACCGTGCCAGGCGAGGGACGGCGTCAGGATTGCCGTGTCGCCCTTGGTCCAGTGGAAGTGAGCGACCCGCAGGTCCGTCGTCCCCATGACTGCGGCCGTCTGCGAGGGCTTTGGCTCGAGGGTGATGGTCCCGTCGGGGGAGACGGCGGCCACGACTCCGACGACGGCCCCGCGGGCTTCGAGCCCGACCTCCATCTGCGAGAGGTCGAAGGCATCGAGCCCGCGAACGCGCGCGGCCAGAGGCGCGAGCGGGCCGAGGCCCGCGAGGCTGCCGACGATGTCGTACACCACGGCGCGCCGCGTGGCGTCGAACGACAGGGACCCAGAGAGCTTCGTCGTCGCGCGGCCGTCGGCGCCGAGCTTGAACTGCAACGATCGGCGCTCGCGATCCACCGTGGCTTCGAGCGTCACGTGGTCGTCGCTCGGGGCGCCGCCGGCGAGCGCGAGGCCTGGCACGCGAAGGTCCACGTCGGCCTCGTGCCGGAGGACGGTCCCCTGGGACTTGAGAGTCAACACGAGCGACCGTGCGGCGACGCCAGTGTACGCAGGGCGCTCTACCCGGAGCTCGGTCGTGTGCCGGACGAAGGGTGACCCTCCGCCGAGGTTCTCGACGTGACCGCTCGAGTGCACCGTCGACGCCATGCGATCCCAGGGCGACGCGGCTCCGAGATCGGGGGGCAGCAAGGGGCGGACGGCACGGAGGCTCTTGGCTGTCACCTCGAGCGTATAGTCGAGCGCGTCGGCCGCCTTCGTCGTGTCGATGGAGGCCGAGAGCTCGCCGAGCTCAACGGCGGCGTGGACGACGCCGCGGCTCGACGCCGGGTGGACGGCGTCCGGTCGCACGTCGCGGGCCCAAGCGTCGAGGCGTACCGGAGCGTCCGCCAGCACGGCGCCGGTCCTGCCCGTAGCGCGAAGCCGGGACACGCGGGCCTCCGTCTGTGCGGCGTAGGGAAGGTGGCCCTCGAGCACGGTATGGGCGTGCAGCGTCACACCATCCGCGATCGCGTGCATCGCGGCCGAGCGCACGTCGAGCGAGGAAAGCTGCACCGCGAGGCCGATGTCGCCGCGCGTCGCCAGCGGCTCACCGGCGTTAGGCTGCACGCCCTGGACGCGGAGATCGACCTGACCACCCTGCGCGACGACACGCGCGGCGAGACCGTGATCCATGCGCCCCCAACGGACACCGAGATGACCGCCGATGACCCCGTCGGCCGCTCGCTGGCCGTCGAAGTCGACGGCTACTTCGTCCGCGGTGAGGCGATCCTCCCCGTTCGCGAGCGAGAGCCCGCCGATCTTCACGGAGCCGCGGCCTGCCATCCCTCCCATGTCCGCGGGCTGCGCGTGCACCGTCACCTGCCCCGTCCCTACCTGGATCGGTCCGCCGGGTCCGGTGACCAGGATCTGCGCAAGCTCGGCTTCGACGTCGAGGGCCCCGCCGTCTTCGAGGCGAGGAACGGACCCAGCGACGAGTGAGCCTATCTGGTAGCGCACCTGGGCTCGCTCGGCCGTCACGGGGACGATCCCGGCAGGGAGCCAACGGAGAAGCCGCGCGACGTCGATGTCTCCATGGGCACTCCGCACGACGGGGTCGCCGACGTCCGGCAGCTCGATCGACGCCTCGGCCGTCGCGGCGCCATCGCCCGCCGACGTGTGGTCGATCGTGATCTCCGTCCGCGCCGCCGCAGGGTCGAATCGAAGTCTCGCCTCGGCGTGCAACCACCGGTCGGCGGAGACGCTGGCGGCAAACGTCTGGTCGACCATGCGCAGATCGATCGCCGCAGTGAGCGCCAGGGAGGTCGCGTCCACCTGCATCCAGAGCTTTGCCTTCGCCGCCCCCACCGGGACACCCTCGTGCTCGCGCGCGAGCTCGAGATCGAGCGGCGTCGCCATCGAGCCAAGCTGCGCCTCCACGCTCGCGCCCGTCGCCGGCTTCGCCGCCAGCCCGGTGGCGAGCGCGAGCCCTAGCCCGCGGAGCTCCGTGCGGTCCACAACGGTGCCTTTGGAAGTCTGGACCAGCACCAACGTAACGTGATCCACACCGAGCCTCCCAAGGGGCAGAGCCCCCGCGAGGAGGTTGGACGCCTGTTGCGAAAGAGGGACGGGCGGGCCCGCCCGTGGTGCTGGGCCCGGCTTCGCGAGGGCGTCGAAGGAGCTCCTTCCGTTCTCGTCGACGACGACGCCCAGCGTGACGCCCGACACCGCCAGCTGCGTGAGGACGGGGCCGTCATGGCGCAGGAGCGCGCCGAGCGACCAGGTCGCGTCCAGCCGACCGACGCGGACGAGCTCGGCGGCGAACCGGCGCACCTCTTCGGGCGACTCCACGACGAGGCCCTCGATCGCGGCGCCCGAGAGCAGGTCGACCCGGGCCGTGCGGTAGTCGATTTCCACGCCGGCGGACGTTCGCGCCAGCCTCTGCAGGCGTGCTTTCAGCCATGGGGCCTCGAGCGAATGGAGGAGCACCTGCGCGCCGACCAGGACCAACGCAACCACCGCGGCGAGGGACGCGAGCGGCCGCAGGACCCACCGCCACAAGCGACCGCGCCGCTTCGTGTCCGGGCTGGCAGGACGCAGGAAACGAAAGAGGCCCACGGCGACCGTTCAGCCGTCGAGGCCGTTGCCCCGGACGGACGTGTGCTCGCCGGACGGCGCGAGGCAGGCAAGCTGGGGCGCCGGCAGCGTGCCGGGGGAGGTTTTGCGCGCAGAGAGCGTACGGCTCACGGCGCGAGCGTAGCACGGCGACAACGCTGGCCCTGCGGTCGGCGCCCCGGTGCAGGGAGGCGCGGCCTCCCGAACCCGTAGCTGGGATGCGTGACCGCACACTTGTCTTCCGGCTCATGCCACCGGCGAGCGAAGCGCGCGCCGCCTGGCGCGCCGACAGCCCGTGCTAGGAAGTCGTCATGAAGATCTTCCTGCTCCTCGCGCCGCTCGTCTTTGCGTGCAGCGCTCCCGCGCAGAGCGCTCCCACGCCGTGCACCCCCTGCCAGCAGCCCACGCTGCAGGCGGCTCCGAGCTCGGCCGCGACGGCTCGATCGGAGGAGCTCGACGCTCTCGCGGAGCGGCGCGTCGAGCTCCTCTCCAAGTCGCTCGCCACGACGGAGGCTCAGTACAGGGCCGGAGCGGCGTCGATGGAGACCTTGATGCAGGCGGAGCGCGACATCGCCCTGGCGGCGCGCGATGGCCTTCGCGGTGAGAAGCGGCGCCACGAGCTCGAACGCTACCGCGCCGCGATGAACACGGCGAGCGGCGCGATGAAGCAACGCTACGACAGCGCCAAAGTGACCGAGGCCGAGCTGCACCGCGTGGAGGCAGCGCTGGCGGAGGCGGAGTACTGGCTCCTCGAGGCAACCGAGGCGCGGTAACGGCTCGCCGGACGGGTCCCCTAGAGTGTTCCAGTCGCCCTCATGACAATGCCCCGCCGCCTTGTCCTCGCGAGCACCAGCTCATACCGCCGAAGACTGCTCGACGCGGCCGGCGTCGCCTATGAGGCGCGCGCTCCATCCTTTGTGGAAGATCACGAGGTCGCGCTCGCCCCCGACGCCATGGCGATCGCGTTCGCGCGCGGGAAAGCGTCGAGCCTGCGGGACGCATACCCCGATGCGCTCATCGTCGGCTCCGATCAGGTCCCCGCGCTCGGCCCTCGCATCCTCACGAAGCCCGAGACCCGGGAGCGCGCGATCGAGCAGCTTGTCGCCCTAGAGGGCCGCACGCACCACCTTCATACGGCGATCGCCCTGCACGACGCGCGCGAAGCGGTGACGACGCACCGGCTCGTCACGCACACGATGCAGATGCGACCGCTGACACGCAGGGAGATCGAGCACTACGTCGACCGCGATCGGCCCTTCGATTGCGCGGGGAGTTACAGGGTGGAAGCGGCTGGCGCTCTCCTCTTCGAGCGCATGAACGGCGACGATCACACCGCCATCGTCGGCATGCCGCTGACGGCGCTCTGCCTGCTGCTCGCCGAGCGCGGCGTACTCCCTTTCGACCTCGCACCGTCCGTTCCCTAGCGCCCGGCGTCTCGCACCTCGCCCCGTGCGATCTTCGCGTGCAGGTGCTCGATGCGCGCAAAGTCGACCCTCATGCCGAGCGCCTCGGCCGTACGCGTGAGAAACGACCGCTCAGCGGGTACGAGCGGGCCGAGGAGACCCGCAATGTCCTCCAGGAGACGGAGGACCTCGCTCGACACCTCATCGGCGAGCAGCGCCATATGGACGATCCATACTGCCTCCCCCACAGACCGAAGCTTCTGCAGGGGCGCCCGTTGCTGCGGCGGGATCATGCGCGCGAGCGCCGCGAGGACGAGGAGCCCCTCGTGGGTCAGCACGTCGTCCGCGGTGGCGAGCAGCCACGCCCCTTCGAGCAGCGTTGCTTTGTCCGCAGCCGTCCGCGAGAGCGTCGCCCCGAGCACGGCCCGGACCGCGCGGCGACGACGGATGTACTCGCAGGCACTCCTGCCCAGCCGGCGCGTGTCGTAGTACTCACCCGCGGCCGCCGATGGGATCCCGAGGAACGGAACGAGCCCGAATGCTGCCTGCGTTGCGAGGTGCCGGCTGATACGCTTGAGCAGCTCTGCATCGTGCGGCGCCACGATCCGCAGGAGGTCCGAGCGCCACCTCGGATGCTTCCGCCGCCGCGGCCTGCGCAGCGCTATGTCGAACACGGTCGCCACTTCGCCGCTGTCACAGAGGTCGAAGGGCACACCGTGAATCGAGGCTAGGTCGCACGCGAGGTCGACCTGCACGGTTGCCGCATAGACCGTTTGCCCGCCGACCAGCGCTACCGCGGACGGAACGCCGACGGGCACGACGAGCCCGCTTCCGGCCACCCCGAGGCCGATGCCAAGCCCCACGAGCTGGGCGCCGGTGGCGGACAGGCCCGCCCCGAGCGACGCCTTACGGCAAGCGCTGGCGATGCGACGCCGCTCGCGCTCGGCCGTGGAAACGCCCGGGTAGACCCGGTCCCAGTCGCGACGCGAGCGACTGGCGCGCGCCAGCCGATCTTGCAATAGCCGGCCGAACCACCCGGCATCCTCCTTGGTCAATGCGCCGACCCGGCGCGCGGAGGAACGCAGCTGATCGAGGGGGCTCTCCTCGGTCCCATGCATGATGACGCTGGGCGTGGGCTACGGGCGGTTCGCGGACCCGCCCCCTCTTCGCTTCTTCAGTATGCGGTATACGACGTAGCCAGCCGTGGCGCCGAGCGCCGCCTGCGGGAGCCCGAAGATGAGCGAGGCGCCCACGACGGCCGCGCCGGCCAGCGCGGCGCCGGTCGTAGGCTCGCGGATCTCATCGCGGACTTCGTGTTCGAGCTTCTCGAAGCGCTGCTCTGCCCGATGGAAGGAGCGCTTGCCCGCGTCGGCCAGCTTCTCCGCCTCCGCATGCACGCTCTTCGCCGCAGGCGAGGTGTGGCCGTTCGACTCGGCCCGAGGGGGCGATTCGGTCGGTTCGTTGCTCACGGCGTCCTCCTCGGTTCATCAGCGACAGGCTGTGCGGGCTTGTTCTTCCTCAGGATGCGGTACGCGACGTAGCCGACGCCGGCCGCCAGCGCGGCCTCCGCGATCCCGAACGCAGCGGCCACGCCGAGGACGACCGTCCCCGTGATGCTGCCGCCCACGGACGGCTTCGCGACGAACTGTCCAAGGCGTTCGAGCGTACGCCGATCCCGATCCTTGTCGGCGAGCTCGGTCATCTCGTCGCCGCGCATCTGCCCATCGATCTCGCGCTCGCGGGCTTCGGGTGCGGGCGACGACTGGGGCTCCGAACCGCCGCGGGCCATCGGGTCCGGTGCATTGGGCTGTGTTGCGTTTGCTTGCTGCTCAGTAGCCATCGGTTTCTCTTTTCTCGTGCGTGCCTATCGTCCCACTGCCTTGCTTACGTAGGTCCGCGCTCCGGCCATGCAACCTCGAATCGTGCTCGCGGCTCCTTGTTCCGCGGGAGGACCGCTCGAGTGCTACGCGCGAGGACGGCCTCGCCTGGGCGGGGACGACGTGCGGCGCTGGTGCTCGGTAAACAGCGCCTCCTGAAGAGCGACGACCGGCACCACGGTTGCCGCGACGAGCGCGGACACCATCCAGTCAGCGAGCGAGAGCGGGGCCGAGTGAAACACCAGGTTCATCGGCGCCAGATGAACGAACGCCACCTGCATCGCAAGCGTCAGGCCGACACCGAAGAGGAGCGCGCGGTTGGGCTCCGAGCCCGGCGCGAGCGCGCCCGCCGACCTCGTCCGGCATTGGCCTAGATAGAAGACCTGGAAGAGGACCAACGTAGTCGCTGCCATGGTCTGCGCCCGTCGAACGGCAAGGTCCGGGGCCGGGCCTGGCTCGACGTAATACTCATAGAGGAACAGCCCGATGCTACCGATGGCCATCACGGCTCCCACGGCCAGGCAACGGAGCCCAAGGGCGGCGTTGAAGATCGGCGCGTCCCGCGCGCGCGGCGACCGCCACATCAGATCTGGAGCGGCGGGCTCGAAGGCTAGCGGGACGGCGAGCGTCACGCCCGTGACGAGGTTCACCCAGAGGATCTGCAAAGGGACGATCGGCAAGATGGGGACGCCGTCGACGACGGGAAAGAAGAGCACGCCTATGAGGACGGTCACCGACTGCCCGAGGTTCGTAGGCACGACGAACGTGACGGCCTTGATGAGGTTCTCGTAGCAGCGCCGGCCGCCTTCCACGGCAGCGGCGACGGTCGCGAAGTTGTCGTCGGCGAGGACTATGTCGGCGGCCTGCTTCGCGGCAGCGGTCCCGCCGCGTCCCATCGCGACGCCGATGTCGGCCTGCTTCAGCGCTGGCGCGTCGTTCACGCCGTCGCCCGTCATCGCGACGACCTCGCCTCGCGCCTGGAGGGCTCGCACGAGGCGGAGCTTGTGCTCCGGCTCCACACGCGCCCATATGTTCGTTCGCGCGGAGGCGCGGCCGAGCTGCGCGTCGTCCGCGCTCGCGATCTCGTTTCCGGTGACGACGTGGTCCTTGGCCGTGGCGATGCCCACCTCGACGCCAATGGCGCGCGCGGTGATGGGATGGTCTCCGGTTACCATCTTGACCCGGATGCCAGCCCGCCGGCACGCGCGGATGGCCTGGACGGCCTCTTCACGCGGCGGGTCGACCATGGCCGCCAGACCCAGCAGGCGTTGGGGCTGGAGCTCCTCTGGCGTCAGCGCTGTCAGCGGAGCGGCGGGCCGGCGCGCCGCGACGGCGAGCACGCGCGCCCCTCGCGCCGCGAGCTGGTCGACGATGGGACCGACCTCGGCGGCACCGATGCCATCGCGCACGTCGAAGCGGCAGTACCTCAGGATCGCTTCGGGGGCGCCCTTGGCCACGAGGAGCTGCACGCCGTCCGGCCCCTCGTGGAGCGTCGCCATGTACCTCTGCACGGCCTCGAACGGGATGGCGTCGGTACGGTGCCACGTCGCGCGCAGGCGGTCGCTCGCGAGGGCGAGCTTCTCGGCGGCGACGACCAGCCCGATCTCGGTCGAGTCGCCCACGGCCGTCCCGTCTGGACGGACCGCGGCGTCGTTGCAGAGTGTCGCGGCAGCGAGCAGCTCCATGACGTCGGCTGGCACTGCCTGAACCCGGGAGCCATGGTGCTTGAGGGCGCCGAACGGCGTGTAACCCGCTCCGGTCATCTCGTAGAGGCCGGACGGGGCCCAGAGCCAGCGCACCGTCATTTCGCCGCGCGTCAGCGTGCCGGTCTTGTCCGTACAGATCACCGTCGTGCTCCCCAGAGTCTCGACGGACGGCAGCGTGCGGACGACGGCGTTGCGGGCGGCCATGCGGCGAACGGCGACCGCGAGCGCGACGGTGATGATGGCAGGGAGCCCAGATGGGATGGCCGCCACGGCGATCGACACGGCCGAGCGGACCGCGTCGATGAACAGGAAACCGCGCCGCAGCGCGATGAGGGCGATGGCGAAGGCGGCTAGCCCGATGGCGCGCGTGAGGACTTCGCCGAGCTGGGCGAGCGAGCGCGTGAGGGGTGTGACGACGGCCTTTGCCGCCCGGAGCAGGGCCGCTATCTTGCCGAGCTCGGTCCGCGCTGCGGTACCGACGACGACGGCCCGCGCCGTGCCGGTCGCCACGATCGTGCCCGCAAAGAGCATGCTGGATCGGTCTCCCAGCGCCGAGGCGACGGGCACCGGACTGGCCTGCTTCTGTGCCGGGAGCGCCTCGCCGGTGAGGGAGGCTTCGTTCACGAGCAGGCAGCGCGCGGTTGAGATGAGCCTCATGTCGGCCGCGACGCGATCGCCCGGCTCCAGGAGGACCACGTCTCCCGGGACGAGCTCGACTGCATCTTTCGATTCGAGCAGCCCGTCACGCACGACGGTCACGAGGTCGGGTATCAGCGCGTCCAGCGCCGCGATGGCGCGTGTCGCCCGACGCTCCTGGAGCGTCCCCATGAGGACGTTCAGGACGACGACCGAAACCACCACCGTGCCGTCCACGGGACGCCCGAGCGCGAAGGCGAGAACACCCGATCCGAGCAGCGCGAGCTGCAACGGGCTCGTCGTCTGCCTCCGAGCCAGCTCGAGCAACCCGGGCGGAGCAGCACGAGGAAGCTCGTTCGGCCCGAAGATGCCGAGGCGACGCCAGGCCTCGGCGGTGGAGAGCCCCGACGTCGAGCTACGCAGCACTGCGAGGACGCGCCCAACGCTGAGCGCGTGCCAGGCGATCGGGAGGCGTCTTGCCATTGCATGGATGGTGCGCGGCCACACCTTCGGTTCCCGATGGATGGGAGGCACCGTGAGAACGACGACGAACGCCCGCATCGAGCGGGCTCTGGAGCAGGCGGACCGGGCATTGGACCGCATGGAGCACGAGGCGAAGAAGAGGCCGTCGGCCGCGGCGGCGTACGCGCTGGTAGAGATCGTCGGGACCGCGGTGGCCTTCGGCACGGCCGAGACGGTTGCAGGGATCGTGGCGGGGTACGCCGCCTACCGCTTTCTCGGCAGGCGCCAGCAGGCGCTTCGTCGGCGACGTGACGGTGACGCGACGAGCGCCGACCGATAGCGGCCAGCCGCTCTCCCCACCTGTCCTCTTTGCCACGGTGCGCCGAGCCGCGCGTAGTCCTCGCGAACGGCGAGGAAGGGCGCGTTCCAGCGCGCGATCCTACCGCACGCGGCGCGGCGCGCTCGTGACCTCGTCGTCCGTGACGGTCAAGACGACCTTCCCGCGCGACCGACGCGACGCCACGCGGGCCTCGGCGGCCGCGATCTCGTGCAGCGGGTAGATGCTGTCGACCACCGGCTCGAGGATGCTGCGCTCGGCCCACCACGCGAGCGTGGTGAGGTCACTCGTCCTCGAGCGGACGCGAACGAGGCGCGCCCGCTTGCGGCCGACCATCGTCGTCGCGATGTCGCGGAGTAGACGAGGCTTGGGAACGGTGGAGACGTAGGTTCCGGTCTCGGTCAGGACCGGCGCGGCGAAGCCGAACGACCGGTTGCCGAACACGTCGAAGAAGACATCGAACCGCTCCCCGGACGCTCTGATGTCGCACGTCTGGTAGTCCAACGCCTCGTCGGCGCCGATCGAGCGCACAAGATCCTCGTTCGCGCCACTCGTCACTGCCGTGACGCGCGCGCCGAGGGCTTTCGCGATCTGCACGGCGAACGTGCCGACGCCTCCGGACGCGCCGTTGATGAGCACGCGCGCTCCCCGGACCACGCGCGCGACGTCGCGCAATGCCTGCAACGCGGTCTGGGCGGCGAGGGGCACGGCCGCCGCCTTTTCCCAGGAGAGCTTCGATGGCTTTCGGGCGAGCTCCCGTACCGACACGACGGCATGCGTCGCGCACGCCCCGCCCGCCCATCCGTTCATCATTCCGTAGAGCGGGTCGCCGGTGGCGAAGCCGGAGACCCCGGGACCGCACGAGACGACCTCGCCGCTCCAGTCATAGCCGACATGCTTCGGAAAGCGCGATCCCGCGAGGAAGCGGAAGAGCGGAAGGCGGCCCGACTGGACGATGACGTCCTTGGGATTTAGCGCGGCGGCGTGCACCCGCACGACCAGCTGACCCCGCTTCGGCACCGGCATCGCTTCGGGGCACAGGCCGAGCACCTCGGGTCTACCGTAGCGATCGTAGCGGGCGGCTAGCATATCTCTCTGTCTTACTTCGGCCTGGGCCGGGCGGGTCGTTTTCCCTGCGGAAGTTCGTCGCCGCCCCCGCCCGTCGAACGGGCGCTCGGCCGCCCCGGGGGCGGTGACCGTCTGTCCAAGTTGTCCTGCTGCGCGCAGACCGTTACGCTCGAGTCGTGAGAGGGGCACAGCTGGTCGTCGTCCTCGCGTGCTTCGTGCTCGCGCTCGTCGGGTGCCGCGCGCCGACCGAGATCGAGGTGACCGTCACGACGGACCTGGCGTGCACGAAGGGGGCGACGCCTTACGTCACCAACACGGCCATCTTCGCCGGCGGCGCCGCGCCCGGCGACGCCACCGCGCCGACCGCTCTCTCGTACACGTGCAACCCCGCCGGAAACATCGCGTACCTGGGTGAGCTCGTGCTCGTCCCGAACGGAAGCGAGTCGGCGACGGTCGACGTCGAGGTGCGCACAGGCGTCAACGGCACGCTCGCCGAGGACTGCGATACGAACCCGCAGGCGTGCATCGTCGAGCGGAGGCAGTGGTCCTTCAGCCCCCACGACCCGACCCCCGCGACCATCTTCATGGCCCAGTCTTGCATCGGCCAGCCCTGCCTGCCCGGCTCGACCTGCTACAACGCGGGCTGCGTCCCGGTCTCGGCATGCCCCGTGAGCGGGTGCGAGCCCGACGCCAGCCTCATCGTCCCGGATGCCGCCTTCGAGGCAGGCGACGCAGGCGGCGATGCCGACACGGGAGCGCCCGCGGACACGAGCGCGGACACGGCCGACGCAGGGGACGCCACGACCGCCGACAGCACGACGCCCGACGCACCGACGGACACGACGGCGGGAGAAGAGACGAGCGTAGACGCTGGCTCCGACTCGAGCGCGACGGATGCAGGACAGGAGGCCAGCGCCGACTCTGCGGCGGACTCCGGGGACACGAGCATGGGCGCGGGCGGTGACTCTGCCGCGGACTCCAGCGCCGGGGACTCGGGCGCTGACGTCGGCGACGCCGGCGACGCAGACGCTCCTCCAGCCACGACCTATGCGGTGGGGGTCGTGGTCAGCGGGCTCACGACCGGCACGCTCGTGCTCGTGGACAGCGCGAACGACAGCCTGACGCTCACCGCGTCGGGGACCGACTATTTTGCGACCAGGCTCGCTCAGGGAGCTCCGTACTCCGTCATGGTGACGACCCAGCCTGTCGGAGAGACCTGCTCCGTGGGAAATCCGATCACAGTCGGAGCGGGGTCGACGACCATCACGGTGACGTGCTCCGAGACCAGCTACTCCATCACCGGCACGGTGATGGGCCTAAACGCAGGGACCGCGGTCGCGCTGGCGGACGGCGCCGGGGGAACCGACAGCCCGAGCGGGAGCGGCTCTTTCGGCTTCTCGCAACAGGTCGCCAACCTTGCCAGCTACAACGTCACCATCGTTACCCAGCCCGTGGGGCAGACGTGCACGGTCAGCAACGGGAGCGGCATCGTGAACGGTGCGGACGTCACGAACGTCACCGTCAGCTGTATGGCCAACCCCATCGTCACTATCGGCGGGACCCTCAGCGGTCTCGCCGCGAGCGACTCGCTCACGCTTCTGAACAACGGGACGAATCCCCTCATCTTGATGGCCAACGGCAGCTTCATGTTCACGACGTCCGTGGCTGTGGGGTCCCCGTACTCGGTGACTGTCTCCTTGCAGCCGACGAACCCGGCCGAGACCTGCGCCGTCATGAATGGAGCGGGCAACGCGACGACAACCGTGACCAACGTGATCGTCACGTGCACGACGACCAGCTACACGATCGGAGGAAACGCGACGGGGCTCACCGGGACCCTCAATCTCCTGGACAACGGCATCGACCCTCTCTCGGTGACGGCGAACGGCCCGTTCTCGTTCACGGTGACGCTGCCGAGTGGGTCGGCCTACAGCGTCACGGTGCAAACGCCCCCGCCCGGGCAATCCTGCAACGTGGTGGCGGGAACGGGCACGGTCGGCTCGGCCAACGTCTCCAACGTCAGCGTCACGTGCAGCGGCAGCGCGAGTAACAACGTCGCGACCGGCATTGCGGCCGGTGCGTCCCACACTTGCGCCGTGGTGAATGCGGGAAGCGTCGAGTGCTGGGGCGACAACGGCTACGATCAGCTCGGCAACCCGAGCGCGGGCGGCAGCTCCGACCTACCGCTGCCCGTCAAGGGCCTGGGAGTCGTCACCCAGCTGGCTGCGGGGACGGACTTCACGTGCGGGCTCACTGGCGGAGAGGTGTTTTGCTGGGGAGACAACACCTTCGGAGAGCTCGGCCCCACCGCGCACGGAATCCCCATGTCGATCACTCCCGTCAACATCGGGCTCACCACCGTGCAGTCGATCGCGGCCGGCGGAGGGCATGCCTGCGCGGTCGTCCAAGGCAACGTGTTGTGCTGGGGTGACAACGCCTACGGCGAGCTCGGGGGCGGGTCGATAGGAGGGACAAGCTCCGACCCAGTGCAGGTCATGAACCTCGCGGGCGCGGTCAGCCTCGGTCTTGGGGCTGATCAGAGCTGTTCGACCGTTGCGGGAGATGACACCATCCACTGCTGGGGAAACAACGTGGATGGGCAGCTAGGTGACGGTGTGATGGGTTCCCCCTCGCCGATTCCCGTGACCGTCATGTTGCTGCCCGGGGCAATGCATGTGTCCGGGGGGGGTACGTTCGGCACGGTCACGGGAACGAGTAGCGGCGGCTTCACATGCACCGTGACGAGCTCTGCGGCGAGCTGCTGGGGCTACAACCACGACGGTGAGCTCGGCGATGGCAACAGCACGACGGTTCCGACCCCGATGACCGTCGTGAGCTTCACAAACCCGAGTCAGATTGCCGCGGGTGGAACGCACACGTGCGCCATTACCCAGGCGAGCCCGAACAATACATATTGCTGGGGCAACAACGCCCAGGGGCAGCTCGGCGCCCCGCCCATGACCATGAGCGGGAGCATGACCCCGACGGCGGTGCCCATTCCAGTCGCCAAGGCTTCGACACAGATCACGTCGGGCTACGACCACAGCTGTGCGCTCCTCACGACCGGCCAGGTGTACTGCTGGGGCGCGAACAACTTGGGTCAGCTCGGGAACGGCTCGCAGGTCGTCGCGGTCGGGCCCGTCCTCGTCAGCCTCTAGCTCGAACGAGCGGGCCCGCTCGCGCCGAATTTCGGTCCCTGGGCCTGCTCGGGAGCCCGGGGAAGAGGTAGCCACTACGCAGGCGACCGAGCTGTGCCGAGCTCGGGAACGGAAAGGGGCGGCATCGCGCGGCCGGTTGCCGCATGATTTTCGTGCAGGAGGAGAGAAACGCGATGCAACCCGACCGCTGGCCCTCGCTACACCTCGCGGACTGGGAGCCCACGTACCTGACCCTCCACCGCTGGACGCAGATCGTAGGCAAGGTGCGGCTCGCGTGCGAGCCGCCGCTGCACCACTGGTGGCACGTCCCGCTCTTCGTCACCGCTCGAGGTCTGACGACGCTCGCGATGCCGTGCGGGGAGACCGACCTCACGGTCACGTTCGACTTCGCGTCTCACCGCCTGGTCGCAGAGACGAGCGACAAGCGCGTCGCGTCCTTCGCGCTCGAAGCCATGGCGGTCGCCGAGTTCTACGGCCGCGTCGAGGAGCTGCTCCGGAGCCTACACTTGCAGGTTCACCTGTGGCCGGTCCCGGTGGAGGTCGCCGACCGAACACCCTTCGACCAGGATCGACGACCGGGCTCGTACGACCGGGCCGCCGTCGAGCGGCTCCATCGAATCCTGCTCAGCGTCGATCGCGTGTTCGACGTCCACCGCGGGCGCTTCCTGGGCAAGACGAGCTCGGTGAACTTCTACTGGGGCTCGTTCGACCTGGCCGTGACCCGCTTCTCGGGCCGCCGCAACCCGGCCCCTCCCACGGACCGGATCGGCCGCGAGGCGTACTCGCACGAGGTCGTCAGCCACGGTTTCTGGCCCGGGGGCGACTGGCTGGGCAGAAAGCGGCTGGACGACCCCGTCTTCTACGCCTACGCGCTGCCGGAGCCCCCGGGGTTTCGAGGTGCCGTGGTGCGCCCGCGCGAGGCTCGCTACGACACGGACCTGGGGGAGTTCCTGCTCCCGTATGAGGTCGTCCGTCAAGCGAACAACCCCGAGGCGTTGCTGCTCGACTTCATGGAGACCACCTACCGCGCGGCCGCGGACCGTGCGCCGTGGGAGGAGGACGCGCCGATGGCCAGCATGGCCTGAAGTCCGCCGCGCACGGCGCCGTCCTCACGGTTGCGGCCCCCGCCACCAGGGCGACGGCCCTTCGACGTGCGCGGGCTCGAACGGGCGGCCCACGATGGGGGTGAGCACGCGCGCGTGCGCCCCCTCGGCGAGGGTTACGAGCGTCTCCGCGGGCTCGTTCCACGCGTGCAACGCGAGATCGAACGTTCCCCAGTGGACCGGCAAGAGGGTCCCCTTCCCGAGCATCTCGAAGGCACGGAGCGCGTTCGCCGGGCCCAGGTGAATCGTGCCCCACGCCTGGTTCCACGCGCCGACCTCCAGCATCACGAGGTCGAACGGCGCGAAGCGCCTGGCCACCTCGACGAACTGGTCGGTCAGCCCCGTGTCGCCGGAGAAGAAGAGGCGCCGTCGGGCGGTCGAGATGACCCACGACGACCAGAGCGTGACGTTGCGGTCGGTCAGGCTTCGGCCCGAGAAGTGCTGCGCTGGAGTCGCCGTGAAGGCCAGCTCACCCCCCGGTAGCGTGTGTTCCTCCCACCAGTCGAGCTCGGTGATGAGCTCGGGCAGCACGCCGAGCTGCTCCAGCCGGGCGCCTACGCCGAGCGAGGTCACGAAGGGGACCCGAAGCCGAGCGATCTCCTCGATGCTCGCGCGGCACATGTGATCGTAGTGGTCGTGGGAGAGCAGGACCGCATCGAGCGGCGGGAGCTGGGCAATCGTGGCGGGTACGGGGTGAAAGCGCCGTGGCCCGGCGAACGACACCGGCGACGCGCGCTCGCCGAACACCGGGTCGGTCAGGACGCGGACGCCGTCGGCCTCGAGCAGCGTGGTGCTGTGTCCGAGCCAGGTCACCCGGAGCCCGGACGACGAGACCGGCTTCGCCCACGCCGCGAGCGGGCTCTCGATGGGGAGCGGCGCGCGCGGCGTCCGCTCCTTACCACCGAAGAAGAACTCCCCCATGACCGACAGCGACGGGCTCTGCTTGGGGAGCGAGACCCCGCCCGTGTTCCGGAAGTGGCCGTCCTCGAACTGCTTCGAGCTCCTCGCGCGTTCGAGACGACGGCCGCTCAGGACCACGTGGTCATGCTCCTCTGCTGGAACGGCGGGCGCTGCACGATTGTGAGCTTACCTCGAAGCGCTCGCCCGGCACTCGCCTCCGTCTCGCACGGCGGGCTCAGGCCGCGGGGCTCTCCGGCAAGGCCGAGAAGGCGGCGTACGCCTTTCCCTCGGGTGCGGGGCCGTGCGACGGCCCCTTGCCCTGGCCCACGCCGCGGTACGAGGCAGGGTCGTCACGCCAGAACACGATGCTGAACACGACGAACGCTCCCCACATCACCGCGAGGTGGTCGAGCATGATGCCTCCGCCGTAGCGCTCGAACAGGAGCCCCGACGCAGCAGGTCCGAAGAGCATCCCCCCGGCGTAGAACGCGTTGTAGATGCCGTTCGATCGGCTGAGGTTCGCCCGGTCCGTCACGACGCCCTGCAGCGCGAGGCTGACCGGCGAGATCGAGGCGAGCGTCGCCCCGGCCGCGAAGACGGCGACGCACATGAGGGGGTACGAATCGAGGAACTCGAAGCCGAGCACCATCACGAGCCCGATGGCGCCGAGTACGCGCATCAGCGCGAGGTGACCGTAGCGATCGCCGAGCCGGCCGGCGACGTTCGAGAAGAGCAGCATCCCTGCGGCGAAGAAGGCCGGCACGATGATCGTGCGCTCTTGCGAGACGTGCTTTTCGTGCGCGAGGAAGAGCGGCAGAAAGAGCACCACCGACGCCTGGAAGTAGCCGTACGCGAACGTCGCGAAGCAGGAGGTCTTGATGCGCCAGAGGAGCGAGCCAAGCGTCGCCCGGCCCGCTTCGCTCCCTTCCGTCCCCTCTCCCTCCTCGGAGCGGAGGTCGGCGGGATTCTTGTCCATGAGCGCGGCCACGAGGCCGAACGACGCCAGCGCGAGCGCTCCGGCGATCCCGAACGCGAGCGACATCGGCGCGCGGCCGACGATCCCGCGCGCGGCGAACGGCCCGAGCATGTAGCCGGTCGCCATCGCCATCGCGTACACGCTCGTGACGAGCGCCTTCTGCCCCTTCGGCGCCCGGGCCAGCAGGATGGTCTCGCAGCTCACCCAGATGCCGACGGAGAAGACGCCGTCGAAGAAGCGAACGGCGGCCACGCCCTGGTAGGTCCCCAGCCAGGGAAACACGCTGACCGAGACGGCGTAGCCCGCGAGGCTGACGAGGAGGGTCCCCTTGGCCGACAGGCGTCGCACGATCGCGCCCGACGGCAGCGAGAAGCCGACGATGCCGAGCGCGAACCAGGCCGCGAGCGAGCCCATCTGCGACTTGGTGAAGCCGTGGGCGTCGAGGTAGTGGGCCGTGAGCGACATCGAGATGCCGTACGCGATGCCCAGACCGAGGATGGCGGCGTAGACGACCCAGATGTTCTTGTCGCGGATTTGCTTGAGCAAGGCGGTGTCTCCAAGGGATCTACGCGCGACCTGGCCGCCCGGCCCAATGGGGGCCCAACACCGTGCGAAATGCGCGGCTTTAGCCTCCTCAGAGGCGCGCCGCGCGCCTCTCGACGGACTCCCACCGGTCCTCCCGTGCGCGCACCGCCTGGAGCGTGTTGCAGAGGTTCGGGAGCACGAAGTCCCAGTTGGCTCCGGCCGCCGCGGCGACGAGATCCGCGGACGCGCGCTCGCAGCGGGCGGCCGACACGGACGTCGGCGTGAACGCTGCGTCTATCTGGCGCATGTCGGCCGCGACACGCGAGACGACCTCTGCGCCGCTGCGGCCGTGGAAGAGCTCGAAGCGAGCGCGCATGCCGTCTGCGTAGTCCCCGTCGCTCGCGGCGAGCAGCGTGTCGAGCGCCTCGAGGCGCAAGCTCGCGGCGACGCGCCTGTTGGGCGGACCGATGCGGCCCAGGGCGCGCTTCAAGGTGGCCGGGTCGAGGTCATCCCAGCGGCGCTCGATCTCCGCCGTCGAGCGCTCCAGCATCGCCGCGCCTACGAGCGCGTCGACGAGTCGACCTCGGTACATCCACTCGGACGCCAGCGCGGCCGCCGTGGCAATCTGCTCCGTACCCTGGACACGGGCGCCGCTGTCGAGCGCCTGCTCCCCGGTAAGCGCGAGCGCTGCGTGGAGACCGAAGACTGCCTTGAGCTGGTTGTGCTCCGCGATCGGGCGACGAACGCGCGTGGCGGCGTCGAGGGCCAACCTGGCGTCACGAAGGAGCGGGCCGTAGAGGCGTGCCGCACGCGCCTCCTCCGCGCTGGGGGCCTGACCCGAGGTGATGGTCTCCCCTCGCGGGCGCTCCGCGGGGCTCCGGGCGAGCACCGCATTCAACGCCGTGGAGGCGTCGCCGGGGCGGCGGCTCTTTCCCGTGCGGCGCGTGACAGGGGCTCGCCACCGCGCCATGTCGCGGTCGAAGTCGGCGCGCGCCGAGCGCAGGCCCTGCCGCATGTGGACGTCGAGCGCCAAGCGGAGGATCGGGATGCTCGGGGGGGCGGCCAGCGCTGTGTCGTGCGCCCTCGAGCGGAGTGCCGTCGCGGCGGCGAGAGCGCCAAGCAGCGCGCCGACGAGCCAGACGGCCAAGAGGCGCCTCCCACGAAGACCAGCGAGTCGGGTTGTCATGCCCATGCACGGTGCAACCGCCGGGCCGCAGGCGGGGCCACGCCATTCCGTGACCTTGCGGGACGCCGTGCAGAGACCCCGACCGAGCCCGGGGTTCCTTCTGGCAACCGGCGCCCGCCTTCACGACAAACTGGCAGCCGCCAGGGGACCGCGGCGGCCTCGGCCGAACGCACCCTCGGTTCACGGGCCTCGCTGCCTCGAGCACGCTATGCTGCCCGCCTCCAGGAGTCCCGCCATGTTGATCGTGATGCACAAGGACGCGACGGAAGCGCAGATCGCCGCCGTCAACGAGAAGGTCGTCGCGCTGGGCCTCCAGGCCCACGCCATCCCCGGCGCGCAGCGCGTCGCCATCGGGATCACCGGCAACAAGGGCGGGATCGAGGCGGGGCAGTTCTGGTGCCTCGGCGGCGTTCAGGACGTCATCCGGGTCAGCCAGCCCTACAAGCTCGTCTCGCGCGAGGTGAAGCCGGACGACACGGTCATCGACGTCGGCGGCGTGAAGATCGGCGGCGGGAGCTTCTGCGTCATGGCAGGTCCCTGCTCGGTCGAGGATCGCGAGCAGGTGATGCGCACGGCCGTGCACGTGAAGAAGCACGGCGCCAACTTCCTCCGCGGCGGCGCTTACAAGCCGCGCACGAGCCCCTACGAGTTCCAGGGGCTGAAGCTCGAAGGGCTGAAGCTCCTCGCCGAAGCGCGCGAGAAGACGGGCATGCCCATCATCACCGAGGTGAAGGACACGGAGACGCTGAAGCAGGTGGCCGAGTACGCCGACATCCTCCAGATCGGCGCGCGCAACATGCAGAACTTCTCGCTCCTCGAGGCGCTGGGCGAGATCAAGAAGCCCGTGATGCTGAAGCGGGGGCCGTCGGCCACGGTCAAGGAGTGGCTCATGGCGGCGGAGTACATCGTCGCCCGCGGCAACTACCAGGTCATCCTGTGCGAGCGGGGCATCCGCACGTTCGAGACGACCACGCGCAACACGCTCGACCTCGGCATCCTCCCCATCCTGCGCGAGATGACGCACCTGCCCATCATCGTCGACCCGTCGCACGGCACGGGCCGCGTCGCCGCGGTGACGCCGATGGCGCGCGCGGCGGCAGCCACGGGCGTCGACGGGATCATGGTGGAGGTCCACCCCGATCCGTCGAAGGCGCTCTCCGACGGGCCCCAGGCGCTGACCTTCCCGATGTTCGAGAAGTTGATGCGGGACGTCAGGCCGATCGTCGAGGTCTGCGGACAGAAGATGAGCTGAGGCTACTTCCAGTCCACCGTCCACGTGCAGCGCCGCCCTCCCCGGGCGACGCACTCCGGGTGGTGCGCCTGCACTCCCTTCGCGCCGACGAGCTCGAAGAGGCGGCCGATGTACGCGACCGTGGACGGGCACACGACGTCGCTCGCCCCGAGCCACTGCGACACGGTCGCCGTGACGCGGTGATCCCCCTCGCGCTTCACATCCCAGACTCCCGTGTCGTGGTAACGGCCCCACATCTCGGCGGTCTTCTCGATGAGGATCGCCGGGGACCAGAAGCGCAGGACGAGGCGGTAGAACAGATTGAGATCGTGCTCGGCCTGAAACCGCCCGAGGGGCACGAGGGCCGCGCCGTTGCCCTGACCCAGCGTCCGATCGATTGCCCGGAGGAGCGACGAGTACACGCCGACCGGATACCACCCGACGACCACGGCCTCGCCCGCCACGCTGCGCTCGTCCGCGGGCAAGGCCGCCATGACCTCCTCCCAGCGCCGCTGGCCGCTCTGCTCGACGTAGCGCTTCGCGCTGAGGAAGCTCACGCCCTTGATGTGTCCGATGGACGCGCTCGTCATGGCACCGTGGCGGCCACTGTAGCAGGCGAGGCAGCCCCGTCGGCCAGGACCTAGAGTCGTTGACGACGGGGGCAGCGTGAACGATCGTCGAGTGCGGTGCCGGACCTCATCCCGACCACGACCGTCATCCCGTGCCCCAGGTGCGGGGTCCCCGTGCGCCTCGCCGAGGCCGAGAGCGTCGCTCGTTGCGAGGCATGCAACACCGTCGTATCTCGCAGAGCGAAGCCGACGGGGGGGGGACAGGAGCGCGCCTCGCAGAGCACCGTCCTGGCAGCCGGGCTCGCGGTCCTGGTAGCCGCAGGCGTCGCGTTCTGGGCGCTCGGCCGCCACCCGCCGCCTCCCGCCATCTCCCCCCCGTTCGACGGGCACGCCAAGTCCACGGCCCTGCCGCCTTCGAAGCCCGAGCCCCCGACGGCGCTCCCCAGCATCCCCGCCGGCGAGATCGCCTGGATCCCCGACGCTCGCGGTCCCTTGCTCCTCGGTGGCGCCGGAGACGGCGGCCCGGCGGTCGAGGACGTGTTCGGCTACTTCCGCGTCTGGGACGGGCGCTCGGCGTGGACGACCTTCGCAGGCGTCTTCAGGGGAAGCACGCTCGCGGAGGCCTGGCGAACGGAGCCGCTCGATCCATGGCTCGTGCGGAGGACGGGGTCGGTCCCCATGGCCCTCGCGCTCGGCAGCCGCATCGTGGTCGCCGACGCCACGCAGACGCTCCGCATCTACACGGCGGCTGGTCAGAAAGAGGCGACCTACCGCCTCGCCCAGCCCCCGCGAGACATGTGCAGGGCCGCTGGTACGGGTGATGGTCACGTGTGGATCGACTTCGACGCCCCAGTGACGCTCGACATCGACACGGGGAAGACCGTGCCCACACCCGCGGCGCCGCCCGGCTGCCGCAGGATGTCCAGGCCGTCGCCGCCCCTCGTTCACGGCCATGACGCGGGAGCAGCGGACGCGTCCGGGCCGCCTTCTCCGGCGTGCGACGGCGACTTCCAGAACCACCTCGCCCGGGCGACCTGCCTCGCGGGGGATGCGCTACCCAGGCTGGACGACGTCGCTCTGCGCTACGCGGTGACGGATGGGTCCGCGGAGGTGGCGCTTGGCACCGCCGGCGACGGGCCGACGATCCCGACGGCCGTGGGCCTCTTGCCCGGCGGCAAGGTCGCGTGGAAGCGCCCGGTGGCCGCGGACGCGACCACGCGATCGACGGAGCTCGTCCCCCGCCTCGCCGAGCTCGCCAACGGCAAGCTCTACGTGATTGGCGACAAGGTGTACTTCGACTCCCGGCTCCAGGCGATCGACGTGAAGACGGGCCAGACGGACTGGGACGTCGCGCTCACGGGGTCGCTGCCGCGAACGAAGGCCTTCGAGGCCCGCGGAGAGCCGCGGAGCCTCGTCGTCTCCGCGACGCGCGTGTATGTGGCGCGCGCGGGAGGGGGCCTCGACGTGTTCGATGCGTCGACGGGGGCGGCCGTGGGGACGATAGGCAGCCGGTAGGGCCAGTGGCAGAGCGCGCCGCCCCGACGGCCGCCGCGGCGGAAAGGTGCTATCAGCAGCTCATGGAGCCCGCTGACTTCAACATCCCGGCACCCGACCGGGAGCACGAGCCCCGCACCACGGCGGCAATTGCGCGGGCCCTCCGCGACATTCCCTTTTACCAGAAGAGCCCCAAGCCCCGGCCCATCCCCGAGCCCGGCACGCCCCTCGAGGACGCCCTCGCTCGAATCCCGCTCCTCTTCAAGCAGGACATCCGCGCCACGCTCCCCAAGCAATGGGTGCCGGCCGGGCGCGACGCGAAGGCGGAGCTCGCCTCCGGCGACATCGAGCTCGTCGAGACGAGCGGGTCGACGACGGACCGGACGCGCGTGCTCTGGGACAAGGGCTGGTGGCTCACCCAGGAGATGCGCGCCTTCCGCACGCACCCGGCCATCGCCCGTTCGTTCGCCGCCGTAGACCATCCCTACAAGGAGGGCATCCTGACGACGCCCGTGTGCGGCCTCGGGAGCTGCCACGCCGGCGACATGACGTTCCAGGAGCGGATGGACGAGTTTCGTCTCTTCCTCAACACGAAGCCCGACCCGACGTTCTGGAAGCCGGAGGACATGAACCGGATCCTGGACGAGCTCGCGCAGCACGAGACGGCGGGGCTCGAGAGCGATCCCATGTACCTCGCCGTGCTCGCGCGGTACGCGGCGAGCGTGGGCCGCACCATCGCGGTGAAGGATTTCATCGTCCTGACCTACGCCTTCACGGCCAAGGCCCACGAGCGCGCGATCCGCCGCGCCTACCAGGGCCTACTCCTCCAGCTCTACGGGGCGAGCGAGGTCGGCGTGCTGTTCATGGAGGGCGAGGACCACCGCCTTCACCACTGCCCGCTCACGACCCACGTGGAGCTGCTCCCGATCAAGGTCGCGACGCCGGGCGCCAAGAACGTCGCGCTCGCCGTCGTGACCACCCTCGATCGCGTGGTCATGCCGCTCGTCCGGTTCGTCGTGGGAGACCTCGTCGCCGTGGACGCGGGCGCGCCTTCGCGGTTCACGACCGTGCCGCCGATCACGACGGTCGAAGGCCGTCTGCACGACGCGCTCGTCCGGCCGGATGGCGCCATCGTCACCGCGGGCGCGATCGACCGCGCGATCTCCTCCGCGATGGGCGTCTCGTACTACCAGGTGAACCAGCCCTCGCCGTCCGACGTCGTCGTCGACGTCGTGCCCGAGGAGGGCGCGGCCGACGGAGCCGCCAGCGAGGAGGTGCGCCGGCGGCTTGCGCCGCTCTGCGAGGGGCTCGCCCTCCAGGTGCGAACCGCCTCTGCCATCGCGGCGGAGCCCAGCGGCAAGTTCCGCCTCGTCCGGCGCCAGTTCCCCCTCGACCTGGGCAAGCTCTTCGACGGCTGCGAAGGGGTCACGCTGTGACGACGAGCCCGCGCCACGCGAGCGCACGAGCCACAGTCGACTCGCTCGCGGCCCGCGTGAGGCCCGAGTTTCCGCTGCTCACCCGCGAGCTCGCCGGCCAGCCCCTCGTGTTCCTCGACAGCGCATCGACGACGCCGAAGCCCCGCGCGGTCATCGACGCCGTGACGCACTATTACACCAACGTCACCGCCAACGTGCACCGCGGCGTCCACGCCCTCGGCGAGGAGGCGACGCGGCTCTACGACGCCGCCCGCCTCGAGGTCGCCGGCCTCATCAACGCCTCGCCCGCCGAGATCGTGTTCGTGCGAGGCACGACGGAGGCCATCAATCTCGTCGCCTTCGCCCTGGGCCTCGGCCCCGACGACGAGGTCGTGTTTCCCGCGAGCGAGCACCACGCCAACTGGCTGCCCTGGCGCGTCCGCGCCAAGCCCGTGCCGATGCCGATCGACCCCGACGGCGTGCCGCGCTGGGAGACCTTACCCTCGCTGCTCACGAAGAAGACGAAGCTCATCGCCATCGGGCACGTCTCGAACGTGACCGGCGCGATCGCCCCGGTGAGCGAGGTGGTGCGCGAGGCGAAGGAGCGCGGCATCCCGGTGCTCCTCGACGCGGCGCAATCCTTCAGCCACCTCGCCATCGACGTGAAGAAGCTCGGCGTCGATTTCCTCGCAGCGAGCGCGCACAAGGCGTTCGGGCCGAGCGGCGTGGGCATCCTCTACGCACGCCAGGAGGCGCTGGCGCGCTTTCCGCTCTACCAGGTCGGCGGCGGCATGGTCTCGCTCAACGAGGACATTGGCGTGGGCGATTTCACCCCGCGCGACGCCCCCTTCCGCTTCGAGGCAGGCACTCCCGCCATCGAGGCGACGATCGGCTTCGGGGCGGCCATCCGCTGGATGCGCAACGTGGGCATGGACGCCATCCGCGCGCACGACGAGGCCCTGGCCACGCTCCTGTTCGACGGCCTGCGCGACGTCCCGGGCGTGCGCGTGCTCGCGGGGGATCTGCCGGTCGACAAGCGGATCGCGCTGGCGACCTTCGTGGTGGATGCGCCCGCCATGACGCAGGAGAACGTCGCCCGCGCGCTGTGCGACATGTTCGGCGTTTGCGTCTCGGGTGGGTACCACTGCGCCCACGTGCTCCACGCCCGCGCCAAGCTCGACGGCACGGTCCGCGCGAGCCCGCACCTGTTCAACACGTCCGAGGAGATCGACCGCCTCATCGACGGCGTGCGCGAGATCGTGGGCTGAGAATTCCGCACCGGGGACTGAGCCTGGCAGCGATGACTGGCGGTTTGCCGAGAAACGAGGCCGTTCTGTTAGACCACAACGGCTGCTCTCCGAGAGAGGAGGCCGTCATCCTTCACCATCACCGCCGCCTCGCGAGGGTTACCGCCGGCATTCTTCACCATGACCGCCGCCTCGCGAGGGTTACCGCCGGCATCCTTCACCATGACCGCCGCTTCGTAAGGGTTACCGCCGTCATCCTTCACCATGACCGCCGCTTCGTAAGGGTTACCGCCGTCACGCTCCACCATGAGAGGCGCCTTGATCAGGGAGGAGGCCGTCAGGGTTCAACATGACGGCCGCTTCGTAAGGGTTACCGCCGTCACGCTCCACCATGAGAGGCGCCTGGGTCAGGGAGGAGGCCGTCAGGTTTCAACATGACGGCCGCTTCGTAAGAGTCACCGCCGGCATGCTTCACCATGAGAGGCGCCTTGGTCGGGGAGGAAGCCGTCAGGGTTCAACATGACGGCCGCTTCGTAAGGGTTACCGCCGGCATGCTTCACCATGAAAGGCTCCTTGGTCAGGGAGGAGGCCGTCATGGTTCACCATGGCCGCCGCTTCCTAAGGGTTACGGCCGTCATGTTTCACCATGACGGTCCGCGTCGTCAGCGGCGGTCACGTCCGAACCTTCACTCACCGCTCTTTGCGGCGACGGCCTTCTCGATCTGCGCCTTCACGGCGTCGAGGTTGAAGCTTGCCCCCTTCTGCATGGGCGGGAAGGCCACGAACGTCTCGCCGAGCTTCGCCACCTGCTGCTGGACGAAGACGAAGCGCCAGAACTCGTACTGAAACCAGTTGGTGAACGTGTACGACTGGCCGAGGTTCGTGCGCTCGTACGGGTCGAGCCGCAGGTTGGTGAGGCGCGGCCAATCGAGCTTGTCGGTCGACCCCATCCAGCCATTCGGCTGGTCGGTGAAGGTGTACTTGAAGTTGTCGATCCGGGCGGCTCCGAGCGTCGACTCGGTGAAGTACCAGACCTCGCTTCGCTTCGATGGGCCCTTGCCCGTCAGGAGGTCGAGCTGGTTGTAGCCGTCGAGGTGAACCTTGTAGGTCCGATCGCCGATCTTGACGCCGTCCAGGAGCCTCGCCGAGACATCGGCGTCGCCGGCGGCCGCGACGAACGTGGGAAGCCAGTCGAGCCCCGACATGAGGGAGTTCTCCACCCGGCCGGCCGGCACGACGCCCGGCCATCGGATCATCATCGGGACGCGGAAGCCACCTTCGAGGGCCGTGCCCTTGCCGCCCGCGAAGGGCGTCTGGCCACCGTCGGGCCAGGTGAAGTTCTCCGCGCCGTTGTCGGTACTGAAGGCGAGGATGGTGTCGCCCTCGAGGCCCATGGCCTTCACCTTCTGCATGACCGCGCCGACGATGTCGTCGAGCTGCGACATGCCGGCCTCTTCGATGGTCCACCCGTTCTCGGGAGTGCGTCGCGCCTGGTACTTCGGCGACAGGTGCGTGACGATGTGCATGCGCGTCGGATTGAGCCAGATGAAGAACGGCTTGCCGGCCTGCTTCGCGCTGTCCATGAACATGAAGGTGCTATCCACGATCTCGTCGTCCACCGTCTCCATCCGCTTCGGACAGAGCTGGCCGGCGTCGTCGATCTTCTGTTTGCCAATCTTGCCCCAGCGCGGCTGGACGGTCGCATCGTCGGTGTTCGTCGCCCAGGAGTGGATCATGTTCCTCGGCCCCACGGTGTCCTTCGCGCCAGGCGGGTAGTTCGGATGGCAGGGATCCTCCATCGCGTCGAGGTGGTAGAGGTAGCCGAAGAACTCGTCGAACCCGTGGAGCGTGGGGAGAAACTCGTTCCTGTCGCCCAGGTGGTTCTTGCCAAACTGCCCTGTCGCATATCCCATCGATCGGAGCAGGATCGCGATCGTCGGCGCCGCATCCGGCATGCCGATCGCGGCGCCGGCCTGGCCCACGGTCGTGAGGCCGGTGCGCATCGGCAGCTCCCCGGTGATGAAGTTCGCGCGACCGGCGGTGCAGCTCGCCTCGGCGTAGTAATCCGTGAAGCGCGTGCCTTCCGCGGCCAGTCGATCCAGGTTTGGCGTGCGGCCCGCCATGATGCCCTGGTTGTAGACACCGATGTTCGCCCAGCCGATGTCATCCCCCATGATGAAGATGATGTTCGGCTTGGCCGTACCCGTCGACTGGGCGAGCGCCTCGGCCATCTGAAACTTCGGCCCGTGGTCGACCGTACGGCTCGCCGCGCGTGAGTCCGGCGCGGGGCCGGTCGTCCTCGGGTTGTGGAGCGTAGCCGCACCCCAGCCGAGCAAGGTGCCCGTCCCCAGGACGACGGGGACGATGAGCTTCAGCGTCTTCATTCCCACCGAAGGAGCCAGATGCGTGCCGCCAGCGACCCCCTGCGTCGCGCCGAGATCCGGTGGTCCAGTCGAGGGCGCAGGTGGCCGTGCGTCGCGAGGCAGAACGCGCCAGCCCACGGCGGAGTCGCCGCTCGTACGGTCCAGATGCGTCGAGCACTGGGCCACGGTCACCGTGAGCCGCGAAGCGTGGGCGCGCGGTAGCGAAGCTCCGCCCCTCAGCCCGTATAGGCTTCGATGTAGCGACGCAGGAGGAGCTTGGCCTCCTCCACGACCTTCGTAGACATGTCCGGCTCGCGCGCCGCGAGGAAGAGCATCCCGCTGATGGTCTCGATCACGATGGTCGCGACGAGCGCGCGCTTGCCGCGGGGGAGCTTCCTGGCCTGCGCCGCGAGCACCTGCTCGATGCCACGGGCGAACTCGCGGTTGATGGCCTGGCCGGTCTCCACGAAGCTGCCGGCGCGGTGCCAGTTGATCCAGACGGCCCGAAAGTCCTTGTCGTCACGGCCCCACGCCGCGAATGCATCGATCCCGTCGTCCAGGAGCCGCTCCCAGGAGGTCGCCGAGGCCTCCGCCATGAGGCGCTCGAAGAGGGCGCGGGAGCGTTCGAAGTAGCGCGAGGCGATGGCGTCGAAGAGCGCGTCCTTGTTGGGAAAGAACTGGTAGACGGACCCGATCGACGTCTCGGCCCGCTCGGCGATCGCCTCCGTCGTCGCGGCGTCGAAGCCGGCCTCCGCGAACACGTGGGCCGCGGCGTCGAGGATCCGCTCCGCCCGCTCCTTGCTGCGCGCCTGCATCGGCACTCGTCGGGAAGGAATCGTCATGGGGTCGGCTTGACAAACATGAGGCTTGTCTCACATTCTGGCAAACGTGAGGACGGCCTCACGTTTACGTGGTCAACCAAGGTGAGGTACCGAATGGCAGCAGCGACGTCGGCTCGAGAATCTATCCGCACAGCGCCGGGGCCGCGCGGCGTTCCGTTCCTTGGCGTCGCTGGCGAGGCCCTGCGGGACCCGATGCGCTTCTTCGTCAGCCGCTGGCAACAGTACGGGGACGTGATGGGGGCTCCGGTCGGCCCGTACGACTACATCGCGGTGACCGATCCCGACGCCATCCACCACATGCTGGTGGAGAACCCGAAGAACTACGAGAAGAGCCCCAACTACCGCGGGCTGCGGGTCGTCCTCGGCAACGGCCTCGTGACGAGCGAGGGCGAGTTCTGGCAGCGGCAGCGGAGGCTCGCCCAGCCCGCCTTCCACCGCGAGCGCCTCGCGTCGTTCCGGGACTCCATGGTGGCCGACACGCGCGACATGCTCGCCCGGTGGAGGTCGGAGGACGCGAGCCTCAAGGAGGCCGGCGCGCTCCCCAGGCCGCTCGACATGCACAGGGAGATGACGCGGCTCACCTTCCGCATCGTCGGCCACACGCTCTTCAGCGTCGATCTGGACGCGGAGTCGGAGGCGCTCGGCCCCGTCATCTCGGCCGCCCTCGAGGGCGCCAACGAGATGTCCACGGCCGTGCTCCCGCTCCCCTACTGGGTGCCGACGCCAACGCACGTGCGGCTCCGCCGCGCGGTGGCGCGGCTCGACGAGCTCGTCCTCCGCATCATCGGCGAGCGGCGCGCCATCGCCGGGACCAGCCAGGAGCCGAACGACCTCCTGGCGATGCTCATGGGCGCGCGCGACGAGCAGACGCGCGAGCAGATGACCGATCGACAGCTACGCGACGAGGTGCTCACCCTCGTCCTCGCGGGCCACGAGACCACGGCGAACCTCCTGTCGTGGACCTGGTATCTGCTCTCCCGGCACCCCGACTTCGCGCGGCGCCTGCAGACCGAGGTGCGCACGGTCCTGGGGGAGCGGCCTCCGTCCATGGAGGATCTGGCCCAGCTCAAGCTGACACGCGCCATCATCGAGGAGTCGATGCGCCTGTTCCCGCCCGTCTGGGCCTTCGAGCGCCGCGCCCTGGCCGACGACGTCCTCGGCGGCTACCACGTCCCCAAGGGGGCCCTGGTCGGCGTCTGCACGTACGCGCTTCACCGTCACCCGGACCACTGGGACAACCCCGAGGGGTTCGACCCCGAGCGCTTCTTCCCGGAGCGCGCGAAGGGCCGACACCGCTTCGCATACATGCCGTTCGGCGGCGGGCCACGCATCTGCATCGGCAACGGCTTCGCCATGATGGAGGCCCAGATCATCGTGGCCATGATGGCCCAGAGCTACCGGCTGGATCTGGCGGCCGGCCACGAAGTCGTCCCCGAGGCGACGGTCACGCTCCGTCCGAAGGGCGGCATGCTGATGACGCGGAGGCCCCTGCCCTCGCAAGCTTGTTGATTGGCCGCAGAGGCGCAGAGGACGCAGAGGACGAGAGCTTGATTTTGCCCCCGGACTCCGTCTGCCTTCACTCCTCTCTGTCCTCCGCGCCCTCTGCGGTTGGCTTGATCTATCCCTTGTCGCCGCTGTCGCGCGCAGCGTCCGTGCCGGCGTCGGCGGCGTAGGGCACCGAGCACGACGGGTCCGTGTAGTTTCCCACGGCGCTCGAGCAGGAGATCTCCGCCGGCTTCGGGGGCGCGCACGCCCAGTTACCCGACGTGCATACGCAGAGCGACTGGGAGGCCGCGTAGATGCTCTTGCCGCACGAGACGCAGACCTCGGGGTCTCCTGGGCACTGCGTGCCCTCGGGGTAGGGAGAGCAGCTCTCGTCCTGCATGCCGATGCAGCCGGGGCCGAGCACGGGCGAGCCGTCCGGGATGTCGTCGGCGACGACGACCCCGGGGGACGCCGTGCACCCGAGCGACAGAGCGATCATCACGCCGGCAAGAGGAGCTAGAGGAGCGCGTCTCATCACGACGGCGCGAAGCTAGCACGCGAAGCCGCGGCGGCAGCGGCGCCGCTCCCGGCTTTACGCGACTTAACGTGGCGCCGTCCGTCGGCCGCGGCGGCTACTGGGGGAAGCAGTTGAGCTTGTACTTCTTGTGCCCCTCTTCATCGAGCGTGAAGGGCGGATCGCAGTCCTTGCTCGGCCCCCCGCCTTGCGGGGGCTGCACGGCCGGCGGCGGCTTCACGACCGGATTGCCGTGCGGGTGGGAGTGATGCACGGGCTGCGCGAGCGCGGCGCCGCCGGGATCGGCGGTCGTGGCGACCGCAGCGGTTCCGACGCCAGCGCCGCTGGCGTGACGGGCCCCGGGATCGCTCCCCCCGTCCGACACGACGGGGGCCCACGGCGTCCCGGCTTCTTCCGGGACCGTGCGCACGGCAAGGGGCGCCGAGTCGCTCGCGGGCGCGAGCGGGGTTCCGACCGCGGATGGTCGGGAGACGACGTACGATCCGATGAAGAGGCCGAGCGCGATGGCCGCGACGAAAGCCAGCCCCACCTTCCAACCAAGCTTGGCGCCGGCCGATGGCCTGAGCGTCCTCGATCGAGAGAGGGACATGTTCGAGAGCTGGGCGCCCGTGCCCGTGCCCATCCCCTCCCCCTCGGCCTGATCGGGGTCCTCGAACCGCGGCAGACCGCTCGACCGCGACGCCGACGAGATGTGTCCGCCGCTGTCCAGGCGCTCGGTCGGCCGGTCGCCGCCCTCGTAGGTCGACTTGTTCAGCGCGGGAATGGACGCGCTCTTGGTCTGCGAGGACGAGCGGACGTAGTCGAGGAAGTTCGGCGAGGAGTTGCCCGTCTTGGTCGACGCTTCGACGAGGGAAGCGGGCTCCAGCGTGAGAGACGAGGAGGAGCTCTCGATGTCGGCGATGCGGTTGGCCCGCACGGTGAGCACCGTCTTCGCCATCGCCTCGACCCAGGCGCCGATCTCCGACGGCGGCGCCATCGGGCCACACCGCTCGAGCGCGAGCGCCATCTCCCGCGCCGTGCCGAACCGCTTGGACACGTCGCGTGACAGGCCCCGCATGACGAGATCGTCGTAGGCCTTCGAGAGGCCGGGCACGATGCGGCTCGGCCGCTCGACCTTGGACTCGAGGATCTTCGCGACGATGACGCCTTCGTTGTCGCCGCTGAAGAGGCGCTTGCTCGTGAGCGTCTCCCACAGGACGACGGCGGTGGCGTAGATGTCGGCCTGGCGCGTCATCTCGCCGCCACGCAGCTGCTCGGGCGGCATGTAGGCGAGCTTGCCCTTGATCTGGCCCTCGCGCGTCGTCTGCAAGCGGCCGACGGCCTTGGCGACGCCGAAGTCGAGGACGCGGGCGATGCCGTCGGTGCCCACGAGGATGTTCTGGGGCGACACGTCTCGATGGACGATACCGAGCGGCTCGCCGCGCTCGCTCGTCGCCTCGTGCGCCGAGTGGAGGCCGTGCAGCACGCTCGAGATGATCGAGGCGGCTATCGACGGCGAGGTGGACGAGTTCACGAGGCTCATCGAGCGGACGAGCCGTCCGAGCGATTCACCCTGGACGTAGTCCATGACGAGGAACAGCTCCCCCGAGGTGGCCACGACGTCCAGCGTCGGCACGACGTTGGGGTGGCGGATGCGGGCGGCGAGGCGGGCCTCGTCGAGGAACATCGAGACGAACTCGGGGTCCTTCGCGAAGCCCGGGTGCAGGCGCTTGATGGCGACGGTCCGCGAGAAACCCGCGGGCCCGAGCAGGCGGCCGAAGTGCACCGTCGCCATCCCCCCGGCAGCGATCTCGCCGTAGAGGGCATAGCGACCCACGATCTGCGTGGCCGGTTCTTCGCGCAATCCCACCGCTCCGAGCTTATCAGGTCCCGCGCGTCGTTCTACGGGGGTGAAAAGCTCTTCCGCGGCCCCGTACGCGCTTCGCTGCTAGGATGATCGCGTGCGGAGGACCGCCCATGGCTCGGCAGGCTCCGTCTGGTTCTTGGCGGCCCTCGTCGGCTGCGTCCATGGCACCCTCGAGCCGGCGTTCTCCGCCCAACGCGGGGCGCTCCGGGCCGTGGGTGTAGGCGGACGGGCCGACCCGACCGAGCACGGGGCGCGGGTGATCCCCGAAGCCGCGGGTGAGGATCGCGCGTACGGCGTCGAGCCGAGCGGCGGCATCCGGGCCATTGCCTCCGGCGTGCGAATCATCAACCTCCCCAACGGCGCGGCGCTCGCCGCGCAGGATCGCCTACCCCAGGCCCCCGGGGCGACGGCCAAGATCCCGGACCGGCTCGGGGGCGGCTTTCTCTTCGTCATCGGGAACGTGGTCTGGCGGGCTTCGAGCTGGCTCGCACCGGCCAGGCCCATCTTCTCGTCCCCCGCCTCCATCAGCCGCGTCATCGTGGGCCTCGACCGGGTCTACCTCCGCGGCCCGAACGGCTCCCACCAGGCCATCGACCCACGAGACGGAACGGCGCTCGATCTCGGGCCGTGGCCGGGCTCGTCCTTCGTCGGTGCCTACGCAGCCCTCGACGGCTGGCGGGCGGTCGCGGTCAACGATCTGCGCGGCGTCGTCGCGACGGTCGACGCAGGCGCGACCTGGAAGCCGCTCGGGCTACCCATCGATCCGCAGACCGTCACGGTGCTCGACGATGCCATCGCCGTCGGCGGCACGGACGCGCTTCGCCAGACCCAGTGGTTCGAGGTTCGCGATGGAGCGGTGAGCCACCTTCCGGCGCCGCCTGCCGTCGCGGTCGCCACCGGACCCGACCACGCAGCGTCGATGTCCTCGCTGGCCCCGGCCGCGCGACCCTTTGGCGCCCGCCCGCTGCTCGCGGCCATCGAGGACGGGTGGCCCCTCACCGACGGCACCGCCGTGGTCGCTCGTGACGGGACCCTCGCCCGCATCCGGCTCGAGGATGGCGCCCTCGTCGAGCTCGCCCCCGACGCGTTTCCGATGAAGACCTCCCGCTGCCACCCCTTCGCCCTCGCCGAGGCGTCGGGCATCGGGGAGGCCAGAGGACGCGAGGTCGTGGCCGGTCGCCCGCCGAAGACGGGCTCGTTCGCCTTCGTGTGCGGCGAGCCGCGCGGACGCACGATCCTCTACTCGTACGACGCTGCAAACGCCCGGCTCGAGGAGCTGCGACGTTTCTCCGCGCCACGGGTGGTGCTCGCCTCGGGCAACGGCGCGCTGGCCGTGCGGGGCGGCTGCGCGGAGGATGGTCCGGCCCAGGAGGAGAGCCGGACGGAACAGAGCTACTGCTTGCTCCCGCGGGGAGGTCCGTGGCGCGAGATCCGCGTGCGGAACGTGGCCCCTGCGGCTCCGCCGGGCGGACCGACGGCACCCCGTCCCACGGCGGATGCGGGGACCTCCGAGGAGGCCGCGGAGATCGGCGACGAGCGGGTGATCGTCCTCGACGACGGACGCGTCGCCATCGTCTCGCCTCCCCGCGGCGACCTCACGACCGCCCGCCTCACGGTCCTCGATCACGACCGGTCGACCACTGTGCCGATCTCCTTCGCCGGGGCGCCGTCCGACGTGTCCCATATCCTCCGGCTGGGCATCTGGCTGGACGGGATGGAGGAGCGGCGGCCGGGGGTCATCGGGGGGTGGGTGGAGGCCGCGGGGGCGATGCTCGGTGTCGAGATCCAGCTCGATGGCCACGCAAAGACGGGCATGTTCGTCCGGGACGCAGGGGCGCCGATGGTGTCCGGCCGCTACGGCCTCGGGTGGTCCGCCTCGCGACGGGGCTACGAGACGACGGACGGCGGGATGACGTGGACGTCGCTCGACTTGCCCGAACCGCTGGCGCTCGACCAGACGGTCCGGGTTCGAGCGTGCGGCCCGCTCGGGTGCACGGCCAAGGGGTGGCTGCGGGTCGGCTGGGGGGCGCTCGCGAACCCGACACCCACCCCGCCCCCGGTTGCGTTCCGCCCGGGCTGGCGTCCGGCGCCGCCCCTGTCCCTGGATTGCGAGCCAGCCGCTCCTCCTCCGCACACCGCCGAGGATGCGCCGGAGGTGCCGGTCATCGACTTCGACCCGTTCACGGGGGGCCGACGGCTCGCCTTGCCCACCGGCGACACGCGGCCGTTCTACTCGGTCGCCCCGCCGGCGCACCACGCGGACGAGACGCTCATCACAGCGGAGGCGAACGAGCCGGTCGAGCGGCAGGTGCGCGCGACCCTGCTCGCCCGCATCTACGCCTGGGGGCCGAAGAGCGAAGACTGGCCGCACGCAGGCCACTGGCAAGCCCGCTGGCTGTGGCCGTTCGGCGGCTGGCAGGACCTTCGGTCGACCCAGCCTGGGCCCGCGCCGTTCGCCAACGCAGACGCCGCCGCACGGGGCCTCGTCACCCAGCCGGCCGCGAACACCGCTCTCGGGTGGACGTTCGCCTCGGGCGACGACGGAGGGCACGCCCTGCTCTTTGGACGCCATGGCGCCGAGACGACCGTGCTGGAGCTCGACGGCGACCGGCCCCTCGCCCAGCTCTACCGCGTGGACGGCGAGCCGTTTGGCGAGATCGACAGCGCGGTCCGCGCTTCCGGTCGGTGGTACATGGCGACGGCCCAGGGAGCCGGGGAGCTGCCGGCCGAGGTGCTCTGGCAGGTCGACGGGACGGGCGCCCGTGAGCTCGCCCGGATCGGCCGGGCAGGCCTCGACGGCCACGCCTCCCCCGTCAGGATGGCCCGACGGTCGGACGGCAGGTTCGTCGGGCTCGTGGTGGACGGCCAGCCGCCCGCCGAGCGGGGGATCCCTCTGCGGTGGGTCATGCCGGTGGACGTCGAGTCCGGCGCTCTTGGTGAGCCCGAGCTACTCGGCCTGGCCGACATGAGCGACCGGGCCGAGGTCCCACCATGTGTGGGCGACGCCGTCGGTTGGATTCTCGATACGCCAATGGCCGGTGCAGCCCGCCTGCGCTTCGACGAACGGGAGGCCTCGCTCGGGAACCTCTACGGGCGGCTGCGATGGACCCGAGCTCACGTGTGCATGGACCGCCTGAGCGGCACGCTCGACAGCTCGCCCTCCACCACCGTGGACGTCTCGAAGGCCGTCCGGAGGCGCATCGAGGAGCCGACGATCTCCGTGTCGGGCCTCGCCACGGGGCGGGGGCGGTACCCCTTCCGCTGCAAGCGCTAGAGGGACGTTCCAGGGAGGACGGCGTGCGCGCACCGTGCAGCTTCGTCCGGTTGCACTTTCAGAACTGCACGATTGCACGACCGCCAAGATGAGCATCAGGCAGATTTTCCGTTCATCCAGACAGGGTCGGCTGCTGGCACGGCTGCTGCAAAGACTACCAGTGCTCGCGTGGAGTGTGGCTGCCCCCCCGGCCCCTTTGCGCGGGCACTTTTCTTTTGTGCGCCGGAAGAGAGCTGAGGCTGGCCTGGGGGGCCTGTCGCGGCAGTGCCGCCAGTCCCGCCAGTCCCGCACAGTTGCTCCCCGTTCAGGCCGGAACGGAATCTGAGCCGGCGTAGACGCTTTCGAGACGAGGTCTTCAAGTACGCCCGAGCGCACGATAGAGTGTGGTCTAGGGGCTTGGAGGTCTTAGTGAAAAGGCTTGGGCAGTGCTGTACGGCCACGCTGGCTACAGTGGTTGGAGCCGCGGTTGGGCTCAGTTGCTCCTCGTCGCCGTCGCCGACGCCTCCCCCGGTCACGCCGATCGTGCCGGTGCTGGCGGCAGGTGAGGTCTGCAACGCGGCGAACTCGTCGCCCCTCATCCTGACGTTCGACCCGCCCCAGATCGTCGTGGCGCCGAACCAGACGAGGCCCGTCAAGGTGACTGTGCAGCCGGATCTGTGCAGCCCGGCTCCCGTCACCTTCGGGTCATCGAACGCCGCCGTCGCCATGGCGCCATCCGGGACGACGTTGAACCTGCGCATCCCGACTTACGAGTTCACCGTCACGGGCAGCGCCCTGGGGACGACCAGCATCACGGCAAGCCTGACCCTGCCCGCCAGCACCACCACGGCCATGCTGCCGGCGAGCGCCACCACGACCACCGCCACCCTGCCTGTCACCGTGATTGACGGCACGGTCGCGGCCTGCGCACCGTCCGAGCACAGCGCGCAGACCCTCAGCCCTGCGCATCCGTCGATGAACGGGACGGGGTCGCTCGCCAACGCGTCGCTCTCCGTGACCCCCACCGCGTTCGCCCGCACCGACTGGCTCGCGATCCCGACGTTCCCGGGGCAGATTGCCTGCGCGACCTCCGGATCCGCCGCCCTCGATCTGACGAAGACGGCCGCGGGCAACCTCGTCTCGGTTGGCCCCGCCGTCACGTTCACCGGCGGCGCGCCGCTACCGCAGAACCAGTCGCTCCGCCGCGAGCTCGACTTCGCCATCCCCGTGAACCCGGCGGCCATCCCGCCAGCCGGCCGGATGCGACACCTGCTGGTCCTCTTCCAGTCGCCGCTGGCGAAGACGCCGCGCCCCATCCCCATCGCCAACCCGGCCATGGCAAAGGTGGGCGATGGCTACGTGCTCCAGTTCTCGTCGCCTTGGCTCGGGACCTACCAGGCGGCGTTTCCGCCCGCTGCAGGGACCGTTCACCGGACCCGTCACCTCACCCACCGCGCGGTCGCAGGTGTGTCGATGGGCGCGGGCGGGGCTGCGACGTTCGGGCTGAAGCACCACGACCAGTTCGACGTCATCGCGCCGATGGGTGGGCCGAGCGACTGGAACTGGCTCCTCTGGTTCGTCGAGACGTACGCGATCGGGGGCTTCTGCCCGGCGAGCATGCCGAACTGCCCGCAGGTCGCGCCCGACGCGTACCCGATGGCGGAGACGTACGCTCACACCGAGGACTGGAACCACTTCTGGTACCAGGACGGCGAGGGCAACGGCGGCACGTTCTCGCGCCAGGAGGTCATCCAGACCTTCGAGGACCTCGGCCTCATGGCAGGGGACGCGGCAGGCCAGAACGCGGATCCCACGCTGTCGTTCTTCCCTGCAGGCCCGACGGCGCAGGACCCTTTCGTCAAGGGAATGGCCACGGGTCTGCCTGCAGGCGTCGACTGCCGGGTCACGGTGTCCCCGATCAGCACCGACAAGCTCTACCCCGAAGAGCAGATGTGGCAGCAGCAGTGTACGGCGTCGCGCTGCGCGGCCGCGAACACCTGGACCGCCAAGACCGGCTACTACGACGCGACCTACAATCCGCAGGGCACCTTCCCCGTCATCAGCTTCTGCGACGGCAACGACGTCGGGAGCGGGATGAGCCCGTACGAGGACACCTGGCTGCCGCCGACCCCCGGCACGCAGATCCCGGTGGACGTCGGCCTGGCCGTCGACCTCAACGGCAACGGCATGCGGGACGAGAACGAGCCCGTCCTCGCGCAGGGGCACGAGCCCTGGCAGGACACAGGCTCGGATGGGCTCGCCGATCCGCAGGAGCCTGGCTACGACCCCGTCAAGAACCCCGATCCGAACCAGGACGACTACGACTACTCGCTGAACCCGAACGGCACCGAGAACAACCACCACTACGAGATGGGCGAGCCCTTTCAGGACTACGGCATCGACGGGGTGAAGGGGACCAAGCAGATCTCCCAGGGCGGTTACGACTACGGTGAGGGGGACGGCAAGTTCACCGTCACGAGCGGCGTCACGAACTTCCAGAACGAGGACCCCCACGGGATCCTCCGGCAGTGGGTGACGAACATTCCCGCCGGCGCGATGACCGACTCGGAGATGCAGCGCTTCGACATCTGGAGCGACGGCGGCGTTCGCGATCTCTTCAACTTCGAGTCGATGGCAAACCACCTGGCAGGGTCGGTGTTCAGCCGCCTCGGCTCGGACGGTACGCCGCTTCGTTCGGTGGCGTTCTACAACGGCTTCGAGAGGCTCCCGGGCCAGGATCCCACCCAGCCCGACAACTTCACGGTCGACCAGACGATCTGGGCGGACCTCCCCGACTCGCCGAGCGTCCGCTACGGAACGATCGACGCGACTCCCGCGATGATACAGCAAGGCGACGGCCAGCACGTGGGGACCGCGACCCAGCTGCTCAACCGCGTGGAGTCATCGCTCTACTTCATCGCGCAGCACTGGCCCGACGCGGACCACACGCTGACGGAGCTGTCGAACCAGAACCCCGAGACGTCGACGACCAACGTGCTCGGCGTTCAGTGCGAGATCACGGGCTTGTGCACCACGAACTTCACGGGACCGGTCACGAAGCGCACGGGGCCGATCATCGTCCAGCTGCCCCCCGGATACGCCCTCGAGGACAACGTGAAGCGCAACGTGCGCTACCCCACGGTGTACGTGCTCCACGGGTACGGCCAGGATCCGAGCGGGCTCGAGGCTCTCGGCATCATCTCCGAGAACTTCATGAACAACCAGGAGAAGTCCTCCGCGACGCGGCTCGCCAAGTTCATCATGGTCTACGTGGACGGGCGCTGCCGCCTCGGGGCCAACGGGGCACCCGAGTGCATCCAGGGCACGTTCTACCTGGAGTCGGATCGCGCGGACGGTCCCAAGATGGACTCGTGGTTCGACGAGGTCGTCGACTACGTCGACACCAACTTCAGGACCATGCCCGCGACGGACATCGACGTCGTCGAGTGAAGACGGCGGTGGCTTCGGGCGGCGGGGCGGCTAGTAGGTCGTGCCGCCGCTGAAGTCCATCCCGAAGGTCGAGACGATCTTCGCGACCTCGCTCGGCTCGCTGAAGATGACGCCGAGCTCGCGGTTGTACCCGAGCGAGCCCCCGGAGAGGTTCTCGGAGCCGACGTAGGCGGTGGTCCCGTCGACGACGATTGCCTTCGCGTGGATGTCGAGCCCCGACGAGCCGCTGTACGTGTACCCGACGACCTGGCCACCAGCCGCTTGGAGCGCGCTCACCGCGGACGACTGCGAGGACTCGGTCGACGTCTCGAGGACCATGTGCACGGCGACACCGGCCTTGGCCTTGGCCTCGAGCGCCGAGGCGATCGCCGCCTCGAGGCCGGAGGAATCGTACTCTTCGCTCTCGACGTCGATCGAGGTCGTGGCGCTCTCGATGAGGGCCAGGAGGGCCGGCTGCGCGTTGTTCTGCGGAGACGGCGCGACGATGAGGCTTCCGGTCGGGGTGATCGAGGTGGACGCGTAGTCGGCCTCGAAGATGGACTCGGCCTCCGTGATGTCGGCCGCGTTCGTGTCCTGGGCCAGGTACTCGCGGTTGTACTTCGGAGCGTCGGTGTCGAGGTTCATCGTCATGATCCACGCCTGCGCGTTCGCGGAGCCTGGATCGATGATGACCGTCTTCTCGTGCGTGTAGCTGTCGAACCCGGTCGTCGTCGGCGCCCAGCTGACGTTCACGCCGCCCTGCTGGAGCTGGGTGTACGAGCTCGCGTTGGTGTCCGAGGACGATGTCCCGGACGGGAACGTCTGGTTCAGGATGACCTTCACGTCGAGCCCGCTCTTCGCCAGGTCGATGAGTGCGTTGATGTAGGTCGAGTTCGTGAGCAGGTACATCTCCACGTGCACTGCCGTCCGCGCGCCCTGTATCGCGCTGAGCAGGCCGGCGGCTTTGCCCGTCCCGTCGGGGATGACGGTGATGACGATGCCGCTCGACGCGACCTGCCCGCCGTCGTCCGGCGGAGGAGCCTGGCCCCCGGTGTCCGTCCCGCCGCCGCCGGGACCGGTGTCCGATGGAGGTCCCACGGTGGAGGAGTCGTTCCCTCCACCTTGCGAGCCCGAGTCGCCTGGGGCGCCGACCCCGCTGTCGGTGGCGTACGAGGTCGAATGGCTCTTGGAAGTGCTGCTGCAACCCAGCACGAGCGTGGCAAAGGCGAGCGAAGGAACCGCAGCGAATAAGCGCATGGGGGACTCGTTCTAGCGCCAAACAGAGCCGGTCACCAGGCCACCCGCGGGCCCTCGTTCAGCGCCCGCAGCCGGAGTGCTTCGGGCCGAAGGAGGGTGGGACGATGTCGGCCGACGGCGGCACGCGCTGGTCGTTGCACTTCACGCGTCGAAAGACGACGGGCTCGTTCACGAGGACCGTGCCGTCGTTGTTGGTCGACTGAAACTCCTCGATCTGGGTGTCCACGGTCCCCGTGAACTTGTCGGGGTAGTACGGGAGCTGGCTGCCGCAGAGCACATCGTCCGTCTTGACGCTCTTGCCGCCGAAGTAGAGCCGGTTGCCCGTCACCGTGCCGTCGGCGGGCATGTGGACCATGTGCTCGAAGCGACCGGGCGCACATGGGGGCGGCTCCTTGACCTCCTTGCCGCCGCTCCACGCGTGCGACACCACCTCGCCCACGAGCTCACTCTTCCGCGGGTCCGGCCGATGGATGACGAGCGTGAACTCGTACCAGTTGTTGCGCGCAGCATCGTCCTCGATCCCGAGCCAGACGCCGTCCACCGGGTCGGCGCAGTCCGCAGGCGGCGGCAGGCGCGCGCGCTGCTCCTCGATCGTCCCCCACATGATCCCGGGGGCGACGAAGAGGGACGAGACGACGAGGGCCGCCGCGGTGAGGGTGGCGCGACGTCGGGTGCGACGGGGAGGCATGCCTTCTTCACGCTAGACGATCTTGATCTCCACCGGATCCCAGACCACGACGTCCTCGCCCTCGACGATCGCCGTAAACCGTCGCTGATCGTCGCACAGGCCCTTCGGGGTGACGAGCGCACCCGTCCGCAGCGAGAAGACGTAGCCGTGCATCGGGCAGAGAACGCAGTCCCCCTCGCGCCCCCCCTCGAGGAGGCTCGCTCCGGCGTGGTTGCACGCGTCCTCGATCGCGCAGGGCTCCCCCTCGACGAGGGAGACCAGGACGTGAAACGGTGGATAGTCGATCCTGGCGAACGCGCCGTTCGCGAGCGCGGCCCGTGGCACGCGGCCAATCCATTTCAATTCGCGGCCCCTCCGCTCTCGCGAAGAAGCGCGCTGTGCTGGAGCGTCAGATCCGAGATGACCATCCGTACGCGCTCGCGGGGATCGAGCTCCTCCAGGATTCGCTGGCGCCTCTGGGCGTCGATGATCATGTGGTGGGCGCAGAGGTCAGCGAGCGTGCTCGGCTCGACGTTCGGGGGGAGACGGAAGGAGAAGTTCGGGTCCCTCTTGTGGACGTCGCTCGCGAAGGCGCTCGCCACGGCGAGGAGGGCCGTACGCTCTTCGTTCGCGATGGTCGCGCGCACGTCCGGGAGGAGCTCCGCGCGCGCGCGGCGGTACGGCGGCACGAACGGCAGCTCGTGGAGACGCGCCCGCCCGCGGCCGTGGACGAGGATGTTGGAGCGCCCGTCCGGCAGCTCCTGATGCTCGACGATGACGCCGAGGCCGACGACGGAGGCGATCTTCGGGTCCCCGTGGTCGTTCGTGTCGTTCGAGTCGGGGATGAGCGCGATGGCCATGACCTTGTGGGTCTCGAGGCAGTCCTTGAGCATCGTCCGGTAGCGCGGCTCGAAGACGTGCAGCGGGAGCATGGCGTGCGGAAAGAGCACGACCTGCGGGAGCGGGAAGATGGGAAGCTCCTTCAAAGCGGCTTCGAGGTTGGGGAGGGTGGGCTCGGTCACGGTTCGCTCCTGGGACGGTTCCGGTGTTATGGCCCGAACATCTCTATCGCGCTCCCATTCATGGCGTCGGGCGCGTCGAGGGCGGCGTACGCAACCAGGCGAGCCACGTCTTCCGGCGTCATCTGGGGCAAAAAGCCACTCCCGTCGAGCATCGTCGTCGCCACCGAGCCGGGCATCACGCACATGGCCTGGAGCCCGGTCCCACGGAGCTCTTCCGCGAGTGACTTGGTGAAGCCGACGACGCCCCACTTGGCTGCGCAGTACGCGCTCTGGGCTGCGGTCCCGAGCGTCGAGGAGATGCTGCCCACCATGACGACTCGCCCCTTCTTCCGCTCGAGCATGGAGGGGAGGAAGACGCGCGTGACCAGGAACGGTCCCTTGAGGTTCACGGCGACCACGGCGTCCCAGTCTTCTTCCTTCATCTGGTGCACGAGCGCGCGGCGGACGATGCCGGCGTTGTTCACGACGACCTCGACGGCACCGAGGGAGCTTCCCACGGAGTCCGCGGCCCGCGTCACGTCGCTGGGCCGCGTCACGTCGCAGCGGATCGCCAGCGCGCGACGGCCCAGCGCCGCGATCTCCGCCGCCGTCTGCTCGAGCTCCGAGGCAGTGCGGGCGAGCAGGGCGACGTCGTGGCCGCGAGCGGCCAGCGCCAGCGCAACCGCCCTTCCGACGCCCCGGCCGCCGCCGGTGACGACGGCGCACGTCATCTGCCGACCCCGAGGACGGCCATGGCGGTCGCGTGATCCTCGCCGTTCGGAGAGCCCGCCAGCGCGACCGTCTCCGCGCGCGCGCCATGCCTTCGCCCGCCGCGGCCGGTCACGCAGGTGTGCGTGAGGACCAGACGACACCCGGCCCACACGGGCTCGAGGTGCGTCATGAGGGCGGCGACGACCTCGTCGCCGATGGTCTCCTGCAGGGTGAGCCGGTGCGCGAAGGCGTCGACCAGATCGGCGAGCGTACCGAAGCCGAGGACCAGCCCACGCGGCGCGAACGCGACCGTCGCGAACCCCGTGGCCGGCATCAGGTGGTGCGGGCACATCGTCGTGACCGTGATGTCCCGCAGCGAGACCACCTCCGTCTTGCCGGCAGGCGCCTGGATGGAGTTCTTCCGTAGCAGGGTCCCCACGTCGGCCGTGTAGCCGCCGCAGACGTCGTCGGCGAACGCCTCGGCCACGCGTGCTCCCGTCCCGACGAGCTCGGGCTCCCGCGCGGGGTCACGCCCCAGGGCGCGGAGGAACGTCTCTATGGCTGCTGCGGCTTTGGCTCGGTCGACGGGCATCGGGGGGCTCTCAGTTCAGGAGCCGATGCTTTACACCACCCGCGAGGGGCTTGCGGGCAGAGAAGCCCTCGTCGAGCGCGTGGTAGTGAGAAACCTCCAGCTCGCCGTACTTCCAGCAGAGCCACACGAGCTTGCCCTCCACCCGGCCGTAGAAGTCGAGCAGGCCGATGCCGGGATCCTTGAGCACGGCGCCCATGTTCTCGAGCTCCTGCCAGCCCTCGCGGTACACCTCGATCCGCTGCGCGAGCTCGTGCTTCAGCTCACGGGCCGCAGCGCCATCGTCGGGCGAGGGCTCGAAGCTGTCCGGCACGTCTCCGGAGCCGCTGAGCTCTGCGAGCTTCTTCAGGCGACCTTCGATGTCGAGGCGACGGGTCAGCTGCTGACCCACGATGGCGTTCAATCGTGGGACGAGGGCGTTGACCGCCTCCAGGGTGAAGACCGCGGGGCCAGGCTGCATTTCGCCAATCTAGAGTCAGAAGCCGCGGACGGCTACTCGCATGCCGCGGCGCACGACTGGACGGCGCACGTCTCGAGGCCCGTCTCCAGCGTGCCGGGGTTGGGGCTGCACTTCTGGACACACGGAAGGACGTTGGCCGGCGAGCCTCCGAAGCACGACTGGGCGCACGCGTAGAAGTCATTGCACGTGGCGTCGGCCAGGCAGGCGCCGACCTCGGGGCAGCAGCTTTGCGCCAGGCAAACGGAGCACTCGGTCGGGCCGGACGGACACGCGGGGGGCGGGGGAGGCGGCTGGTCCACGCAGGCGTTGTTCGCGCAGGTCCCGGAGCAGCATTCGCCGCTGGCCATGCAACCCTGGCCGTTGGGCAGGCAGGTGCTGACGGCGCTCGCGCAGATGTTGTCCGTGCAGAGGTTCGAGCAGCACTGGCTCGCGAGCGCGCACGGCACGCCATCCGGCACGCACCCGGGCGCGTCCTCGGGGGGGAGCGCCGAGTCCGGGAACGAGATGACCGACGAGTCGAACGGCGGCGGGACGACCGACGAGTCGAGCGGCGGCGTAATGACCGACGAGTCGACGGCGGAGTCCGGATGGCCCGCCGCGTCGGGCTCGCCGCCGCCGCCGGTATCGCCGGCGTCACCGACCGGCGCGATGGCCCCGCCGCACGCCGTCCCGGCCGACAAGAGGAGCGCCAGCAATCCCGCGTATCGCATCGTCGTCATGCTCCCCTGCTTCCGAGGCCCGTCGCATCGGGCGCTCGCTCCTCGTTCATAGCATCGATCATCCCCGCATCGCCTCCATGGGGTCCATCGACGCGGCGCGCCAGGCCGGCACGATGGAGAGGCCCACGAAGGGGGCCACGACCGCGAGCATGAGGGAGAGCAGCTGGCCGCCGTCCACCATCGGCGTGAGCGGGCCCTCCGGAAAGAGCACGCTCCAGCCCGCGATCGCGGAGCGAAGCCCAGGCGCGCCCAGGAGAAAGACCCACGCGTAAGCCAGGGCCAGGCCGGCGGCCGTCGCGACGATGGAGAGAAGCATCGACTCGCCGAGCTTTGCCCAGAGCACGTCCGACGTGCTCCAGCCGACCGCCTTCTGGATCGCGATCTCGCGCTTCTCGTCGGGGCCGAGGCCGCTCGCGCGGTCCCACGCGAGGACGAGCAGCGCGAGGATGGCGGGAATCGTCGCGGCGAGCACGAGGCCCGCGCGCCGTCCGTACGCCAGCCGGTAGACGCGGCCGAGCAGATCGCGCTCGATGACGCGCGTACCCGGCAGGCGGTCCAGGATGGTCTTGGCGATCACGTGCGTCTCGTCCGGATTGATGACCGAGACCGCGAAGTCGGTCGCCTCGCCTGCGCCGAGGCCGAGGAGGGCGCGGGCGTCGCCCACGTCGCAGAGGATGACGTCCGACGTGTAGAGCTCGACGCTCGAGGCGAAGGTGCCGACGAGCTTGAGCGGCGGGGCCTCGAGGTTCGGGGAAGGGAGCCCGAGCTGGTCGCCCAGCGTGAGGCCGAGAAAGCGCGCGAGCCCGGCCCCCGCGATCATCTCGTGCGCCCCGGGCGCGAGATCGCGGCCCTCGGCGAGCGCGCCGCGGGCGACGCTCAGGTTTCCCCCGTCCTCCGGAGACGTGCCGATGACCGTGACGTTGCCCTGGAGCGAGGCCACGAACAGGTAACCCCACACGCGCGGACGGATGGCGCTCACCGAGGGGATGCCCCCGAGCTTTGCGAGGTCTGCCGTGGAGAGCACCGTCGGCCGGCCCCCGACGAGCCGCTGCACGGTGACGTCGGGCATCGCGACCCGCGCGCGATCCGACTCGGCGAGGAGCGAGTCGGCGAGGAAGAGCACGGCGGCCACGAGCGCGACCGCGAACATGAGGCCGCCGCCGAGCGCGAACGACTTGCCGCGCCGACGCCAAAGGGCGCGCATCGCGTGCGCCGTCAGCGAGAGCCAGGCGGGGGTGGGCGAGGGTCCGGCGCTCATCGCCTTCGCTGCTCTTCCACCCAGATGGCGCGCGGCGGCGCCATGACGCCCCCCGCGGGATCGGCGTCGGGCACCGCTGGCCCCTCCTCGAACGCTGCCCCGGGCTCCTCGAGCCCCGGCGAGCGCAGCCAGCGCGCTCCCCCCGAGAGCGCCAGGTCCGGCGCGGGGAGGCGGTGGGCCACCAGATCGATCGATGGCTGCTCGCCAGCCCGCTGCGAGCGCCGGCGCGACGCATCCGCGCCGATCGCGACCAGGACGAGGACCGCGAAGGCGACCAGCGCGAGCCCGACCTGCCCGATCGCGCGCTCCGTCACGGGGCCCCCGCGGTGGCAACCGGGTTCAAGCTGCGGGTGACGGCCATCGGCGATAGAGCTATATCGCCCAACACCGCCCCGATGGCCATGCCCGAAACCACGATCTCGCTTTACAACACCCTCACCCGCAAGCTCGAGCCGTTCGAGCCGCTCGTCCCCGGCACCGTCAGGCTCTACGTCTGCGGGCCGACGACGTACGACGTGGCGCACGCCGGTCACGCGCGGGCCAACATGGCGTTCGACATCCTCGTGCGCTTCCTCCGGGCGCGTGGGCTCGCCGTCACCTACGTCCGCAACGTCACGGACGTGGACGACAAGATCGTCAAGCGGGCCAAGGAGGCGAACGAGGAGCCCCTGGCGCTCTCGGCGCGGATGGCCAAGCTCGTCGACGACGACATGCGCGCGATCGGCATGGTCTCGCCCGACCACGAGCCGCGCGTGTCGCAGACGATCCCCGAGATCATCGCCCTCGTGCAGAAGCTCATCGACAAGGGCCACGCCTACGTCGCGAAGACGGCCAAGGGCAACGACGTCTACTTCGAGGTCCGGAGCTTCCCCGCGTACGGCAAGCTGTCCCATCGCAACATCGACGACCTGCTCAGCGGTGCGCGCATCGAGGTCGGCGAGGTGAAGAAGGACCCGCTCGATTTCGCGCTCTGGAAGGGTTGCGAGGAGACGGCGTGGGGCTGGCAGAGCCCGTGGGGCAACGGCCGCCCGGGGTGGCACATCGAGTGCTCCGCGATGTGCGGCAAGCTCCTGGGCGAGCACTTCGACATCCACGGCGGCGGGATGGACCTCATCTTCCCCCACCACGAGAACGAGATCGCCCAGAGCGAGGCCGTCTTCGGGCCGCCGCTGGCGCGCTACTGGATGCACAACGGCTTCTTGAACGCCGACAACGAGAAGATGAGCAAATCGCTCGGCAACTTCGTGACGGTGAGGAACGTCCTCGACCGGAACGACGCCGAGGCGTTCCGCTACTACCTGCTCGGGACCCACTACCGCGGGGCGCTCGGGTTCGAGCTCGACAAGAAGGAAGACGGACGCGTCGTGTTCACCGGCGTGGACGAGGCCGAGCGGCGGGTCGAGTACCTCTACACGACCGTGGAGACGCTCGCCGCCGCGGCGGGCGCCGGAGAGACCCTGGAGCCCACCAAGGCGCTCGAGGCGCACGCGAAGGTCATCGCGGAGGCGCCCGAGCGTGTGCTGGCAGCGCTCGACAAGGATCTGAACACACCCGTCGCGCTGGCCGTCCTGGGCGAGCTCGGCAAGACGATGAACGAGGTCATCGTCCAGCTCGCGAAGACGAAGAAGGACCCCAAGATGCAGGCGGCCCTGCGCACGCTCGCGGGCCGCGCGGTCACGTCGCTCGCGAAGGCGTGCGAGCCGCTCGGGCTCATGCAGGCTTCGCCCGCCGCGTTCGCGGAGCGCACCCGCGCTCGGAGGCTCAAGATCCGGGGCCTCGATCCCGCGATGATCGACGCCAAGGTGAAGGAGCGCACGGAGGCGCGGGCCGCGAAGGACTTCGCGCGCGGGGACGCGATCCGCGCAGAGCTCACGGCGCTCGGCGTGGAGCTCCTCGACGGCACGGGGACGACGAGCTGGAAGGTCACGATCTAGTACCCGCGCCGCTGTGCGCGCGCCCGGAGCTTGCTCACAGGGAGGTCGGGAGATCGGATCCATGATCAGACCTCCCGATCTCCCGATCTCCCTGTGAATGAATCCGGGGCTCGCTAGCCCAGCAGTCCGGTGAGGAAGGCGTCGGCCTCGGCCTCGATGCGACCGAGCGACGCCGTGAGCTCGTGGCCGTCGTCCACCTCGACGAGCCGGACGTGGCGCTTTCCCTTCGCGAACGCGCGGGAGCGCTCGACGCTGACCGTCGCGTCGTTCACGCCGTGCACGATGAGCGTGGGCACGCGCACGTCCGGCCAGCCGTCGCCCGGGGCGTCGACCCGCTCGAGATCCTCGAAGAAGCCGTAGTCGACGCGCGACGTCGTGCCCGTCGTGTAGTCGGGCGTCTCGAGCCACCCGCTCGTCTTCCACGCCTCGAAGCCCGCATCCCCGAGCCGCGCGCGCCAGCCCTTGCCCAGCTGGAACGCGGGGGCCATGAGGACGAGGGCGCACACGCGCGCGTCCTGCTCGGCCACGCGGCACGCCGTCAGCCCTCCCAGGCTCGATCCGATGAGGACGGCGCGATCCTGGGGGGTCCCGATGCGCTCGCGCACGTGGAGGACGGCCGCGGACAGGCGCAGGTGCTCGAACGAGGGCCTCCGCAGATCGAGCCGTTCGAGCTGGACGCCGCGGGCCTCGTAGTGCGCCGCGAGGGCGCGCGCCTTCTTCGACTCGGGGCCGGAAGCGAAGCCGTGCAGGTAGAGCCAGCGGGGACCTTGGGTCTCGGTCATCGCGTGGAGGATAGCCTCTCCGTTTGGGCTGTTGGGCTAATCTCGGCCGTCCCATGAGCTCTCCGCGACGGATCGAGGCGGTCGACGTGCTCCGCGGCATCGTGATGATGCTCATGGTGCTCGACCACACGCGCGACTTCTTCGGCAACCCGCGCTTCGACCCGACCGATCTCACCCGCACGAACGCCCCGCTCTTCTTCACGCGCTGGGCGACGCACTTCTGCGCGCCGGTCTTCATGTTCCTCGCCGGCACCTCGGCGTACCTGTGGATGGCGGCGGGCAACCGCACGAAGCGCGAGCTGTCCACGTTCCTCGCGTCCCGCGGTCTCTGGCTGGTTCTTCTCGAGGTCGTCGTCGTGCGCGAGGCGTGGTGGCCGGCGATCGTTCCTCACTTCGTGCCGCTGCAGGTCATCTGGGCCCTCGGCGCGTCCATGATCGTCCTCGCGGCGCTCGTGCGCCTCCCGGTCTGGGCCGTCGTGACGGTGGGGCTCGGCATGATCCTGGGCCACGATCTGCTGGACGGCATCCACGCGAGCGCGCTGGGCTCGCTGCGTCCTCTGTGGCTTCTCCTGCACGAGGCGGGGCCAATCTCGCTCGGCGCGAGCCTCGTCTTCTACGTCGCCTACCCGCTCGTACCCTGGATCGGCGTGATGGCGACCGGCTACGCCCTGGGCCCGCTCGTGATGCAGGAGAGGGAGACCCGGCGAAAACAGCTCATCGCCATCGGCGGGGCCGTGCTGCTCACGTTCGTCGTCCTTCGCGCGGTCAACCTCTACGGCGATCCCCACCCGTGGACCGTGGAGCCGACGCTCGGCAAGACCGTCCTCTCCTTCCTCAACTGCGCCAAGTACCCGCCGTCGCTCGCCTACCTCGCGATGACCCTCGGCCCCGCGCTCCTCGTCCTCGGCGCGCTCGATCGTCCCCTCGGTCCCGTGCTCCAGCGCGTCGCGGTCATCGGCCGCGTGCCGCTCTTCTTCTACGTGATGCACCTCTACCTCCTGCGCGTCTCGGCAATCGCGGTCGACACCGCCGTCCACGGCGCACCCATCCCGGAGCTCCTGCACAGGGGCGTCTTCAGTCTCCCCGTGACCTACGGCTACGGGCTGCCCATCGTGTACGGCGTCTGGGCCGCCGCGATTCTCCTGCTCTACCCGGCGAGCGTGTGGTTTGCGGGGCTCAAGGCAAGAAAGCGCGGCACATGGTGGGTCAGCTACGTCTGAGCAGCAAGCCGCACTGACGCGCGGATGGGACACGGGATCACCAAGTCTCGTGCCGCGCTCGACATCATGGGACACGGGATCACCAAGTCTCGTGCCACGCTCGACATCATGGGACACGGGATCATCAAGTCTCGTGGTGCGCTCGACATCATAGGACACGGGATCACCAAGTCTCGTGCCACGCTCGACATCATGGGACACGGGATCACCAGGTCTCGTGCTTCGGACGACCCACCTCTTTCGGCCATTACCTCAGCCGTAGACCGCGTATGCTCCAGCCCGAGCAGTCCCACTACACACCCGACCGGAGTCACGAGAACCCATGATGCAGCAATCAGGAGGCTCCACGAGCCTTGCGAAGCCCTCGGTACGGAACCCCATCATGGCGCAGATCATGGCCCTCTTCATGATCTGGGGCATGGTCGGCGACCTGAACAAGATCACGGGCGGCTCGCGCTCCGCGCTGGCGCTCTTCGTCCCCATGTACAACATGTGGTGGCTCTTCTCGATCCTCCCGGGCGAGGCCGCCGCGGCGAAGCAGAAGGCCGGGAGCAGGACGCCTGCTCGCGGCGGGTTTCTCTACCTGATGTTCTGCGGCTACGCGCTCGCGTCGGACCTCAACGACATCGCCGAAGGTCGCTAGTACGGCCGGCCGGAACTTCGTTCCGGGTTCCGCTCGGCTTCGCCGAGCCC
>Ga0302196_10000066_pt1 | contig 99386 bp, 78 predicted proteins | sample II_Bog_N1_3_FD_198794 | JGI IMG/M metagenome (GOLD analysis project Ga0302196, IMG submission 198794) | Peat permafrost microbial communities from Stordalen Mire near Abisko, Sweden - II_Bog_N1_3 | ecosystem: Environmental > Terrestrial > Soil > Wetlands > Peat | place: Sweden: Abisko... | reverse complement strand
GCGCAGCCCGGAGCTCGAGAAGGAGCTCTTCGCGCTCAAGTCGCTCTGGCCGGGCGAGTCGGTCACGCCCGCGGTGGGCGCGGGGCGCACGGTGGGCGAGCTGCTCGCGCGCATCAAGGAGCCCGAGCTGCCGCTGCTCTACGCGCTCTCGCTCACCGGCCTGTTCGTGCTCGGCACCTCGAGCGCGCGCCTGCACCCGGGCGCGCCGGCCACCGCCGCCGACGAGGATCGACACAAGGTCTTCTCGCCCAAGGAGCACGAGCTGCGCCGCATGCTCTTCGCCGAGCGCGATCGCGCCAAGGACGCGAGCCACTACCAGCTGCTCTCGGTCGCGCCCGCCGCGAAGCCCGAGGAGATCCGCGCCGGCTTCATCGCCGCCGCGCGCAAGTTCCACTCCGACGCCTTCAGCGGCCTCGAACTCGGCTCGGCGCGGAAGGTGGCCGAGGAGCTCTTCCAGCGGGTCAACGAGGCGAACCAGGTGCTCGGCAACGCGAAGGAGCGGGGCGAGTACGACGTCTTCCTCGACCGCAAAGCGAAGGGCCTGCCCACCGACGTGGGCGCGATCCTCAAGGCCGAGTCGGTGTTCCAGAAGGGCGAGCTGCTCTTCAACGCCGGCAAGCTCGAAGACGCGGAGGCGCTCTTTCGCGAGGCGATCGCGCTCAACCACGCGGAGGCCGAGTTCCACGCGTACTTGGGCATGACAATCTTCCGACGGCGCAACCGGCCGCAGGACGCGCAGCCGCACTTCGACAAGGCGCGCGCACTCGATCCGCGGCTCGCGTCGGTGCAGGTCTTCTCCGCGCAGATCCAGAGCGCGCAGGGCGACGACGAGGGGGCGCGGCGCACGCTGCGCAAGCTGCTCGAGCAGGAGCCGGAGAACGCGATGGCCAAGGCCGAGGCGGCCCGGCTGCGCGCGAAGGCGGTGCAGCCGCAGAAGAAGCCGGGGTTCCTCGCCGGCCTCTTCAAGAAGTCTTGAGGCAAGTCGTGAAGCAGATTTCGAGATCAGTGGTGTTCCAACGAATTTGATTGGTGTTCAACCGATCGTGTCAGTCGTGAACGGACGTGAAGTCGTGACGGAAGAAAAGGAACGGAACATGAGCGCAGACGGTCAGCGGCCCCCAGACGACGCCCCCGAGCCGGGCAATGCACGCCTCCCCGCACAGAGCGGGGCAGCCCAGGGGCAGCCCGGGCAGGGCGGACAGCCGGCGGGCGAGGGCGGACGACGCCGCTTCCGCCGCCAGCGCCGCGGTGGACGCGGGCGCGGCAAGGGCAAGCCGAACGGCGGCGGGCAGCAGCAAAACCTGCCCGGCTACGCGCCGCCGCTCGACGCGCAGGGGCGCATCTTCGACATCGAGAACGAGCTCGACGACGACGGACCGGATGAAGAGGGAGAGGGGAACGGCAACGCCGCGCAGAAGCCCGCGCACGCGCCGCCCGCCGCCGCGCTCGACGGCAACAGCGCGCCGCAAGCCCCGCGCGCGCCCCCCAGCGAAGGCAGCGTGAGCGGAAACGTCGCCGACGCCGCGGTCGGGACCGCTCCTGGCGCGGCTCCCAGCGCTGAAGCCGGACTGCAGGGCGTCGCTGCCATCGACGCCGCCGCGGTGCTCACCGCCGTGGCCGCCAGCGGACAGCCCGCCGGGCAGCCGCAGGGGCAGGGCGGCCAGCACGGTCCCCAACAGCACGGCCAGCCCGGTCAGCCGCAAGGGCAGCAGCACGGCGGCCGCCACCAGCACGGCCAGCAGCGCCACCAGCAGCAGCAGCGCCAGCAGCAGCCGCGCCCGCCCGAGCAGACCTTCCCGGTCGAGGGCTACCTCGAGATCGACCACCGGGGGAACGGCCGTCTGCGCTCGCAGAAGTTCAACTTCGTCAGCCAGCCCGACGACGCGGAGGTCCCGCGCCACCTAATCGATCGCGACAAGCTGCGCGCCGGTTCGCTCATCGTCGGCCAGTCGGTCAAGCGCAACGGCCGCCTGCAGATGACGCGCGTCGAGAGCGTCGAGGGGCTGCCGCCCGCGCAGGCCGCGGCGCGCATCCTCTTCCAGAACCTGACCGTCATCGATCCCGACGACCGCCTCCTGATGGAGACGACGAGCAAGGAGCTGCTCACGCGCGTCATCGACATCATCTCGCCCATCGGCCTCGGGCAGCGCGCGCTCATCGTCGCGCCGCCCAAGACGGGCAAGACGATCATGCTGCAGAAGATCTGCCACGCCATCACCACCAACCGCCCCGAGGTGGTGCAGATGGTGCTGCTGGTGGACGAGCGGCCCGAGGAAGTGACCGACTTCCGCCGCACGGTGAAGGCCGAGGTCTACGCGTCGTCGAGCGACCGGCCCACTGAGGAGCATCTGCAAGTTGCGGAGATGGCGATGGAGCGGGCCAAGCGGCTCGTCGAGGCAGGCAAGGATGTGGTGATCCTGCTCGACTCGATCACGCGCCTGTCGCGCGCCTACAACAAGGAGGTCGAGTCGTCCGGCCGCACGCTCTCCGGCGGCGTCGATTCCCGCGCGCTCGAGCGGCCCAAGCGGCTGTTCGGCGCGGCCCGCAACGCCGAAGAGGGCGGCTCGCTCACCATCATCGCCACCGCGCTCATCGACACCGGCTCGCGCATGGACGAGGTGATCTTCGAGGAGTTCAAGGGCACCGGCAACCTCGAGATCAACCTCGACCGCGCGCTCGCGGAGAAGCGCGTCTTCCCTGCCATCAACATCCAGACCTCGGGCACGCGCAAAGAGGAGAAGCTCTTCTCGCAGCACGAGTACGAGAAGGTGAAGAAGCTGCGCGGCGCGCTCTTCTCGCTCAAGCCCGTCGAGGCGATGGAGCGGCTGATCAAGAGCATCGCCGAGACGAAGAACAACGCCGAATATCTCGACATGATCTAGCGCTCGTGTGAGGGCTTGAGGGCCTGGCCGCGGAGATCGTTTGGGTTGCAACGATCTTCGCGCGTCCGCGCCTGGCAAGGCTTGGCGCGATCAGCGGCGCGGCGGAACCCGGAAGACCAGATCGCTGCCGCGCGCAGCGAGCGGATCGGCGGCGCTGGACGGCTTGCCGCCGTCGTCGTGCGCGTCCGCGCCGAGGCTGTAGACGAGCGCACCCTCTGCGTCGGCGCGGTAGCGCAGCGGCTGGCCATCGAACGGATCGAGCGGGATCTCGAGCAGCTGGCCGGGCACCAACTCGTCCAGCGAGGCGGGCGCGCGGCCGTGCCGGGCGAGGTAGCGCGCGATCGCGATGCCGGTCTGGGCGCACGCGCGCCGCGCTTCGCTGGCCATCCGTGTGAGCAGCTCCTCGCGCAGCTGCACCGGCGTCGCGAAGTTGCTGTGCGCCTGCTTTGCGACCTGCTCGAGGCGGCCCAGGCGCTGCGCGGGCGGCGCGTAGATCGCTTCCCACTCCTGGTCGTAGCGGGCCACCGTCTGGTCCGCGAGCGCGCCGATGGTGAGCACGTCGAGGAAGCCGCGCGCGATCTCCATCGTCACTGCGCCGGCGCGGGCGCGCAGGCTGCCTTCGGGGACGGTCAGCGGCATGGTGTCGAAGAAGGAGAGCGACTCGAGCTCGCGCAGCTCGCCCTCGGCCAGCGTGATCTGCAGACGCGCCTTGAGCGAGGAGTCGTCGCGCAGCTCGATGCGGGCCAGCTCCGCGTCGGTCCAGCCGGGCGTGGCGAGGAGCTTCTCGAGCAGCGCCGACGACTGCGTCCAGGAGCCCGCGGCCTGCCGCTGCAGCGAGGTCAGCGCGTTCGCGTCGTCGACCGCAGCCGCGCGCTCGCCGCGGGCGGCCCGCTGCAGCGCCTCCACTTCGAGAACATGGGCGATGCGGTTGAGCGCGCCCCGGTGCGCGGCGGCTGGGGCGAGCGAGCGATCTTCCGTGTCGAGCCGCGCCACCTTCACCAGCCGGCTGGGCGCGCCGCGAAACCAAGACGCCTCGAGCCGCGCGAAGAGCGGCCGCTGCAGACCGCGGCGCGCCTGCTCGAGCGCGGGCTGGTTCTTCTCGACCCACGCCAGCAGCGGCGGCGCGAGCGAGGCCTCGGGCGACGGGCTCGACTCGAGCATCGCAAAGGCCTCGTGCGCGCCCGCGACCGCCTCGGCTGGCAAGAGGTGCGCGCTGGCCTCCTCGTAGAGCGGCGCCGCGTTCAGCTCGGGCGGCACCGGCGGGTCGAGCTGGCCGAGCAGCTCGCGCAGCTCGGTGAGCCGCGACACCAGCTGCTGGCGCGCGGCGATGCGCATGTCGTTGAGCGTGGTCGCGGCGAGCCCGCAAGCGATGACCAGCGCGAGCGCGAGCCGCTGCCACGGCCAGCTGGCCGCGCGAGGCGCGAGCCCCGGCTGCTCCGCGCGCAGGCCGCGCCAGAGGAGCAGCCCGCTTCCGGCGAAGAAGACGGCCGCGACCGAGGAGACGAAGGCGACCGCGAACGGCACGCGCAAGAGGACGGCCGCGCTCAGCACGCCGGTGAGCTCGAGCAGCGCGACCAGCGAGACGCCGGTGAGGCCGAGCAGCGTCGCCCAGCGCCACAGGCTCTTGGGCAGGTGCGCGTCGAGCGCGACGGCGAGCGCCATCCAGAGCAGCAGCAGCGCCGAGCACTCGAGCCAGAGCAGGAGAAAGTCCATGGGCTACTCCTCGGGGACAGGCGGCGGGCAGCTCCGCTGCAGAGCGGAGGAGAAGAGAGGGAGGGCGGCCTCCGCGTTGGCCGAGCGGGCGAACGCGCCGCAGAGGCCGGTGGGCGGCTCGGCGAGCGCGGGGGGCTCGGCGAAGGTGGCGCTGCGCGCGAGGTTGAAGAGCAAGAGCACCGCGGCGGCGGCGGAGGCGAGCCACCAGAGATTTCGCGCAGGCGTCGCGGCGGCGGGCGCGCGGAGCGCCGCGTTCAGCGTGCGCGCGCGCAGATCGGCGGCGGGCGCGGCGCGGCTCTGCAGCAGCCGCGATTCGAGCCCCGAGAGCTCGAGCGGCAGCGGGCCACTTCGAGGCGTGCGCGCGCCGCTCAAGGCGTCTCCTCCTCGAGCTGCGCGCGGATCTTCTCCAGCGCGTAGCGGTAGCGGCTGGCGGCGGTGTTGAGGTTGAGCTCCATGCTCTCGGCGATCTCCGCGAAGGTGAGCTGTCCGTCGATCTTCAGCGCGACGATCTCTCGCTGCTCCTGCGGAAGGCTCTCGATGGCCCGCTGCAGCGCGCGCGCCTCGCTCGCGTCGGGCGCGCCAGCGTGCGGCTCTCCGCTGCGCGCGAGGACGTCTTGAAGCTGCGCGCGCCGGCTCTGGGCGCGGCCGCGCGCACCGGCGAGGCGGCGCAGCGAAGCGAAAAGATAAGCGCGCATGTCCTCGATGCGCTCACGCTCCGTGCGCGAGCGGGCGAGCGCGACGAAGAGATCCTGCACGCACTCCTCGGCCTCTTCGCGTACGCCGAGCAGCCGGTGGGCGACCGCGTAGAGCCGGGCGGCGTGCTCGTCGTAGAGCGCGCCGAGCTCGCGCTGGAGGGCGGCCCGCTCTTCGTCGGCTGCGGATGTCGGTGGAGCGAAGGCCATGGATCCCCGGTCATGCCCAGGGAGAGCGGGCCGGCCCTCTTTTTTGTCTACGCGTGCGAAAAAAAACGCGGCGCCGTCGCGATTCACTCGGCGGCGGCCATTCGAACAGCCGCCGCGTCCCACGCGCAGAGCCGGACCCGCACCGCGCCTTCGGCGACGAGCGCGCCGGAGAATCCCCCGGCCGGCGAGACCGGGTGCACGCTCCAGCGCTGGTGCGCCTGCGCGTCGTCGCGGTGCGAGCGGACCGCGACCGGCGCGAGCAGCGAGCGCGCTTCATCGGGCCCGCTGCCCGGCGGCGCTCCGACGCGCGCCAGCTCGAACACGAACGACGACATGCTCTGCGAGAGGCCCGCGCCGGTCGCCTTGATGAACGCTTCCTTGGCCGACCAGACGAAGAAGAAGGCGCGGCGGCGATCGGCCTCGTCGGCGATGGCGCGCAAGGCGGCGCTCTCGGCGGGCGCGAAGAAGCGGTTGGCGACGCCGTCGCTGCGCCGCTCGCGGATGCCTTCGAGATCGACGCCGACCTCGCGGCCGCGGGCGAGCGCATAGAGCGCGCGGCCCTGCGAGTGGCTGACGTTGAAGGTGAGCGGCGGTCCGCCGTCGCGCGGCGCGGGCGCGCTCGCGGGTTCGAGCTCGGGCTTGCCGTGCGCGCCGTAGCGGAACTTGAGCCGCGCCGGGTCCGCGCCCAGCGCGGCCGCGAGCAGCTCTCGCAACAGGCCGCGACCCGCGCTCCAACGATCGCGCAGCTCGGACGTGGCGAATCGCGCGTCGCGCTTGCGCTCGTGCGGCGAGAAGGTCGCGCGCAGGCCCGCGAGCCGCGCAGCCGGCAGATCGATCGCCGCGCTGACGAGCAGCACCTCGTCGGGCGCGGGGAGGATCGGCGCGGTCAGCGCGGGCCAGCGGCACTCGTCCATCGGCAGAGAGTATCTCGAGCGCCGGGCGGCAGCGCGCATCGGCTACTCTCCGCGCCGTGCCGGACTCTCCGCGCAGCGCGCGCCTCGACCGATTCGTGCCCGCCGTCGCGCTCCCGTTCGCGCTGGGCGCGGTCCATCACGCGCTTGCGCTCACGCGGCCCGGCGCGCGCGACGGCTCGTCTCCCGCGCGCCACGGTGTCTTCTTTGCGATCAATCTGCTCTTCGCCGCGCTCTACGCGCGCCGCGTGCGCTGGACGCTCGCGCCCGCCGCGCTGCTCGCGCTGCAGCAGCAGCTGAGCCACGGGAGCGCCTTTCTCGCCGCGCGGAGCGCGGGCGCGTTCGATGCGGAGAGCTTCGCGGTGCTCCTCTTCGTGCCGATCTTCCTCGGCGCGGCCGCGCTGCTGCTGCGCGCGCCGGCTACCGAGCCCTAGCCGCTAGTTCTCTCCCGCGTCGTTCTCCGGCCCGCTGTCGCCGCTGCCGCCGTCGCTGAGCACGCGCAGCAGCTTGAGCGTGCCCACGCCGTCGCTCTCGGCCACCGCGAGCACCTCGCCGTCGCTGGTGGTCAGCCGCACCTTGCGGCCGCGCGGGTAGGGCGGCGCGCGCAGGCGCGAGAGATCGGCCGGCCCCAGCGTGTGGCCGTGCGCGACCCGCTTGGCGAGCTGCGCGTCGAGCCGCAGCTCCGCCAGCTCCTCGAGCGCGCGCGAGAGCGGCAGGAGCACTCGCGAGAGCGCGTCGCGATCGCCCGCCTTGTTCCAGTTCATCAGCTCGTCGAGGCCGACCGACTCCTCGATGCCGAACGGCCCGACCCGCGTGCGCCGCAGCGCGCGCAGGTGCGCTCCGCAGCCGAACCGCTCGCCCAGGTCGTGCGCCATCGTGCGCAGGTAGGTGCCCTTCGAGCAGCGCACGTGGATGGCCGCGTCGAAGACGGGCGAGCCGCCGTCGCTGTGCGCGATCGGGCCGGTGAACGACTGGAGGTCGGCCTCCTCGACGAACACCGAGCGCGGCGCGCGCTCGACCTCTACGCCCTGGCGCGCCAGCGCGTAGAGTCGCTGCCCGTCGATCTTGCGCGCCGAGTACATCGGCGGGGTCTGCTCGATGAGGCCGGTGAAGCCGCGCAGCTTTTCCCGGAGCTCGGCCTCCGAGAGGCCGTCACAAGCCGCGCGCGAGAGGGTCTTGCCGGCGGCGTCCTGCGTGTCGGTGCTCTCGCCGAAGCGGACCAGCGCCTCATACTCCTTCTCACCGTCGGAGATGAAGCCGGCCACCTTGGTGGCGACGCCGATGCAGATGGGCAAGACGCCGGTCGCGGTCGGGTCGAGCGTGCCGGTGTGGCCGCAGCGCTTGACCTTGAAGATGGTCTTCACCCGCCGCACGACGTCGAACGACGTCGGCCCCGACGGCTTGTTGACCACCACCACGCCGGACCAGTCGAGCTTCTCAGCCATCGCTCCGCGCTTTCTTGAAATGCTTGTGTTCTACAACTAATTGGAAGTGCCCGGCGCCGCCAGCGCGCGGTCGATCTCTTCTGCGAGCCGGGCGCGCAGCTCGTCCTGGCTGCCGCGGAAGGAGCAGCCGGCCGCGTTGCGATGGCCGCCGCCGCCGAACTTCTGCGCGATGGCCGCCACGTCGACGTTGCCGCGCGAGCGGAAGCTGACCCGCCACTCGGGCTCCGCGCCGTCGTGGTGCGGCGCCTCCTCGGGCTCGGTGAACGAGGCGGCCACTTCCACGCCGCCGATCGAGCGCGCGTGGTTGATGAAGCCGTCGGTCAGGTCGCCGAAGCCGGGGTGGTGCGCGCCGCAGCGCCGCTTCATCGCCTGCGTGATGGTGAGCGTCGCCAGCTTGCCGCCGGGCGCGACCTCGAGCGTGCTGAGCACGTCGCCGAGCAGCTTCATCCGCGCGAGCGGCTGCTGCTCGTAGACCCGCACCGTCATCTCCCACGGGTCGACGCCCGCCTCGAGCAGCTCAGCCGCGCAGCGCAGCGCCTCCGGATCGGTGCTCGCGTAGCGGAAGCAGCCGGTGTCCGCGAGGATGCTCGCGTAGATGCTCTCGGCCGAGTCGCGCGAGACGGTGTGCCCGAGCCCGCGGATGATCTTGTGCACCAGCACGCCCACCGCCGCCGCCGCCGGATCGACGTAGTTGATGTCGCCGAACGGCTCGGTGGTGATGTGGTGATCGAGGTTGATGAAGACGCCGCGCCGCTCGGGCGGAGGCAGGTCGGGCCCCAGCCGCTTGGCCGAGCCGGAGTCGGTCGCCACCGTCGCGTCGAACGTCTCGTCCGGGGATAGTGTACGAACGACACGATCCGCGCCGGCGAGGAACTTGAAGTTGTAGGGCAGGTCGTCCGGGTTGTAGACGACCACCTCGCGCCCGAGCTCGCGCAGCGCCGCGGCCAAGGCCAGCGCGCTCCCCAGCGCGTCTCCATCGGGGTGGCGGTGCATGGTGCAGAGCACGCGGCGCGCGGTCTTCAGCGTCTCGATGACGCGCGGGAGGTTCTCCTCCGGCTTCCAATCGCGCGCGTTCTTCACCCCGACGTTGACGGCCTTCATGGCGCGCTCTTGTCTCCCGCAGGCGCCGCCGGCGCAGGCTCCGCGCTCTCGGTCTCGCGCGGCGACTCGGCCGCCAGCCGCGCATCGCTCGCCTTCGCTTCGCGCAAGAGCTGGTCGATGCGGTCGCCGCGATCGATCGCCTCGTCGTAGGTGAACGAGAGGTCGGGCACCACGCGCATGCCGAGCGTCTTGCCCATCTCGCGGCGCAGATATCCCTTGGCCGCCTCGAGCCCGGCCGCGGTCTCCTTGCGGACCTTCTCGTCGCCGTGCACGGTCCAGTAGACGCGCGCCTGGCGCAGGTCGGGCGAGATCTTCGCGCCGGTGACGGTGACCAGCCCGAGCCGCGGATCGCGCAGGCCGCGCGTGAGCAGCTCGCCCAAGGTCTGCTGAACCATCTGCGCGACGCGCGCGGGCCTGCTGTGTGTGCTCACTTGGCCTTCTCCTCGAAATCGGATTCCGTCAGCCATCCCTCGGCCGGCGGCTCTGCTGCAGCGTCTTTCCCAGCGGCCGCGCCCTCGTCGCCTTCGCCAGGCTCCGCGAGCAGCCGCTCTTCTTCCTCGAGATCCCAGCCGCTGTCCGCCGCGATCTCCTCTGCGGTGGGGTCCAGGTTCGGCTTGTCGGCGAGCGTCTCGCGCATCTGCGAGATGTTCTCGATCTCGATCTCGCGCCCGAGCAGCGAGACGTCGGCGTTGGCTTCGACATCGCGGGTGAACTTGGCGAGCACCTCGTCGACGAAGCGCCGGTCGTTGGAGACCACCGAGACGCCGACCTGCGCCCGCTGCCAGACATCGTTCTCGCCCACCTCGGCGATCGACGCGTTGTAGCGGGAGCGGCCGCGCTCGACGATCTTGCGCAGCGCATGGCGCTTGTCCTTCAGCGACTGCGCGCCGGGGATCGAGAGCGTCAGCCTGAGGATTCCAACCACCATGTCGCCTTCGCCTTCTGCGGCCGGGAAGGAGCGCCGCGCCTGGCTGGGCGCGGCGCTGCGCGATTCGCCCGGCCCGAGCTTACGTCAGCGAGGGGCGGATCGTCTCGAGCTCGTACGCTTCGATCACATCGCCCTCGCGGAGCTCGTTGAAGCCCTCGATGCCGATGCCGCACTCGAAGCCCTTGTCGACCTCTTTGACGTCGTCCTTGAAGCGGCGCAGCGACGCGATCTTGCCGCTGAAGATCGCCTTCGAGTCGCGCTGGACGCGGACGAACGCGGTGCGGGTGATCTTGCCGTCGGTGACCGAGGAGCCGGCGATGGTGCCGAGCTTGGGCACGTTGAAGAGCGCCTGCACGCGCGCCTTGCCGAGCGCCTTCTCCTTGATGATCGCCTCGAGCAGACCCTCCATCGCGAGCTTCACGTCGTCGAGGACCTCGTAGATGACCGAGTAGGTCTTGAGCGTGACGCCCTTCTGCGCAGCGGTCTCGGAGGCCTTGCTCTCGGTCTTCACGTTGAAGCCGACGATGATCGCCTTGGAGACCAGGCCGAGCATCACGTCGCTCTCGCTGACGTTGCCGACGGCCGAGTGCAGGATGCGCACGTTGACCTTCGGGGTGGAGAGCTTGGTGAGCGCCACTTTCAGCGCCTCGAGCGAGCCGCCCACGTCGGCCTTGACGATGACGCGCAGCTCCTTCGCCTCGTCCTTGCTGGAGGCCTTGAGCACGTCCTCCATCGTCATCTTGCCGGTCGACTTGGTCAGCTCGAGCTCGCGCGCCTTGATGCGGCGGTGGTCCGCGATGACGCCCGCGGCCTGCTCGTCCTCGACCACGTTGAGCTCGTCTCCCGCGTTCGGCACGCCGTCCAGGCCGAGCACCTCGACGGGGAAGCCAGGCGGGATGTCGTCGATCGCCTCGCCGTGCTCGTTCATCAGCGAGCGCACGCGGCCGCTCTGGGTGCCGACGACGATCGGGTCGCCCACGCGCAGCGTGCCCTGCTTGACCAGCACGGTGATGACCGGTCCGCGGCCCTTCTCCAGCTTGGCCTCGATGACCACGCCGGTGGGCGTGAGGTTCGGGTTCGCCTTGAGCTCGAGCACCTCCGCTTGCAGGAGGATCGCCTCGAGCAGCTTGTCGATGCCCTCGCCGGTGCGGGCCGAGACCGGCACCATCATCACGTCGCCGCCCCAGTCTTCCGCGAGCAGGCCGTGCTCGGAGAGCTGCTGCTTGATCCGCTCGGGCTGCGCGCCGGGCTTGTCGATCTTGTTGATCGCGACCAGGATGGTCGTCTTCGCCGCCTTGGCGTGGTTGATCGACTCGATCGTCTGCGGCATCACGCCGTCGTCGGCCGAGACCACCAGCACCGCGATGTCGGTGATGTTCGCGCCGCGCGCACGCATGGCGGTGAACGCCTCGTGGCCCGGGGTGTCGAGGAAGGTGATGGCCGCTTCGCCGCCGTCGGTGCCGACCACGTCGACCGAGTAGGCGCCGATGTGCTGCGTGATTCCGCCCGCCTCGCCCGCGGCGACGGTCGTCTTGCGGATCGCGTCGAGCAGCGAGGTCTTGCCGTGGTCGACGTGGCCCATGATGGTGACCACCGGCGGGCGCCACACGTTGTCCTCGGGCTTGTCCTCGACCTCGGGCAGGTAGTCGTCGATCTCGAAGCCGACCTTCTCGACCTTCCAGCCGAAGTCGATCGCGAGCAGCGACGCGGTGTCGAAGTCGATCGGCTGGTTGATGGTGACCATCTTCCCGAGCGCGACCAGCTTGCGGATCAGCTCGTTGCCCTTGACGCCCATCTCCTGCGAGAGCTCGGAGACCGTGATCGTGTCCTCGATGCGCACAACCTTCTTGTGCTCGGCCATCTCGGTGATCTCGGTGCCCTTGCCCTTCTTCCCCATCTTCTTCTTGTGGCCGCGCACGGGCACGTAGGCCCGCTGGCGCGCCAGCTCGACGAGGTCCTGCTTGGAGAGGGACTCGTTCTTGTCGACGCGAGGACCCTTCTTGGTCTTCTGCTTGTCCTTGGTGACGTCGATGAACTCGCGGCCGCGGCCGGGGCCGCCCGAGACGACGGCGAGCTCGCGTACTTCGCCCGCGGGGCGCGGACGGAAGCTGCCGGGACCGCCGGCCGGGCCCGGACGCGGGGCCGGCCGGGCGATGGGGATGAGCGGGCGCGAGAGGACGACCGCGCGGGTGGCGGTGGGGCGCGATGCGTGCTCGGCGGTCTGCACCGACTGCGTGCCGCCGGGGCCCGCGACGATCGGACCGGTCGGCGCGGCGGGCGCCGGGCGAACCACGCGCGCAGGCGGCGGCGGCGCCGGCTTGGCTGCCACCTTGATCACGCCCGCGGGCACGTTGCTCTGGTTGCTGGGCGTAACGGACGACATCATCGTGGGAGCCTCGGCGCGGACAGGGGCGGCGGCGATGGGGGCTACGGCAGCAGCTTCCGGCGCGCTCTCGGCGGCGGGCTCGGCGGCAGCGGCCACCGGCTCGGCGGCCGGGGCGGCCGCGGCAGGAGCGGCCGCGACCTCGGCGGCGGGCTCAGTGTGGATCGCGGGCGGCTCGACGTGCACGGCGGCCGGCGGCGCCGCGTGCGCCACCGCCTCGACCGCGGCGGGCTCCTCGGCGACCGGGTGCGCGGCCGCGGCGGACGCGGGGACGTGGGCTGCGGCCGGAGCCTCCACGTGCGGCGCGGCAGCGGCGGGCGCGTGCGCCTCGGCGTGCGAATCGTGTTGCCCGACCGGCTGCCCATCGGGCCCGAGCGTGTCGGCCTTCTTGCGGCGCAGCACGATGCCGCTCGCGGCCGGCTTGGCCACCACGGCCTTCGGCGCGCGCTCGGCCAGCACCTTCTCCAGCACAGCAGCCGCCTGATCGTCCTCGAGCGAAGACGAGTGGCTCTTCACGTCGTACTCATGGGCTCGGAGCCAGTCGACCATCTCCTTGTTGGAGAGGCCCAAATCCTTGGCGAGCTCGTATACGCGCTTCTTGGCCATGCGGAATTCCGTCTTCCCTTCTTTCCCCGAAATGAATGAATCAGGGACCCCCAGGCTGCCGAGGGCCCGCCTCTCTAGCTGCTCGCGGGGGCGGGCGTCAAGGGAAGCACGGCGGGGTTGGCCATCCAGCTTGCGAGCTCCGCCGAAGATGGCTCGCGAGCTTTGCCCTTCAGGGCGCGCGACAGCTGGCGCCCTTTTATAACCGCCTCGGCGCAGCGCGCACTCCGGCACATCCAGGCACCGCGCCCGGGCAGCTTCCGCTGCGGATCGGGCGCGGCCTTTCCTGCGACGACCCCGATGCGCAGCATCTCGCGCGCCGGGCGGGCCTGGCGGCAGCCGATGCAGCGCCTCGTCGGTTCAGACGGGCGCTGCTTCTTCAATCGGCGGCCGCGGGACATCGTGTACTTTCTACACTAAGCCTGCGCTCAAGCCGACGCGGGAGCCTGCGTCGGCGCCGGCGTCTCGGCCGACTTCTTCGCGTCCATCTCGGCCTTCAGGCGCGTCTCCTCCTGGAGGTAGTGATCGACGGCCGCCTTGACCTGCTTGCCCTTCTTCACGCCCAGGCCGGTCGCCTCGCCGAACTTGATCACGTCGGGCTCGTTGTGGATGTCCTCGACGGTGCGGTACCCGGCGGTGGCCATCTGCTCGATGTTGCGATCGGAGATGCCGCGCACGCGCAAGAGGCGCTCGGTCTGCGTCAGCTCGCTCGGGTGGCGGCGGGCCTCGGCGGCGCGCGCCTCCTCGCGCTCGCGGTCGAGCCGCGCCAGCTCCTCGTCGTCCTTGCCGATCTGCCCGCGGGCCAGGTCGAGGAAGCGCTCGACGTTGTCGGGCGTGATCCCCGGCATCTGCAAGAGCACTTCCGACGACGCGTTGGCGAAGTCCTTCGCGCTGCGGAAGCCGTGCGCGTAGAGGAGATCGACGGTGGCCTCGGGCAGGCCGAGCGCGGTGAGCGAGCGGGTGGCGAACTCGCGCAGCTCCTTCACCCGGCTCTCGCTGTTGATGTCGAGCTTCCAGCCGGTGAGCTGCGCCGCGAGCCGCACGTTCTGGCCGCGGCGGCCGATGGCGAGCGAGAGCTGGTCGTCGGGGACGATGATCTCCATCGCCTTGTTCTGCTCGTCGAGGAGCACGCGCGACACTTCCGCGGGCTGCAGCGCGTTGCAGACGAAGCGAGCCGGATCCTCATCCCACGGGACGATGTCGATCTTCTCGCCGCGCAGCTCCTGCACCACCGCCTGCACGCGCGAGCCCTTCATGCCGACGCAGGCGCCGACCGGGTCGACGTCCTGGTCGCGCGACGCGACCGCGATCTTGGTGCGCCCGCCCGCCTCGCGCGCGATCGCTTCGATCACGACGACGCCTTCGGCGATCTCGGGAACTTCCATCTCGAACAGCTTGCGGACCAGCTCGGGCGAGCCGCGCGACAGGACGATCTGCGGGCCCTTGCTCTCGCGGAGCACGTCGACGACGAACGCCTGCACGCGGTCGCCGGCGCGGTACGACTCGCGGGGCGTCTGCTCGCGGACCGGCAGCACGGCTTCCGCGCGGCCCAGGTTCACGATGATGTTGCCGCGCTCGAAGCGCAGCGCGATGCCGCTGACGATCTCGTTCTTGCGATCCTTGTAATCGTTGAAGACGTTCTCGCGCTCGGCGTCGCGGGTGCGCTGGATGATGACCTGCTTGGCGGTCTGCGCGGCGATGCGGCCGAACTCCTTGCGGTGCGTCTTCAAGCGCAGGATGTCGCCGTAGCGCTCGTCCTGCACGCGCGCCTCTTCGCTGTCTTCGGGCCGGTAGAAGATCTGGAAGAGGAGCTCGTCGCCGACCTCGGCCTCGATGCCCTTCTTGCCCGCGTCCTCCAGCGAGATCTGGTTGACGCTCTTGATCGGGTCTTCGATCTCCACGCGCGCCACCACGGTCAGCGTCTGGAACACTTCCACGACGCCCTTCTCCTCGTCGTAGCGAGCCTCGATGGCGCGGTCCTGGCCGAAGTGCTTCTTCGCGGCCTGCGCGATCGCGTTCTGCAGCGTATCGACGAGGACGTTGCGCTCGATGCCTTTGTCCTTGGCGACCTGGTCCAGGATCATGTTGAGGCTGACGGGCATCTGCGGGGCGACGGTGGCTGCCATCTGAAGACTCCTGTTTTTGGTTTTGTCTGTTTTTCTGTTGTGGACTGCTTCTTCAACGTCCCTGCGGCCGGCTTAAATTTCAAAGATCGGGTCGAGGTTCGCCTTGCTGATCTGCTGGTGAGGCACTGCGAAAGTGGTTCCGTCCACGTCGATGAGCACCGCGCTCCTGGCCGCGTCGTAGCCGAGCAGGTTGCCCACGAACGTCTTGCGGTTGCCCGCCTCGGCGATGGGGCCGTACGTTTTCACGCGCGCGCGCTGGCCCTTGTAGCGTTCGAAGTGCTCGGGCGTGCGCAGCGGCCGGTCGATGCCGGGGCTGGAGACGACCAGCTCATACGTGCCGTCGAGCGGGTCCTCCACGTCGAGCGCGGCCGAGACGATGCGCGAGAAGTTGGCGCAGTCGTCGAGCGTCACGCCGCGCTTCTGGCCGGGGAGCGGCTCGGCCTCGACCACCGTCGCTTCGCCGTCGTCGAACGAGAGCGGCTCGGTGTCGATGGAGGTCGAGTCGACGGCGGTGTCATCGTCTTCGTCGTCGCCGAGGCGGGCACCGAGCGGGACCGCCTCGACCGTCGCCTCGTCGTCGATGTGGCGGATGGGCGAGCCCTGGGAGTGCGTCTCTTCGCCGGTGAAGGTCGTGAGCGCGTCGCTGTCGGCGGGCATGTTGGCCGCGAGGCCACCTTCGGCGCCGGCCCGCTTGTCGATGAAGAGCGTCAGCTCGACGCGCCCGGCGCCGCCCAGCTGCACGTCGATGAGCTCGAGCCCTTCCTGCTCGGCCAGCGGCGCGGCGACCGCTCGCACGCGCTCGATGATCTCGTCTTTGCGTCCCATGCCGTTTGCTCGCTGAAGAGATGCTCGCTGAAAATAAAAAAAGCGGGCCGACCGCGCCCACTTTCTACTGATCGGGGGCAGGCCCCCAGACCGGTTGAAAATGTGCCGGGCGGACTAGCGGATCTTGAAGGCAGCGTCAAGAGGGCCAGACCTCCACTATTCTTGCGCCCATGATCCTTGCGGCCGCGATCCAGATGCAGACCGGCGATGACCGGGACCTCAATGAAGCGCGCGCGCTCGCGCTGGTGGCGCAGGCCGCCGACCGCGGGGCGCGGCTCGTGCTGCTGCCGGAGATGTGGGAGCACATCGGGCCGGGCAAGCAGAAGGCCGCGTTCGCCGGCGCGCTCGAGGGGCGGCAGCTGGCGCCCCTGCGGGAGCTGTGTGCGCGGCGCAGCCTCTGGTGCCTCGCCGGCTCGATCGCCGAGCGGGCCGAGGACGGGCGCTTCCACAACACCAGCGCGCTGCTCGCGCCCGACGGCTCGATCGCCGCGAGCTACCGCAAGCTGCACCTCTTCGATGTCGACATCCCCGACGGCGCGCGCTACCGCGAGTCGGAGCAGGTCGCGCCCGGCGCGGCCGCGCCGCCGGTGGTCGCGCTCGGCGATCTCGGCTTCAAGCTCGGCCTCTCGGTCTGCTACGACCTGCGCTTCCCCGAGCTGTACCGGAGCTTGTCGGCGCAGGGGGCGGATCTCCTCGCCGTGCCGGCCGCGTTCACCGCGTACACCGGGCGGGCGCACTGGGAGCTGCTCCTGCGCGCGCGCGCGGTCGAGAACCAGGCCTACGTGCTGGCGCCCGCGCAGGCAGGTCAGATCGGGCCGCACTCGGAGAACCGGCTCGCCTGGGGGCACGCGAGCCTCGTCGATCCGTGGGGCGAGCTGCTCGCCGACGCGGGGCCGCAAGGGGAGGGGATGGCGCTCGCGCAGCTCGACCCGCAGCGGCTCGCGCAGGTCCGGCGCGATCTGCCCGCGCTGGCGAACCGGCGGCGCGACATCTTCGGTTAGCGTCGCGAGCCTCGCCCCGCTCGACAGGAAAAAAAGGATCGTGCGGCGGGCGTTTCGCGCGTTGACGGGCCACCCCTCCGAAAGTATGGTCGGCCCGCCTTCCGGAGGATCATCCTCGCATGCGTATGCTCTCGTTCGCGCCCATCGCCGCCGCGCTTAGTCTCCTCATCGGCGGCGCCTACGCCTCCCCTGCGCTCGCGCAGTCTGACAGCCCCGCGCCCGCAGCTGCGCCGGCGGCAGGGTCGGATGCGCCCGCGCCGGCCAAGAAGAAGCGCCGCGCGAAGAAGGAGTCCGCCGACGCGGGCGCGCCTTCCGACGCGGCCGCCGCGATGGAGCCGCCGAAGGGCCCGGCTGCCACACCGGCGGCCGACGCCAAGCCTGAAGCCAAGAGCGACGCGAAGGACGACTCGAAGCCCAAGTCGAAGTCCAAGCGCAAGAAGAAGGGCCAGGTCGACACCGCGCCGGCCGCCGAGGCCGCGCCCGCCAACGGCCAGATCGATCTGCTCGCCCCGCCGCCGGCCACGGTCGCCGCGCAGCCCGCGCCGGCTCCTGCTCCCGTGCCGCAGACGACCACCGTCACCATCCGCACGCCCGCGCCGGCCGCCGCTCCGGTCTCGACCGATTACAACGGCCCGGTCGGCCCGTACGACGACGACGCGCCGACCATCGCGCACACCGCGATCGTCAAGGCGATGAAGAACAAGCCGCTCGTCTTCTCCGCGCACATCACCGACCCGAGCGGCGTCTTCCAGCCGGTCCTCTATCTGCGCAAGCGCGGCAGCGGCGACTACCTGCCCATCAAGATGATCGGCTCGAAGGTCTCGCAGGGCGAGTACGCCGTCGAGGTGGACGCCAAGCTCATCTCGGTCGACCTCGAGTACTACATCGAGTGCTACGACAACGCGGGCAACGGTCCGGCGCGCGTCGGCACCCCCGAGACTCCGCTCGCGATCAAGCTCGAGGAAGAGAAGAAGATCGTCGTCGAGAACGGCAAGCCGCCGCCCGAGAAGCACGTGGGCGCGCCGCCTGCGATCATGCACCAGACCATCGCCAAGGCCTGGCGCGGGCTGCCGGTCGAGATCAACGCGAAGCTCGTCGGCGACACCGGCGTCTCGCAGGCGAAGGTCTTCTTCCGCCACGTCGGCGAGCACGACTTCCGCACACTGCCGATGGGCAACATCGGCGGCGACGACTACACCGCCACCATGCCGGCGTCGGTCGTCACCAACGATCTCGAGTACTACCTCGAGGCCTACGACCAGTATGGCAACGGACCGGGCCGCTCGGGCGGGCCGAACGTGCCGTACCAGATCACCGTCACCGAGAAGCCGAAGGAGGTCGCCCCGATTCCGGGCGGCGCGATCGTCGAGAAGCCGCAGCCGCACTTGGTGAAGATCCCGTTCTCGCCGAACCCGGGCCGCTGGGCCGGCTGGATCTTCATGGGCAGCTTCGTCGCCAGCACCCTCATCGTCGGCGGCGAGCTCTATGGCGCTTACTCGGCCGACCAAGTCTACCAGCAGACGTACAACTACAGCGGGCAGCTCGACCCGGCGCTGCACCAGCGCACGCTCGCCTACGACAATCGCGCCAAGTATTTTGGCATCGCCGCGGGCGCCTCGCTCGCCGTCAGCATCACCTTGCTGGTTCTCTTCCCCGAGCACCCGACCTCGCAGCTCGTCACCGGCAGCGGCGGCGACGTCGTGCTCGCGCATTTCTAGAAAAGGCACCGACCGCATGCGCACCGCACTGACCCGCACCGCCCTCTGCGCCCTCGTCGCCGCGCTCGCCGGCTGCAACTACTCGCGCTTCCAGGGCGCCATCGAGATCGACGTCACCGGCATTCCGCAGAGCGCCGTGCGCGCCGAGCTGGTGGTCACCGACTCGACCGGCGTTGTCACCAAGCGCGAGCCGAGCTTCGGCGCTGGCGTCTACGTCGACACGCCTCTAATCCTGACGCTCCCGCCGATCGCCCCGGGCGCGTACAGCCTCCAGTTGACCGCCTACGATGTGGACGACACGCCGCTCGCGTGCGTGGGCGGCGCGCCGTGCACCGCGAGCCAGACGGCGAGCTACACGCCCGCCACCGGACCCGATGAGCCGCTCCCGGTGGTCGACGTCGCGCTCAGCGCCTCCGGTCTGCAGGGCACCTATGGAACCCCTTGCATCCTCACCGGCACCGGCATCAACACCTGCTCGGGCGACTTGGTCTGCAAGCAGTACACGGCGAGCGACCAGGGCATCTGCACGCACTCCTGCAACGGCAGCGCGACCTGCGAGCAGACCCCGCCCGGTGCCACCTGCGAGGCCTTCCTCGGCGTCGCGGCGAACCAGTTCTGCCAGTACGAGTGCGAGGCGGACGGCGGCGGCTGCCCGGCCGGCTTGACCTGCGGCGCGGCCCAGTCGGCGAGCGGCGGCAAGCGCTTCTGCCAAGGCTCTCTCTAGGCGCGAGCAGAGACTCTTCCGGGCATGGAGATCACCGAGGTCCGGGTCTTCCCGGTCAACGAAGAGCGCCTCAAGGCGTACGTGACCATCACGCTCGATCACTGCTTCGTCGTGCGCGATCTCAAGGTCATCGCCGGCAACACCGGGCTCTTCGTGGCGATGCCGGCCAAGCGGCGCAAGGACGGCACGTTCAAGGACATCGCCCACCCGCTCAACAGCGAGACGCGCGAGCGGATGGAGAAGACCATCCTCGCCGAGTACGAGCGCGAGATGGCGCGCTCGCCCCAACCAGCGCGGCCGCCGGCCGAGGTCGAGAGCTAGCTTTGCGCCGCGGAGACTCCATGAAGAGCAACGACTTCGTCATTTTCTCGGGCAACTCGCACAAGAAGCTGTCGATCGAAATCTGCGAGTACCTCGGCGTTCCGCTCGGCAAGTGCGAGGTCGGCCACTTCTCCGACGGCGAGATCCAGGTCGAGATCGGCGAGAACGTCCGCGGCCGCGACGTCTTCCTGGTGCAGAGCACCTCGACGCCGGTGAACGATCACCTCATGGAGTTGCTCATCATGATCGACGCGGCCAAGCGCGCGTCGGCGGCGTCGATCACGGCGGTGATGCCCTACTTCGGATACGCGCGGCAGGACCGCAAGGTGGCGCCGCGCGTGCCGATCACGGCGCGCCTGGTGGCGGACCTGATCACCTCGGCGGGCGCGGACCGCTTCGTCTCGATGGAGCTGCACGCAGGTCAGATCCAGGGCTTCTTCGACATGCCGTCGGACCACCTCTACGCCGCGCCGGTGCTGCTCGAGCATATGCTCTCGCGCAACCCCAATCCGGAAGACGTGGTGGTCATCAGCCCCGACGCGGGCGGCGTCGAGCGCGCGCGCGCGTACGCCAAGCGGCTCGGCTGCACGCTCGCCATCGTCGACAAGCGGCGCACCAAGGCGAACGTGGCCGAGGTGATGAACCTGATCGGAGATGTGAAGGGCAAGTCGGCGATCATCCTCGACGACATGGTCGACACCGCGGGCACGCTCACGCAGGCCGCGAAGGCCGTGATGCAGGCGGGCGCGACGCGCGTCTCCGCCTACTGCGTGCACCCGGTGCTCTCGGGGCCCGCCATCCAGCGCATCGAGGACTCGGTGCTCGACGAGCTGATCGTCACCAACACGATTCCGCTGCAGGACGGCGCGCGCGGCTGCAAGAAGATCTCGCAGCTGTCGGTCGCGCGCGTCTTCGGCGAGGCGATCCGGCGCATCTACAACGCCGACTCGCTCTCCAGCCTGTTCGTCTGAAGCCGCCTTCGGCGCGATCGTTGGGACACCAAGCAAATTAGTTGGTGTTCCAACCTTCGGTTCCATCCTTCGAGTGAAGATCCTTCTTCTTCTTTTTCTTCTTCTCGTCCTTCTTGGCCGGCTGCGGATCGGCCGGCGCAGCGTCGCCGCTCGAGGCCTGCGCGCTGTGGGCGGGCTCGACCGGCGCCGGCTCGGGAGAGAAGGCGGGCGCCGAGCCGGGCGCGGCGACGTGTCGCTCCTTGCCGACGAGCCCCGGATCGTCCGCGGTGGGCGCGGCCTCGGGCGGCGGAGGCGGCAGCGCGGGCGGGGCCGAGCCGGGCATCACCGGGCGATGGTCGCCGCCAGCCGCGGTGGGCGCGGCCTGCGCGGTCGGCGCGAAGGCCGGCGCGGGCGCAGCAGTGGCCGAGGGGTCCGCTGCGCTGTTGCTGTCGAGCGCGAACAGCTTGCGCGCGGCCTCCTGCGCGTCGAACTCGAGCTGATCCGCGTCGGTGCCGTCGGCGGTGAGCAGCATCTCCTGGCGGCCGAGCAGCGCGCCGCTCTTCGGGTCGGCGAGCGCGAGCAGCAGAGAGACCTTGATGCCGTGCGAAGAGACCGAGCCGATCAGCACGCGGTCGAGGTGGAACTTGCCCGCCAGCTCCTGCGTGTGCTCGCCCGGGTGGCCGTGGCTCGCCTCGTCGGCGGCGCCGGCGATGATCTGGTTGAGCGAGGCCGCGCCCGGGGTGGCCGAGAGCGTGACGCTGTAGAGCGTCTCGCGGCGCGAGGCGACGTCGAGCAGCTCGGCGGTCGGGTAGAAGCCGGTGCGCTCGAGCCGCAGCACGTGCTTTCCACCCGCGAGCTCGACGCGCGTGGGCGTCGTTCCCTGCGGCTGCCCGTCGATGAACACGCGCGCGCCCGCGGGCCGCGTCTCCAGCTCGAGCTTGCCGATGGGGATCTGTTCGACGTCGTTGCGCGCGAGCAGCAGCGACTGCTCGGCGACCGGATCGACGCTCGTGGCCTGCAGCTTCTGCTGCGGATCGAGCAGCGCGCAGGTCAGGTAGGAATCGCGCGACGCCTTGACCTCCTTCATCTCGCCCGAGAGCTGCTGCGCGGCCGCGAGGCGGAGGTACGCGTCGGCGATGTCGCGGTTGTCGAGCGCGGCGAGACCGGCGGCGAGCCCCTTGATGGCCGCCTTGTACTTGGTGACCGCCTCCGCGTAGGCGTGGACTGCGAACGACTGGTTCGCTTCGGCGAGCAGGCGCCGGCCCTCGGCGGCCTTCTGCTCCTGCGCCGGCTCGGCGTCGCTCGCCAGCGACCTGGCCAGGTCGACCACCTCGTACTGCTTGGCCGCCGCCAGCGCGCGCTCGAGCGCCTGCGCGACGCGCACGGTGGCATTGCGCGACTTGTTGTCGAGCGGGATGAGGAACGCCTGCGCCCGCTTGCGGCCCTGCGCGAGCCGCAGCTGCGCCGCCGTCACCGATTCGGGGCTGTCGGAGGCGGGGTGTTCGCTCTCCGGCACCTCGGTTTCGTCCTGTGCCAGCGCGCGCGCACCAGGCAGCGCAAGCAGCGTAAGGAGTGCCAGGCCGGCGAGCGGACGCGGAGGAATCCGAGAGGAGCGCATGGCTCCATCATAGGCCGACTTTGCCGACCCGCCGCCATCCCGTGCGCGGTGCGCGCGGCTTTGTCAAAGAGGGATCGACATCCGCCGGAAAATGAAGGATGTGTCGCAGACATGACTGAACAGATGAGCATCTTCGACGCGCAGGCCAAGAAGCGCGACGCGGCGACGCCGGCGGGCAAGCCCGCGCCCGCGGCCGCGGCGCCCCAAGTCAGTGGTACACCAATGATTGCGACCCCAATAGTTGGTACAGCAACGACTTCTCCTGGCGCGCTCGCGGCCAGCGCGGCGGGAGCTGCGAGCGCCGCGGCAGGCAGCGGCGGCGCAGGGGCGGCCGGGGGCGCGGGCGGCGGTTCGGGTGGAGGTTCGGGCGGCGGACGCGGTGGACGCGGCCGCGCGGGCGACGGCGGCGGCGGCTCGCAGAACGCCTCGCTCCACGAGGAGGCGCGCCGGCGCTACTTGAACTACGCGCTCAGCGTCATCACCTCGCGCGCCCTGCCCGACGTGCGCGACGGCCTCAAGCCGGTGCAGCGCCGCATCCTCTACGGGATGTGGAACGACCTGAGCCTCTCGTTCGAATCGAAGTACACCAAGTGCGCGCAGGTCGTCGGCGCCATCATGGGCCGCTACCACCCGCACGGCGACTCGGCGATCTACGAGGCGCTGGTGCGCATGGCGCAGGACTTCTCGCTGCGCTACATGCTCGTCGACGGCCACGGAAACTTCGGCTCGCTCGACGGCGACTCGGCCGCCGCCTACCGCTACACCGAGTGCCGGCCAGCCGCGCTCGCCTCCGAGCTGCTCGACGAGCTGGCGAGCAAGACGGTCGACTTCCGCCCCTCGTACGACGGCACGCGCGATGAGCCGATCGTGCTGCCCGCGCGCCTGCCGCAGCTCTTGATGAACGGCAGCACCGGCATCGCCGTCGGCATGGCGACCAACATCCCGCCGCACAATCTGGGCGAGCTGGTGGCGGCCTGCGCAGCGCTCATCGACGACCCAGACATCGAGGTGAAGGGCCTGCTCAAGTTCGTCAAGGGACCCGACTTCCCCACCGGCGGGCAGCTGCTCAACAGCAAGAGCGAGCTGCTCGAGATCTACGAGACCGGCTCGGGCTCGCTGCGCGTGCGCGGCGAGTACAAGGTCGAGGAGCTGCCGCGCGGCGGCCAGCAGATCGTCGTCACCAGCATCCCGTACATGGTGAACAAGTCGACGATGGTCGCCAAGATCGGCGAGCTGGTGCGCGAGCGGAAGATGCCGCTCATCACCGACGTACGCGACGAGAGCACCAAGGACGTGCGCATCGTGCTCGAGCTCAAGCGGGACGCCAACCCCGAGCTCGTCATGGCGTACCTCTACAAGCAGACCTCCTTGCAGAGCACGTTCGGCGTGAACCTCACCTGCCTGGTGCCGACGGACAACCCCGAGGTCGGCACGCCGTTGCGGCTCGATCTCAAGACGATCCTCCGCCACTTCCTCGACTTCCGTTTCCAGGTGATCACGCGGCGGCTCGCGCACGATCTGGCGCAGCTGGAGAAGCGGCTGCATGTCCTCGAGGGCTTCGAGAAGGTCTACGACGCGCTCGACGAGATGCTGAAGATCATCCGCAAGAGCGAAGGCAAGTCGGATGCATCCGAGAAGCTGCAGAAGCGGTTTGGCCTCGACAGTGAACAGGCCGACGCGATCCTCGAATTGCGTTTGTTCAAGCTGGCGCGGCTCGAGATCCTCGTCATCCAGAAGGAGGCCGAGGAGAAGCGCGGCGAGGCGAAGAAGCTGCAGCGGCTGCTCCACTCCGACAAGCTCCGCTGGAACACGGTGAAGACCGAGCTGGAGACGAACGGCGCGACGTACAGCGACAAGCGGCGCACCAAGATCGGCGGCGCGGGCGAGGAGATCGAGCTCTCGGCCGACGCGTTCATCGTCGACGAGGACGCGCACGTGGTGCTCACGCGCGACGGCTGGGTGAAGCGGGTCCGCGAGATCAAGGACCCGTCGACGACGCGCCTGCGCGAGGGCGACGCGGTCACGCATGTGCTGGCCGGCTCGCTGCGCTCAAATTTGGTGCTCTTCACCAACTTCGGCGCGGCCTACGTCACGCGCTTCAACGACGTGCCGGCCTCCACCGGTTACGGCGATCCGGTGCAGAAGCTGTTCAAGTTCGACGACGGCGAGCACGTGATCGCCGGGCTCTCGCTCGACGCGCGGCTGGCGCGGCCGGACAAGCTGCTCGCCATCTCCAAGCACGGCCTCTCGATGCGCTTCTCGCTGGCGGCGCACACGGAAGTCTCGACGCGCGCAGGCCGCCGCTTCGCGCGGCCGGCCGAGGGCGATGAGCTCGCGTTCGTGATCCCGGTGAGCGACGCGGAGAACCAGCTGCTCGGCCTGGTCAGCGAGCGCGGGCACGCCATCGTCTTCCCGCTGGCCGAGGTGAACGAGCTGTCCGGTCCGGGCCGCGGCGTCACCGCGATCAAGCTGGACGAGGGCGATCGCGTGATCGCGGTCAAGGTCGCGCCAGAAGCGCGCGGCGATCACGCGGTGATCGCGCTCGAGAGCGAGAAGGGCAAGAAGGTGCAGATCGAGCTGCGCAAGTCCGAGGTGGTCGCGCGCGGCGGCAAGGGGCGCGAGCTGGTGCGCAAGGACAAGCTTGAGGCGCCGCCAGCGCCGATCGTGTTCGTGCCGCTGCCCCAGGTCGAAGCGAAGCAGGACAAGTTGATTTAAGGACGCATCGAAACCATGGCCAAAAAGACCAGCTACAACGCCTCTGACATCCAGGTCCTCGAAGGGCTCGAGCCGGTGCGCAAGCGGCCGGCGATGTACATCGGCGGCACCGACGCGACCGGCTACCACCACCTGCTCTGGGAGATCCTCGACAACTCGGTCGACGAGGTGATCAACGGATTTGCCGCGCGCATCGAGGTGACGCTGCACCGCGACGGCAAGACCATCACCGTGGTGGACGACGGGCGCGGTTTCCCCGTCGACATCATGCCCAAGTACAAGAAGCCGGCGGTCGAGGTGCTGCTCACCACGCTGCACTCGGGCGGCAAGTTCGAGCAGGGCAACTACGTCCACTCGGGCGGTCTGCACGGCGTCGGCTCGTCGGTGGTCAACGCGCTCTCGTCGTCGCTGTTGGTGAAGGTGAAGCGCGACTCCAAGTGGCACGTGCAGACCTACGCGCGCGGCGTCCCGACCAGCAAGCTCAAGCAGGAGGGCAACGCGCGCGGCACCGGCACCAGCATGACCTTCACGCCGGACAGCGAGATCTTCGGCGAGCGGCTCAAGTTCGACTCCGCCCTCATCCGCGAGCGGCTCGAGGCGAAGAGCTACCTCCACCGCGGCATGGAAGTGGTCTGGCGCGACGAGACCAAGAGCCCGCACGAGGAGATCATCTTCAAGCACGACGGCGGCATCGCCGAGTACCTCGGCAAGATCGTCGCCGAGCGCGGCAAGCCGACCATCCCGCCGGCGAGAATGCTCCCGGCCGCGCCTGGCGCAGGTCCGCGCGATCACCTCGCGTTCACGCCGGCCGAAGGAGAAGCGACCCCGGAAGCGGCCGGGGGCGAGATGGTTGCTACGCAAACCAATTCCGACGGTGCGGTTCCGGGCCCGGTCGGAGAAGAGCAGCACGGCCTCTTCGACCCGAAACCGCAGGCGGGCCGCGTGCAGATCGGGCCCGGCGCGTCGTTCTACAAGAGCGCCGAGGGCGAGGCGCGGCTCGAGGTCGCGCTCTGCTGGAGCGAGTCGACCGACGAGTACATCAAGAGCTACGTCAACGGCATCCCGACAGCGAACGGCGGCACGCACGAGGCCGGCCTGCGCACGGGCCTGGTCAAGGCGGTTCGCAACTACATCGAGACGCACGGCCTGGGGCCCAAGGGGGTCTCGCTGACGGCGGAGGACATCCGCGAAGGGCTGGTCGCGATCCTCTCGACCTACGTCATCGAGCCGCAGTTCCAGGGGCAGACCAAGGGGCGGCTCAACAACCCCGAGGTCGCGGCGCTGGTCGACGGCGTGGTGCGGCCCGCGCTGGAGAAGTGGCTCAACGAGAACCAGAGCGTCGCCGAGGCGATCATCGCGCGCATCATCCTGGCGGCGCGCGCGCGTGAAGCGTCGCGTGCGGCGGTGCAGCAGATCTCGCGCAAGTCCGCGGTGAGCCACAAACTCAACCTGCCGGGCAAGCTCGCCGACTGCTCCTCGACCGATCCGAACGAGAGCGAGCTGTTCATCGTCGAGGGCGACAGCGCCGGCGGCTCGGCCAAGCAAGGGCGCGATCGCAAGACGCAGGCGATCCTCCCGCTGCGCGGCAAGGTGCTCAACTCGGAGCAGGCGGGCAGCGAGAAGGTCGCGAGCAACAAGGAGCTCAGCGACATCGTCAGCGCGCTCGGCTGCGGGCTGGGCGCGGACCTGGACCTCTCTCGCTTGCGCTACGGCCGCGTCTTCCTCTTGATGGACGCCGACTCTGACGGTCATCATATTGCGACGCTGCTGCTCACTTTTTTCTACCGGCACCTGCGCAAGCTGGTCGAAGGCGGGCACGTCTTCATCGCGCAGCCGCCGCTCTACAAGATCGAGCTGGGCAAGCAGGTCTTCTGGGCGCTCGACGAGGCCGACCGGGACCGGCTGCTCGCGCTCCACGCCAAGGGCAACGTCAAGCCGAACATCATGCGCTTCAAGGGCCTCGGCGAGATGACCGCGGACGAGCTCAAGTCGACGACGCTCGACCCCAAGCGGCGCGCGGTGCTGCGCGTGCAGATCTCCGACCCGCTCGAGACCGATCGGGTGATCAACGAGCTGCTCGGCAAGGACGTGAGCGCGCGCTTCCGCTTCATCATGGAGAGGGCGGGAGACGTGAAGGATCTCGATGTGTGATCGGCGCGCTCGGGGCGTTGGAGGGAACCTCAGCGGTTCCCCTCGTCGAACGCGTTCGACGAGCCTCCTCTCCCTTCGGCCGACTCCGGCCGCGCCTATCGGGCTCCTTCCGTCGGGAAACAGGATTGGACCCGTGAATGGTGTGTCGCTCGCCGACGGCCGCGTTGGAATTGCGGGCGGGGTTGGTTAGACAGGTTCTATGCGCGGCAGCTTTCGACGGGATGCGGAGGTGCGGCCGGACCCGGAGGTGCCAGGGGCGTTCGCGCTCGCGCGGCGGCCGCGGGCGCGGACGATCTCGCGGGCGATGATCGCGCTCTCGTTCGCGGCGGCGCTGCTCGATCTCTGGCTGCATCGGCCCGGGCTGGCGCTGGCGCAGCTCGGGCTGTTCACCGCGTTCTTGTTGGTGCACCTGTTCGGCGAAGCGTGGATGTGGCGCTTTGCTGGCGATCAGATCCTCGTGCGCGCGCTCGAGCTCAAGCGCTTGCGGCTGCGGCTGCGCGTGGAGCGGCTGCACGCGCGGGAGATTCTTCGCGTGGGCCTGGAGCGGCGCGGAGTGCGGGCGCGCGCGTGGCTCGAGATGAAGAACGGCGACAACTACGCGCTGGTCGAGGGGCGCGCGGCGGAGGTCGAGCAGATCGCCGATCGCGTGCAGCACGCGCTCCTGCTCGCGCGCGCCGAGCCGCAGGGGCAGACGCTGCACTGACGCGAGGCCTGGCACCGCGCCTCGGACTTCTTGGACTCCGGGTTGCGCGGCCCGCGCGCGATCGACATGCTCGGCGCATGCGAGACCTCTATGTGAAGCAGCTGCAGCTGGGTCCGATGGAGAACTTCGTCTATCTCGTGGGCGCCGTCGGCTCGCGCGAGACGGCGATCATCGACGCGGCCTGGGACATCGACGTCGCGCTCGCGGCCGCGGCGGCGGACGGCCGCCAGATCACGCACGCGCTGGTCAGCCACTGGCACGCCGATCACACCAACGGGCTCGCGCCGCTGCTGGCGCGGCAGGGGCTGCCCATCTTCTGCCACAAGGACGATCGGCCGGACCTCTCGTCCGAAGTGCGTGAAGAAGTGACCGCGCTCTCCGGCGGCGAGACGGTGCAGGTGGGCCCGCTCGCGCTGCGCGCGCTGCACACGCCCGGGCACACGCCCGGCTCGACCACCTGGCACTTGGCGGCTCCGGCGGCGGGCGCGCCGGGAGAAGCGGGCGCCATCTTCTCTGGCGACACGCTCTTCGTGAACGCGTGCGGCCGCTGCGACCTGCGCGGCGGAGACCCAGCGCTGATGTTCGCGAGCCTGCGCAAGCTGGCCGCGCTCGGCGACGACGTGGCGCTCTATCCGGGGCACGACTACGGCGACGTGCCGGTCTCGTCGATCGCGCGCGAGAAGGCGCAGAATCCATACCTCTCGCGGCTGGGGCAGCTGGAGTCGTTCGTCTCGCTGCGCATGCGCCCGCGCTCGTAGAGACCGGTGGTGGCCGGTCAGGGCATTCCCCTGGCTTGACGAGTCATTGCGTATAAGCAATAATAAATTTGCTTGATCACGCATCTCATTTCTCTCGCGAACGACGCATGAAGCCGCTCAAGATCCACAACCGCATCGCCGTGCTCCGGGCCGAGCGCAACCTGTCGCGTTCGCAGCTCGCGGATGCCGTGGGGATCAACGCGCAGACGGTCGGATTTCTCGAGCGGGGCGACTACGGCCCCAGCCTCGAGCTGGCCTTCCGGCTCAGCCTCTATTTCAAGCTGCCGCTGGAGGCGATCTTCTCCGTCAAACCCTTCAAGCCGCTCTCCAGCGAGCTCTACCCCAGCAAGTGAAAGGCAACGCGATGACGCAAGACTCTCCGAAGATGTTTACCAACCTGGTCGAGGGAGCTCCACGCCCTTCTCGCAGCCTCGATCTGCGCCGGCCGCAGAAGCAGCGCCGCCGTGGGATCCTGGCGATGGCCATCCTGATTTCGCTGTGCGCCCTCATCGATCTCGCGTTCCGCGCTCACCAGAACACGGTGTTCATTTCTGTCAGCGCGTCTCTGGTGTGCTGGTCGTTCTTCTACGCGGTGAGGCTTCTGCCGCGCCTGCCTGCATTCTCCGCGTTGGACGAGCGGGAGCGGCTGGCGGTGCTCGAGTCCTATCGGATCGCCTGGTTCATCCTCGGCCCGTGCGCGGCGATCAACACGGCGCTCTGGTGCTGGTGGGTGGCCGGGATGCGCGGCTTCTATTCGCACCGCGCCCTGGCGTTGGGCGTGGCGTTGAGCCTGCTGCTGCTGCTCTGGCTGGTGCTCTTCCTGCCCAAGGTGGTGCTGGCGTGGCGCGAGCCGGATTCGCTGGACGACGCGGCGTGATCGCCGCTGCTCGGTCAGAGCGGCGCCTTGCGTGAAACGCGCTCCCCGCTGGAGCGCGCGTTCGTCAGAGCGCCGCGAATCATCCCGGCCGCGCCTGGCGCGGGCTTGCGCGCCGATGCGCCGAGCGCCGCGCGCAGCGTGACGAAGACCAGCGCGATCGACATCGCGCCCCAGGCGACGCCCCAGACGATGGCGGGGATGAACGTCGCGCGGGCGAGCGCGTCGGCGTCGCTGCCGCCCGAGCCGCCGAAGTGGAGCAGGTCGTCCTGGATGTCGAAGAGCGCGTAGAGGACCGAGAACGAGGCGAGGAACGCGAGCAGCAGCTTGCGCACGATGGGCGCGCCGAAGCGTGCGACCAAGAGCAGCGCGGCCGTGCACGCGAGCGTGAAGCCGAGCGTGAAGAGATCGCGCACCCAGAAGAGCGCCGTCAGGAACGTCCAGCCCGCGAGCAAGAGCAGCGGCAGCCTGCCGGTGCGCGCGCGCGCGGCGGTGGCGATGAGCACGCAGCCGGAGACGGTCGAGCCGATGTAGCCGGCGCTGGAGACGATCACGCTGTGCAACAGCGACGGCGCGTAGCGGCTCCAGGTGACGCCGCCTTCGTCGGGGCTGATGCGGATGCCGTCGACGCTGCCGCCGATGAGCAGCGTCGCCACCGCGTGCCCGCTCTCGTGCATCAGCACCACCAGGAGCTTGAACGGGTAGAGCGCCCAGAAGTGCCAGAAGAAGACGCCCGCCGCCGCGGAGGTCGCGAGCGCCGCGAAGAGCTGGCCGCGGGTGAGGCGCGCGGGGGCGGGGACGAGATCGGCCATGCACCCACTCTAACGCGCGGGCGGCGTCGCGATTTCATTCCGCGCCCGCCGGCAGCGCGAGCCTGGTCGACTGGCGCTTGCCCGAAGACCGCGCGATGCCGCATCGTCGAACCCATGAACGACACGCCGCCAGTGCCGCCCTCGCCAGCAAGCCCGAACGCGCCTGCGGCGAAGGCGCCGGTGCCGCGCGAGAACTGCCCCGAGGTGGAAGACTGCCTCTCGGACGCCGCCGAGATCGGCCACATCTGCCCGCACGGCCCGCTCTGCGGAACCTGCGTGATCTACCGGCCCATCGAGGCGGCGCGCGGGCTCCTGCTCGGCAGCTGCCGCGTGCGCAGCGAGCGCGGCGAGTTCCCCTGCACCGCGCCCATCTGCGATTCGTACCTGCCGCGCCAGGGCGCGCTCGACGCGAAGGGCCGCTCGAGCACCGGCGCAAATGTGGCGCTCAACATCTCTCGCGCAGCCGGGCAGCTCGCCCGCGCGCCGCGCACCACGGTCCGCAGCGGCGGCGCCGTCCCGCGCGAGAGCGCCCCCACGTTGATCAAGCAGCGCATCCCCGACGGACCCTGCGGAGAGCTGGAGATGAATCGCGAAGAGCTGAAGGCGCTGATCCGGGAAGCGATGGACGAGGAGCGCGGCGGGACTTCGGCCGCGCTCGCGCCGAAGTGGGAGGGCGGGACGATCGTGTTGAAGCCACACGATCCCTCGCTGCAGGGCAAGGAGCTGCCGCTCGATGCGCTGCTGCACAAGGTGGTGATGATCCGCGACCGGCTGCGCGTGCTGGAGCAGAAGATCAACGCGAACGCGAAGCTGACCGACGCGGAGAAGGTCGACATGCAGGCCTACGTGACCGCCTGCTACGGCTCGCTGACGACCTTCAACGTGCTCTTCCGCGACAAGGAAGACGGCTTCACCGGCAGCGGCGGGAAGTAGCTCGCCGCCGTTGAGCCGCGCGGCTAGGCCGCCGCCGCGCGCTTCTTGATCCACTCCGCCAGCATGCGCACGCCCGCGCCGGTGCCGCCGCGCGCGTTCACGCCGCGCTCCTTGTCGATGCTCGCGGGCCCGGCGATGTCGAGGTGGACCCACGGCGTCTTGCCGACGAAGCGCTGCAGGAAGAGCGCCGCCGAGATCGCGCCGCCGAAGCGCCCGCCGGTGTTCTTGATGTCCGCGATCGGGCTCTTGATCAGCTCTTCCATCTCCGGCGGCAGCGGCATGCGCCACGCGCTCTCGCCCGCGCTGGCCGCGGCCGCGAGCAGCTCGCCCGCGAGCGCGTCGTCGTTGGAGAAGAGGCCGGTGGTGGTGGGGCCGAGCGCGACCATGATCGCGCCGGTGAGCGTCGCGAGGTCGACCATCGCGGCAGGCCCGAACGTGTTCGCCCAGGCGAGCACGTCGGCGAGCACCAGGCGCCCCTCGGCGTCGGTGTTGAGGATCTCCACCGTGGTGCCGCTCTTGCCGCGGATCACATCGCCCGGCCGGTAGGCGGTGCCGCTCGGCATGTTCTCGCAGGCGCCGAAGAAGCCGTGCACCGGGAAGGGCGGCTGCAGCTGCGCGACCAGGTCCATCGCGGCGATCACCGCGGCGGCGCCGGCCATGTCGACCTTCATGTCCTCCATGCCGCCGGCGGTCTTGATCGAGAGTCCGCCGGAGTCGAACGTGATCGCCTTGCCGATGAGCGCGAGCGGCTTCTTCTTCGCGTGCTCGCCCTTCGGCGTGTAGCTCATCCGCACCAGCTGCGGCTTCTCGGCGGAGCCCTGGCTGACGGCGATGAACAGGTTCATCTCCAGCTTCTCGATGCCTCCGCGGCCGTGCAGCTCGAAGGCGAGGCCGCGCTTCTTCGCGACCGCCTCGGCCGCCTCGGCGAGCGCGCGCGGCGTGAGCACGCCGGCCGGCTCGTTGACCAGATCGCGCGCGAGGTTGGTCGCGTCGGCGAGCGCGAGGCCCTCCGCCACCGCGTGGTCGAGCGGCATGCGCTGCGACGGCGACTTGAACATCTTGCCGGCCGCGTCTCCTGCGAGCAGCAGCTTGATCGCGTTCAGCTTCAGCGCACGCTTCTCGGTGAGGTACTTGTCGAAGCGGTAGGCGCCGAGCGACGCGCCCTCGGCGATGGCGCGCACTTCGTCCGCGAGCGCAGCGGCCTCGCCGCTGTTCGGCCAGGAGATGGCCAGCGCCTTGGCGCCCACGCCGCGCGTCGCGCGGACCGCGCGGGCCGCGGCCGTGCGCAGTCCTTCGCGGTCGCGCTCGGGGCTGCGCGCCTTGCCCAGCCCGATCACCAGCACGCGCCGCGCCGACATCTTGCCGCTCGCCTGCAGCATCAGCTGCTGGCCCTCGCGGCCGCGAAAATCCTCGTCCCCCGCTGCGCGCGTCAAGAGCCCGGAGAGCGCGCGATCGACGGCGCGCACGCGGGGATCGGCCTCGGCGCCGCTCAGCGTTCCCTCGCGCACGAAGAGCGCGAGCAGATCGGTGACGTGCTTGTGGGGCAGCGCTGCGGCGAGGCGGGTCTCGATCGACATTCGATCTCCTGGACGTTCAGATCAACGAGAGGTGGCTCTGTACCAGCTGTTCGACGAGCCGCTCAGGAGAAATCGAGAGGCGCTCGGCGATGGCGAGCAGCTGCGCCATCGAGGCTGCGTCGATCGGCACGCGCAGCTCCTTCATCTCTCCGCGCGCCATCGGCCCGTCCGCGTGCGTCGGGATGGGCAGGTTGCTCGGGCCCGAGAACATGCGCGGCCCCGAGCTCATGTACGGGCTCGACGACATGTAGCGCGGGCCGGAGCCCTGCGGCAGCGCGGCCAGCGCGTCGACGTCCAGCTCGGAGAAGCGCCCGCCGCCGATGGCCGAGATGGTGACGCCGCTGCCCAAGAGCCGCTTGCTCTCCGCGTCGATCTCGTCGGCGAAGAGCTGCTTGACGAACGTCGCGAGGTGGTTGTTCGAGGGCGTGAACTCGTTGTTCGCGAGAAAGCGATCGAGCTCGAACTGCATCTCCCACGCCGTCTGGAAGCGATCGTCCGGATTCTTCTCCAGCGCGCGCATGAGGATCTGCTCGACCGCCTCGGGCACGTCGGCCTTGAAGTAGCTGGGCCGGTAGATCTTGCCGTCGGTGATCGACTTGAGCACCGCGACGTCGCTCTCGCCAGTGAACAGCTTGAAGCCGGTCACCCACTCGTAGAGCACCACGCCAAGCGAGAAGAGATCGCTGCGATGATCGAGCGGCTTGCCCGCGCACTGCTCGGGCGACATGTAGCTGAGCTTGCCCTTGATCTCGCCCGCGCGCGTCTGCTCGACGATGTTCGCGGCCTTGGCGATGCCGAAGTCGAGGATCTTCACGCCGCCGTCGAAGGTGACGAAGATGTTCTCCGGCGTCACGTCGCGGTGGACGATGCCGAGCGGCTGCCCGCGCGCGTCGGTCTTCTGGTGCGCGTAGAAGAGCCCCTCGAGCACCTGCGAGGCGATCTTGCAGGCGTAGACGATGGGGAAGCTGATGCCTTGCAGCTCGGCCTTGGGAACCACGCGGCGCATGTCGCGGCCGAACAGGTACTCCATCGCGATGAAGAAGCTGTCGCCGACCTTGCCGAGGTCGAGGATCTGGACGACGTTGTGGTGGTTGAGCTGGGCCGCGAGCTTCGCTTCGTTGAGGAACATCTTGACGAAGTTCTTCTTGTCGGAGAGGTGCGGCCGGATGCGCTTGAGCACCACCGGCTTCTCGAAACCCTCCAGGCCCGTCTGACGCGCGAGAAAGATCTCGGCCATCCCGCCGATCGCGAGACGGTCGAGCAGCTCATATTTACCGAACAGTTGCTGCATGGAGTTCCCGCTCCCGCCAAGGCGCTCGCCCCGCGCCAGCGCTAGCACGTACGGCTTCTTGATGAAGGCCGCAAGCGCCAAAGCCGGCGGTCGGGTTGCCGGGGGAGGGTGACTGGGAAACTACTCAGCGAGCTGCGCTATTCCGGCTCCTGCTGGGTCATGCAGTGCAGCGTGCCGAGGCCCCAGACGAGATCGACCGCGTGGATGCCGACCACGCGGCGCTTCGGGAACAGGCGGGCGAGGATCTCGAGCGCTCTGCGGTCGTTCACGTCGTTGAACGTGGGGACGATGACTGCCGCGTTGCCGATGTAGAAGTTCGCGTAGCTCGCGGGCAGCCGCTGCCCGTCGAGGACCACCGGCGCGGGCATCGGCAGCTCGACGACGTTGAGCGCGCGGCCGTCCTGATCCTTCGCCTTCTTCAGGCGGCGCAGGTTGTCCTGCAGGCGCGCGAAGTTCTCGTCGCCGCGTTCGCGCTCGGAGGCGATGAGCACGGTGCGCGCGTCGACGAAGCGGGCGAGGTCGTCGACGTGGCCGTGGGTGTCGTCGCCGACGATCCCCTCTCCCAGCCAGATGGTGTGGCGCGCGCCGAGCTGCTCGGCGAAGAGCCGCTCGTAGTCGGCGCGGGTGGCGCCCGGGTTGCGCACCTGGACATCCGAGAGCAGGCACTCCTCGGTGGTCAGCAGCGTGCCGCGGCCGTTGACGTCGATGGCGCCGCCCTCGAGCACCGCGCGCTTGCCGTTCAGCTCGGGCTGCCACATCTCCAGGCCGAGCCGGCCAGCGACCGCGAGCGGCAGCTGCGCGTCGCGCTTGTGGTTCGGGTACTTCGCCCAGCCGTTGAACGCGCACGACGAGAGCGCGCGCGAGCCGTCCTGGCGCCGCAGCAGCTGCGGCAGCGAGTCGCGCGTCCAGACCCGGTCGGTCGGCGCGCGGACGAAGTCGATCTCGCCCAGGTCCACGCCGACGCGCTTCAAGATGCCGCGCGCGCTCTTCTCCAGCGCGGCGGTGCCGACGAAGATGCGCACGCGCTCTCCCGCGGCCAGCTGGCGCACCGCCTCCGCGAACACCCACGGGATCGGCGCGAGCTTGCCCGGCCAGTCCTCTTCTTCGTGCGGCCAGGCGAGCCAGGTCGCGGCGTGCGGCTCCCACTCGGCCGGCATGCGGTAGCCGAGAGCGGCGGGCGTGCTGCTGCTGGTCGAATCGCGCGGGGCCGCTCCAGTGGCCGTCTTGCGCGACTTCGTCGCAACACCACTCATCGCGAGCCGCCGCTGCCCGGCGTGCCGCCCGAGGTGCCGTCGAGCATCCGCTGGGTGATCCCGCCGTAGGCGTCGATGCGCCGATCGCGCAGGAACGGCCAGTTGCGGCGGACGGTCTCTTGGTGGCCGAGATCGCACTCGGTCACGACGATCTGCTCCTCGGTGCGCGAGGCCTCCTTCAGCACCACGCCGAAGGGATCGCTGACGAAGGAGCCACCCCAGAACTCGAGGCCGGTGTCCTTCTTTTCGCCGGCACCCTCGTGCCCGACGCGGTTCACCGCGCAGACGTAGACGCCGTTCGAGATGGCGTGCGCGCGCTGCATGGTCTTCCACGCGTCGGCCTGCGCGGCGCCGTACTGCGCCTTCTCGCTGGGGTGCCAGCCGATCGCGGTCGGGTAGAAGAGCACGTCCGCGCCGTGCAGCGCGGTGATGCGCGCGCCTTCCGGGTACCACTGGTCCCAGCAGACGAGCACGCCGATGCGCGCGAACTGGGTGTCGAAGGCGCGAAAGCCGATGTCGCCGGGCGTGAAGTAGTACTTCTCGTAGTAGAGCGGGTCGTCCGGGATGTGCATCTTCCGGTACATCCCCAACAGCGAGCCGTCCGCGTCGTGGACCACCGCGGTGTTGTGGTAGAGGCCCGCGGCTCTGCGCTCGAAGAGCGAGCCGACCACCACCACGCCGCACTCCTTGGCGATCTGCGAGAGCACCTTCGTGCTCGGCCCCGGGATCGGCTCGGCGAGATCGAACTTCGCCGCGTCTTCGCTCTGGCAGAAGTAGTGCGAGGTGAAGAGCTCCTGCGTGCAGACGATCTGCGCGCCGAGCTTGGCGGCCTCGCGGATGCGGGAGACGATCTTTTCGCGGTTCGCTTCCGGGTCGGCGTCGCAGGTCATCTGCACGAGGCCGACGGAGAACTTCTTCGACTTGGACATGGCGCGCGTTCCAGCATGCGGCGCGCGGCCCTGTCAATCGAGCAGAAGCGAGCCCCGCCGCTGGGGGCCGATCGGAAGCCGACGAGACAGGGCGCGCCTCTTGCGCGCCGCCCGCGCGAAAGAGACCGGGGAGGCGGAGTGCCCGCGGGGCCGCATGGTAAGTCTTCGATCGTGCTGGAACGCCGCGCGCGGGCCGCGCTCGCCCCACTTCTCCTCTGCGCTACAGCGATCGCAGCCGCGGCTGGCGGCGCGCGGGCCGGCCAGGCGCCGCCCAGCGAGGGCGTGCGGCGCGAGAGCTTCCCGGAGCCGCTCGAGGCGGACGGCGGCGTCGAGCCGGTCTTCATCAAGGACACCCGCGGCGAGCAGGAGCTGGTCGTCTTCTCCGGCAACGTGCTCTTCAACGACTTCACCTATCGCTCGGTGCTGCAGCTGCCCAAGGGCGCCGCCGCGACGCCGAAGACGGCGCAGCAGGTCACCGTGCAGCTCATGCGCTTTCTCAAGAAGGCCGGCTACGACCTCGCGCAGGTGACGGCGGCGGTCGACCACGCCGTCATCCGCGTCACCATCGACGAGGGGCGCCTCGACAAGGTGGTCATCACCGGCGAGAGCGCGCTCAACACCATCCGCCTGCGGCTGCAGCTGGCGCTGCCGGCCGACGTGTTCAACCGGCCCGAGCTCGAGGAGCGGCTGCGTGCGCTCTCCCGGCAGATGGGCCTGACCGACGCGAGCTACCAGCTGGTGCGCACGCAGGAGCGGCCGGAGACGAAGTTCCTCCTCGAGAAGAGCGACGCGTACGCGGAGCTGCTGCAGGCGGGGCTCGTCTCCGAGCCGGGCGTCTACGAGCTGCGCATCTCGATCCGCCAGAGCGGGTGGGGCAAAGGTTTCTCGCCCGAGGTGGTGATCGGCGGCCTCGACGGCGTCGGCGTGGGCGGCACGTTCCGCGGCGCGCGGCTGTTGCCGGTCGACGATCGCTGGGAGCTGCGCTTGCGCTTGGGCGCGACCACGCTGCCCTCGCTCGACGGCATGAGCTCGCAGCTGGTGCTCTCTCGCGCGCTCGCGGAGATCCACTACTGGGCGCCGCCGCTCCTCGGCCAGAGCTTCCGGCCCGGTCTGCTGCTCAGCTCGGACCTGCTCGAACAGGCGCGGCGCGACATCGGCTACGACCTGTTCCGCCGCGAGACGCTGCAGGCCGCGGCGGGCGTGAGCGACGCGATCGGCGCGCGGATCTTCCTCGCCGCCGGGGTGGGCGTGCAGTCGCGCTGGTTCTTCGACCTCGACGACGCCACGCAGATGCTCTCGCCGCTGCACCCGGAGATCGATCGGCAAGTGCGCCCGTTCTTCCTCGGCACGCTGCGGCTCTTGCTCGACCCGGAGGAGCTGCGCGCCGACTTCCGCAACCCCGCCAGCGTCACCGCGCAGGTGTTCAAGAGCGGCGGCACCAGCGGCGTCGCCTACCGCATCGACGCGGGCATCGACTACGCGCAGCCGATCGGCTGGCATGAGCTGCGCTTCGACGCGCACGCCTTCGCGCTCGGCGGCGACACGCAGTTCTTCGATCAGGAGACGCTCGGCGACTACATGCAGAACGTCTTCAACGATGTCTTCAGCGCGCACGTGGTCGAGCTGGGCTGCGAGTTCCGCTACTCGCTCCTGCGCGATCGCTTCAAGGTGGGCGCGCTCGCGCACGTGCTCGCGTATGGCGAGCTCAACGCGCTGCCCGGCCTCGCCGAGCAGGGGGCCTACGCGGTCTCGCTCGGCGTCGGCGTGCACACGCTGGCGTGGGACACGCTCAACGTCGACGCTGACGTCTCGGCCGGATACCGCGCGGGGGGCAAGACCGGCGTCGCTTTCAGCTTGAACTTGACGCAGGTGTACTAGCGCCCGCCGCGGCCGGGGCCGCTCCAGGCGCGGGCGGCGCGGCGTCGTTGAGCGGCGCGCCTGCCTTCTCGAAGTGCATCAGCAGCGCGAGCTTGAGCACGATCGCCTCGCCGGTCACCTCGCACGAGGCCGCGCCGGCGCCGAGCGTGAAGGCCTCGAGCGGCGTCGCCTGCGAAGAGATGGGCAGCCGCACCGAGAGCGTCTTCGCGAAGTCCCAGCCGAGCGGATGATCGAGCACCGCCAGCGCCTCGTTGATGAGCGGAATGAGCGAGCTCTCGACGATGCTCGGCACGTTCTTGAGATCGATCTCTTCGAGCAACAGCTTGAACTTGAGCAGCCCCTTCTCGGGCGCAGGCGCGATCGCCGGCTCGAGCACGAACGTCGCGCTCGCGATGGTGAGCGGGATGGGCAGGCCCGCCACCGTCCACTGCGCGCGCGCGCTGGTGCGGATGCGCACGCCGCGGCCGGGAAGGAACTCGATGAGGCTGGGCTGGTCGATGATGAAGAAGCGGTCTTGCTTCACGTCGGGCCGGACGTGCAGCGGGGTCAGCTCTCGGAGCAGCTGCTCGAGCGTCGCGCGATCGAGCACGGCGGTGATCTGCGTGGGCATGCACGGAGGGTGCGGCGGCGCGCGCCCAAGCGCAACAGAGATGTCGGAAGGCGCGCTGCCTTCATCCGGCCGCGGCGCGAGGCCGCGACGCAGGTCAGCGGTGCGCGCGCAGCTCGCGCGCCTTCTCGAGCAGCATCGCGTCGATCTTCGCGTCGGCGGCGGCACCGGAGAGATCGCGCAGCGGGCCGCGCCAGGCGCGGTCGAGCGCGCGCAGCGAGTCGAAGAAGCAGTGCCAGTCGCCGCCGCACGCGTCGAGCAGCTCGGAGAAGCCGCGCCGGTCGGTCGAGTAGGTCCGGTAGCCGGCGAGCACCGCGTTGTTGACCGGCCGCCGCCAATGAAGCTGCGCTTGGAGCGCCGAGAGCTCCGCCTGCTTGCGCGCGCGCTTCTCCGCGTCGGGAGCGGCCGAGAGGTAGAGCGCGTCGAGCCGCGCGGAGACTGCATGCAGCTGCTTCTCCAGCGCGGCGCTGCGCTCTTGCAGCGATGCCCACGCGCGCGCCTCGCGTGAGCTGGCGTGCTGCGCGAGATACCCCGGCGTGAGCTTGCCGGCGACGAACTCGGCGAGCCCTTCGTTGAACGACGACTGGCCCGCCACGTAGATCGTCGCGTGGACCGACTCGTGGAGGATCGTCTTCACGAGCAGGCCCAGCGCGGCCTCGCCCACCGCGGGCTCGATCATCGAGGAGAGCAGCGGGTCGTTGAACCAGCCGAGCGTCGAGTAGGCAGGCGCGCCGCGCAGCGAGACATCGAGGTGCTGCGCCTCGAGCGAGCGGGCGAAGTCGCGCGCGGCGCGCAGCTCGAACCAGCCCAGGTACGGCACCGCGCCGGCGATGGGAAAGTCGAACAGCCGCGGCTCGAGCGAGAGCTCCGGGCAGGCGCTCACCACCCAGACCGCCGCGGGACGGTCGAGCTGCGTGTAGCGCTGGTAGCTCTCCGTGGGCTTGAGCCCCATCGACTCGCCATAGGCCTTCACCGAGGCGACCGAGGCGAGCAGGCGCTGCAGCCGCGCGGGCGTGCCCGGGCGATCGATCAGGTCGTCGATGGGCCGCGCCGAGGTGAGCAGCGTGAACTCTCCCGCGCCCGCCTGCAGCGCGTAGTTCACCGAGAAGCAGCCGGTGAGCGAGAGGCAGAGCAAGACCGCGCACGCGAACGCGCGGCTCATCGGGGAGAGCGCCGGCCGGCGCGCGCTGCGGAGAGGCATCGCGACGTTGTATGCGCAGCGGCGCGCGCGCGCAGGGGATTGTCAGCCGCGCGCGAACGCGGGAGGCCGGCGCTGCGCCCAGGGCCGCGCCTGCTCGAGCTGTCCCGCGAGCCGCAGCAGCGCGCCCTCCGCGAACGGCCGCCCGATGAATTGCACGCCGATGGGCAGGTTCGCCTCGCTCCAAAAGAGGGGCACCGACATCGCAGGCAGGCCGAAGAGGTTCGCCACCGCGGTGAAGCCGGCAAACTCGAACGCGGTATCGGCGATGCGGTCGAGCACCGCGTTCATCGCCGCGCCCACGGGGAAGCGCCGCAGCGCCTGCATCGCGAACCGCTCGGCCGGCTTCTGCGCGAGCGAGCCGAGCCGCAGCGGCGGCGCGCCCAGCGTCGGCGTGAGCAGCGCATCGAAGCTCTTCGCCCAGGTCGCGTAGCTGCGGTGCGCGGCGTGGATCTGGTGCAGCGCCAGCTCCAGCTCGACCGCGCTCTTCTTCTCGCCGATCTGCGCGAGCATCCAGGTGCCCAGCTCGAACTGATCGGGCGTGGGCGCGCGGCTGGTGAACTGCGCGAGCAGCCGCAGCTCGGCCGCCGCCGAGGCCGCCACCACTGTGAGGTAGGCGCGCGTCAGCGTCCTTGGCTCGAGCGGCGGGTGCTGCTCCTCGACCTCGTGGCCGAGCGAGCGGCACAGCTCGGCGGCGTCGCGCACGGCCGCCACGCAGTCGCGATCGACCGCGCTGCCGAGCAGCGACTTCGCGGTGAAGGCGAGCCGCAGCTTGCCCGGCGCGCGCGCGACCTCCTCGAGAAACGGCCGCTCGGGCGCAGGCGCGGAGTAGGGCGCGCCGTCGTCGGGGCCGTGGGGCGCGTCGAGCACCGCCGCGCTGTCGCGCACCGAGCGGCTCAGCACGTGCTCCACCGCAAGTCCATTCCAGCCCTCGCCCACGTCGGGACCGAGCGGGTTGCGGCCGCGAGAGGGCTTGAGCGCAAACAGCCCGCAGCAGGAGGCGGGAATGCGCAGCGAGCCGCCGCCGTCGCCGCCGTGCGCGAGCGGCACGTATCCCGCGGCCACCGCCGCCGCCGAGCCGCCGCTCGAGCCGCCCGGCGTGCGCGTCGCGTCCCACGGGTTCTTGCAGGGGCCCCACAGCTCCGGCTCGGTCACCGGCAAGAGCCCCAGCTCCGGCGTGTTGGTCTTCGCCGCGATGACGAGCCCCGCGGCTTCGAAGCGGCGCAGCAGCTCGCTGTCGTGATCGATCGGATGCTGCGCGAGAAAGCGCGAGCCGCACGAGCTCGGCACACCCGCCATCGACTGCAGCAGATCCTTGAGCAGGAACGGCACGCCGCGAAACGGCTGCGCGCGCTCGCCCGCGCCAGGCGCGGCCTCCAGCGTCTTCGCCCGCGCGCGGGCCCGCTCGAACAGCGGCAGCACCACCGCGTTGAGCGCGCCGTCGCGCGACTCGATCCGCGAGATGGTCGCGTCGATCAACTCGAGCGGCGTCACCTGCCGTTCGCGCACCAGCCGGGCGAGCTCCAGCCCGTCGCAATCATCGAGCAGCGTCTCCACCGACATGCGCGACCGCCTTTTTCCAAGAAAGCTTCTACGCAGCGGCGCGCATCATACGCAGCGGGAACGCGGCGCTCCCTCGGACGCTTGACAGGGGCCCCGCTCGCGTCCGTCATTCGCGACATGTCCCATCCGCTCGCCGGCAAGCCGGCCCCCGCTGAGATGCTCGTCGATGTCTCCCAGTTGCTCGCCCGCTACTTCGACACCGAGCCCGATGCTCGCGACCCCGCGCAGCGCGTGGCTTTCGGCACCTCGGGCCACCGCGGCTCGTCGCTGAAAGGGAGCTTCAACGAGCAGCACATCCTCGCCATCGTGCAGGCGGTCTGCGACTACCGCGCCTCGCAAAAGACCGACGGGCCGCTCTTCATCGGCAAGGACACGCACGCGCTCAGCGGCCCGGCGCAGGAGACGGCGCTGGAGGTGCTGGCGGCGAACGGCGTCGCGGTGTTCCACGCGGCGGGCGGCGGCTTCACGCCGACGCCGGTGGTCTCGCACGCGATCCTCGGCTGGAACCGCGGGCGGCAGAGCGGGCTCGCCGACGGCATCGTGGTCACGCCCTCGCACAACCCGCCCGAGGACGGCGGCATCAAGTACAACCCGCCCAACGGCGGCCCGGCCGACACCGACGTCACCGCCTGGATCGAGAAGCGGGCGAACCAGCTGCTCGAGGAGAAGTGCGCCAAGGTGTTGCGCGTGCCGCTCGACGCGGCCCTGCGCGCGCCGGGAGTTCGCGAGCGCGACTTCATCTCGCCGTACGTCGATGACTTGAAGAACATCGTCGACATCGACGCGATCAAAGCGAGCGGGCTCAAGCTGGGCGCGGCTCCGCTCGGCGGCGCGAATGTGCAGTATTGGGACCCGATAGTGGCTCGATATGGCCTCGATATCACCGTGGTCGACCGCACCGTCGACCCGACCTTCCGCTTCATGCCGCTCGATCACGACGGGAAGATCCGCACCGACTGCTCCTCGCCGTACGCGATGGCGAACCTGATCGCGATCAAGGACCAGTACGATCTCGCCTTCGCCAACGACGGCGACTCCGATCGGCACGGCATCGTCACCCGCTCGATGGGTCTGTTGAACCCCAACTACTTTCTCGCCGTCGCCATCGAGCACCTCTTCCAGAAGCGCGGCTGGAAGCCGGACACCGCCATCGGCAAGACGCTCGTCTCCAGCGCGCTGATCGATCGGGTCGGCCAGTCGATCGGCCGCCGCGTCTACGAGGTGCCGGTCGGCTTCAAATACTTCGTGCAGGGTCTGCTGCACGGCTGGCTCGGCTTCGGCGGCGAGGAGAGCGCGGGCGCGTCGTTCCTGCGCCGCGACGGCACCACCTGGACCACCGACAAGGACGGCATCATCATGGACCTGCTCGCCGCCGAGATCACCGCGGTGAGCGGGCGCGACCCGGGCGTGCGCGTGCAGGAGCTCTTCCAGACGCTCGGCAAGCCGTTCTACAAGCGGGTCGATGCGCCCGCGGACGCCGCGCAAAAAGCGAAGCTCAAGAAGCTCGCGCCGGAGAACGTGAAGGCTTCGCAGCTCGCGGGAGAGGCGATCACGCGCAAGCTGACGCGCGCGCCCGGCGACAGCTCGGAGATCGGCGGCCTCAAAGTGGAGACCGCGAGCGGCTGGTTCGCCGCGCGGCCGAGCGGCACCGAGGACATCTACAAGATCTACGCGGAGAGCTTCCAGGACGAGGCGCACCTCGATCGGATCCTCGACGAGGCGAAGGCGATCGTCGGCGCCGCGCTGAAGTGACGCCGGGCTAGCGCGAGCTTCGTGCGAGGTCGCGGGCCTCGCGCTGCAGCTGCCGCCGCCGGACGAGCTCAGCGCAGCGCGGCGCGTGCTCGGGAAATCTCTCGCCGATGCGCGTGAAGACCGCGCGCATCTCGTCTTCGTCGCGGAAGCGGAAGCCGATCGCCTTCAGCGCGAGCGAGACGCGCAGCGCATCGGTTCCCTCGCGCATCCAGGCGTCGAGCGCCTCCGACAACGACGATCCATTTTCGCTGCCGCTCCAGGTCGCCACGTCGAAGAGCAGCGCGCCCTCGGCGATCGAGAGCTTCTCCGCCCGCACCAGCGCCTCGACCGGCGACGAGATGTCCTCGGAGCCGAGCGCGTCGAAGAGCCCCTGGATGGCGTCGGAGAGATCGACCAGATCGTAGTCCGCGCGCTCGGGATCGCGCGGGATCTTGAGCAGCGCCGAGATTGCATCGTCGACGCTCACGTCGACTGCGGCCGCGCCGCGTGCGCTGCGAAGTACTCGTCGAACTTCGCGTCGGCCGACGGACCGAAGAGGATCCCGCACGCGTCGCGCAGGCCGGCCGCGTGCTTGAGCTCTTCGGTGCGCACCACCAGCGAGATCTTGCTGCGCCGGCGCAGGAAATCCTCGAGCTTCACCACCATCTCGCGCCGCGCCGCCTGCTCGATCTCGCACCTCAAGTACTCCGCGTTTTCGATCAGCACTTCGGCCTCCCGCGGGTCGGCGCGGATCGACTCGAGCAGCTGGAACGCCTCGGCGCCGTAGCGCCGCCACAGGCGCGTCGAGAGCTTCTCCGACGCCGACGGTGCGGTCATCGCGTCGAGCTCCATCAGGCGCGCCTGGTGGAACCACTCGTCGCGCACCTCCGCCGAGGGCTCGCCGTACCAGCGGCGGTCGGGCAGCGGGATGTTGATGGCGAGCCCGCCGAGGATGCGCGAGACCTCCTCGCCGACATTCAGGCAGTCGGTGAGCTTGCCGCCGAAGATGGTCAGGTGCCTGGTCGCCGCGTCGACCTCGATGACGTGCTTGCGCGACAGCTGCATCCAATCTTTTCCGCCGGCGCCCTTGGCGCCCACCGCGAGCGGCCGCACGCCGCAGCGCTCGGCGATGATGTCCTTCTCGGTGAGCGGCGCATCGAGCTTGAGGCGCTTGTTGATGTTGTCGAGGACAAACTTGCGGTCCTCCGGCGTCACGCTCACCTCGGGCGAATCGACCTTGGTGTCGGTGGTGCCGATGCAGGTGCGCGTGCCCATCGGGATGACGAAGAAGAGCCGCCCGTCGTCGGCGAAGAACGTCAGCACGCGCCGGTGCGGCGTCAGCTTGCGCACCAGGATGTGGATGCCCTTGGAGAGCGCGTGCTTGTGCGACGTCGTCACGCCCGCGCGGCCGTTCTGCTCGTCGGCGTAGGGTCCGCACGCGTTGATGATCGAGCGGGCGCGGATCTCGAAGGTCTTGCCGCTCTCGAGATCGCGCGCCTGCACAATCCACAGCTCACCGTCGCGCCGCGCGCTCATCGACTCGACGTAGTTCGCGCCCGCGCAGCCGTGGTCGAGCGCCGCGCGGATGAAGAGCCAGACGAAGCGCGCGTCGTTGTCGTGCAGGTACGCGTCGGAATATTCGAAGCCGCCGTCGCACCGCTCGGTGTTGACGATCGGCTCGTCGCGGTTCATCTCGCCCGCGGTGAGCATGCGCGGCCGCTGCGTGAAGCCGTTGCCCATGAACCAGTAGAGCCAGCTGCCGGCGAGCAGCTTCCAGAGGCCGTGGCGGAAGCCGCGCTCGTGCGAGACGAAGAAGCGGATCTCTTGCACCGTGCTCGGGTAGGCGCGGATCAGCGTGTTGCGCACCAGGCACAGCTTGCGCACCAGCGCGAACTCGAACGTCTCGAGATACTTGATGCCGCCCCAGGCGAGGTTGCTCGACTGCTCGCTGGTGACGCCAGCGAAGTCCGCGCGATCGATCAGGCCGACCTTCACGCCCCGCGCCGAGAGCGCCGCCGCCGAGACCGCCCCGTTGATGCCGCCGCCGATGATCAGCGTGTCGAACGTCTGCTCGCCGAGGCGACGAATGTTGTTCTCGCGCAAACCCATGCGATGAACTTACCTCCATGTTCCTGCTCGGACACATCGGGATCGGCACGCGGATGGCCCGGCCGCTGAGCGCGAAGAGCGCCTGGCCGTGGCTGGTCGCGGGCTGCGTGCTGCCCGATCTGCTCGACAAGCCGCTCTACTACGCGCTCTGCGCTGCGACCGGTCGCCACGCCGCGGAGCTGGGGCTCATCTCCAGCACGCGGACCATCGGCCACTCGCTCGTGTTCGCGCTCGCGTGCGCGCTGCTCTTGCGCGCGGTGCCGCTGCCCGCGCGTGCTCGCGATGCTCTTCCCGCGCGCCGGCCCGATTCGTCCGGGGACGCGCAAGTCCGCTCCCAGCGCGCGCTGGCGCTCTTGCTCGGGATGGTCTCGCACCTGCTGCTCGACCTGGGCAGCGACGTCTGGAACCGCACCGCCGATCTGCTCGCCCGCGTTCCGCCCGCGCCGCCGATCGGTCCGCCCACCGCCGCCGCGGTCTTCTTCCCGCTGCTCGGGCCGCACTTTCCCATCGCGCCGTTCCACTCCTTCGCCGAGCACGCCGCCTCGCAGCTGAGCGGCTATGTCGTCTTCGGCGAGCTGGCCGGCGCGGCCTTGCTGCTGGCCGACTGGCGCGCGCATCGGCAGCGGCTGGCCCACGCGCGGCTCGAGGCGGGCAGAGCCGCCAGAGCCGTGGTATCGCCGGACCATGCCGAGACGAGATGAATCGCGCTGCCCGTGGCCGAGCGACGACCCGCAGATGGTCGCCTACCACGACGAAGAGTGGGGACAGCCCGTCCGCGACAGCCAGGCGCTCTACGCCAAGCTGACGCTCGACGGCTTCCAGGCCGGGCTCTCCTGGCGGACCATCCTGCACAAGCGCGAGGCGTTCCTGCGCGCGTTCAAGGATTTCGATCCGGCGCGGGTGGCGAAGTTCAAGGAGAAGGAGATCGCGCGGCTGCTCGGCGACGCGGGCATCGTGCGCCACCGCGGCAAGATCGAGGCGGCCATCTCCAACGCGCAGGCCTATCTGGTCATCGAGAAGACGGAGAGCTTCTCCGACCTGCTCTGGAGCTTCGTCGGCAACCAGCCGCGGGTGAACCAGTTCGAGCGGCCCAGCCAGGTCCCCGCCGAGACGAAGGAGAGCCAGGCGATGTCGAAGGAGCTGCGCAAGCGCGGCTTCCGCTTCGTCGGCCCGACCATCTGCTACGCGTTCATGCAGGCGGTGGGGATGGTCGACGATCACCTGGTCGGCTGCTTCCGCAAGTCGAGCTGACAACGCGGGGGCGCGCCCTGCGTCCCATCGGTCATTTCTCACTGGCGCGTGCGCGGGAACCGCGTGCTAGATCCGCCGGTTGTCGCGGCTCCACATTCGTAGGTCGGAAGGAAAGACGCATGCCCAAGGCACCGCTCGCACTGCTCGCCACCTGCCTCGCGCTCGGCGCGGCTGGGTGCGCTCCCACGCTGCGCTTCAACCAGAGCTTCCTCGTCGCCGACGACATGAAGATCTCCGAGAAGGGCTACGGCTCGCTGCGCAGCACGGGCGAGAGCTTCGATCTGTCGGCCATCCGCGCCGCCGAGGGCCGCGCCGATCGGGTCACCGTCCTCAAAGTGCACGGCACCTACTTCCTCGTCGGAGAGGGCTTCAAGAACCTCTGGCGCCTCTGGCCGGGAGGGACGGACGAGGTCCACTACAAGGCGGTCGGCGACGTGAAGGCCCCCTCGAACGGCTTCAGCGGCGTCGCGCTCGAGCCGGCGGGGAAGTGCGCCCGCTTCACCTTCAACAAGAGCGGTTCGCCGGTGCAGTGGTTCGTCACCGCCAGCGGCGACGCGGACGCAAAGGCGTGCCCCGATGCTTAAGCTCCATGCCGTTCGCGCGATCGCGGCGCTGACGCTCGCGCTCACTCTGGCGCCCGCGGCGCGCGCCGACGACGACGTCAAGTCGCTCAAGCAGGCGCAGGCCGAAGCGAAGAAGAAGAAAAAGAAGGCCGCCGCGGCCGACGCCGCGCCCGCGGAGCCCCAGTATCCCGGCCTGCCTCCGCTGCCGGCGGGGAGCGATTCTTCCTCCGCCGCGACCTCGGACACCGCGCCCGCGCGCACGGGCGTGATCATCCCCGGCCAGATGGCGCCCGCGCCCGACCCGGACGTGGTGCCGCTCTCCACGCCCCAGCCTGCCGCCGTCGCCCCCGCGCGCGAAGTGGTCGCGCCGCAGCCGGCCTACCAGCCGCCGCCGCCCGAGCCGGTCGCGCAGCCGAGCTACCAGCCGCCGCCGCCGGAGCCCGCGTACCAGCCGCCGCCGCAGCCGGTCGCGCAGCCGGTGCAGCCGAGCTACCAGCCGCCGCCTCCCGAGCCCTCGCCCGCTCCCTCGTACGCGCCGCCCGCGCAGACCTTCGCGCCCGCCCCCAGCGCGTTCGCCGGCCCCGCGAGCGCCAAGGACGTCGAGCAGATCATCGCGCAGGCCGCGCAGGCCGAGAAGGCGCAGCAGTGCGAAGTGGCCTACGCCGGCTACCAGTCCGCGCTCGAGCGGGCCGGCCGCGTGCCGGACAAGGCGCGCGCGGGCGAGCTCGAGTCGATCGCGCAGAACAAGATCGACAAGCTCGAAGATTGCTACCGGGCCTGCCAGCCGAACGCGCGCCAGCGCTCGCTCTTCGAGAGCGCGCAGGGCGCGAAGGAGCGCGGCGAGTCCAAGCGCGCGACCCAAATCGCGCGCAAGCTGCTCACTGGAAAAGACAAGACCTGCGTCTTCTGGGGCCAGGTCCACGAGCTGCTCTCGAGCATGCCGGGCGAGGCGGACGAGCTCGCCAACGACAAGTTCGATCCGTGCGAGGTCACGCCCGAGGTCCAGAAGGAGCTCGACACGGCCCGCTCGACGGCCAAGCGCGAGCAGCAGGAGCTGGGCGACCTGATGGCCAACCGCTCGCGCCTCTCCGGCCACATGGATCAGATGGTCTCGCTCTGGCGCGAGCTCGACCAGACCCGCCAGCGCATCTTCGAGATGCGCGAGGAGTTCCTCGACTGCGACGCGGTCTACAAGCCGCTCGTCGAGGACGCGGCGAACTTGCACGACACGTTCGAGAAGTCGGAGAGCCTGATCCTCTCCGCCTACCGCGGCCAGCTCGATTCGCTCTCGAAGAAGGTGCGCGCAGCCCAGGGCCAGCTCGATGAGAAGAGCCGCCTGCTCGAGACGCGCGGGCAGGAGCTCGACCGTCTGAAGAAGCAGCTCGACGACATGGGCACCATCAACGAGGACATCTACAACGACCTCTTCGACCTGGCCGGCACCGAGTCGATCAACTTCACCACGCAGATCGAAGGCCGCCGCATCGAGAAGCCGATGGAGGAGATCCGCGCGCTGATGAGCGACGAGAGCAAGGTCATCTCGACGCTGCAGAGCAAGTACCCCGAGTACTTCGCCAACGGCGTGAACGTCGAGGCGATGAAGCGCAAGAAGCTGGTGCTCGAGAAGATCGAGCAGATGATGCAGAAGTTCCAGAAGGCGCACGGCGACACGCACCCGGCCGGGCAGCGCTCGATCGACGAGCTCGACGCGACGATCAAGATGCTCGACAAGGCGATCGGCTCGAAGGCGGGGCAGGCCGACGCGTCGGGAGAGAAGAAGGAAGAGTCGTCCGGTGGCGTGCCGACCTGGCTCATCGTGCTCGGCGGGCTGCTCGCGGTCGGCGGCTTCCTCTACTGGCGCATGAAGGGCGCCGGCAGCAACGAGCGGCGCGGGATCCGGTAGGCGCGCCGCGAGGTCCGGTGGTGGGGAGCTGCGCGCGGCCCCCGCCACCGTCACCCCGCGGCTGCTGACCAAGCCGAGAGACCGGACGAGGCGGGCGAACGGGCCTCAGAGTTTCAGCGCTTCGAGCACGGTGTCGAAGACGAGGAACTCGATGCGTTCGCGCGCCGCGTCGGGCAGCTGGACGAAGACGAACGAGACCCGGTAGGCGCCGTTGTACCGCTTGGTTCCCCCGACGGTGGCGTGCGCGCTGATGGGCGCGTCGGCCGGCATGCGCAGCACGATCTCGGCGCTCTCTCCGACGGCGGGGCTGTAGCCGAGCATCGCGGCGAACCCGCCGATCGAAACGTCGAGCGTCATCGAGCGCAGCTTCGAGCCCGCGCTGATCACCAGGTCGACCTGCAGCGTCCGCTGCACGCGCAGGCTCTGGCGCGCCTGCTGGCCCGCCTTGAGATCGAGCTGCTGCGCCGAGAGCAGCGCGGTCGCGAGCTCCTCGCGCGCGCGGTGGTACTCAGCCAGCTCCGCGCCCGCCAGCTCACCCTTGCGGGCGAGCTCGTGGAGCTTCCGGAACTCTTGAATCCAATCGCGCAGGGGCATGGCTGAACTGTAGCGGCGCACCCGCGGGCGATTGCAAGGAGGTGCGGGTGTGAATTCGTGCGCCGCTGTCTATTGGACAGATCGGAACTGCGCCGCGATCACGCTCGCCACCGCGCACGTCAGCTTCTTGCCGGTGGGGATGTGGAGGAACTCGTTGGGCCCGTGCGCGTTGGAGTGCGGGCCGAGCACCCCGGTGATGAGGAACTGCGCGGCGGGGAACTTCTCGCCGAGCATGCCCATGAACGGGATGGTGCCGCCTTCGCCCATGCTCGCCGACGGCTGGCTCCAGAAGCGGCGCGAGGCCTCCTCGATGGCGCCCTCGAGCCAGGGCGAGAGCGGCGGCGCGTCCCAGCCGATGCTCGCCTTGTCACCCTCGAACGCGACCTTCGCGCCGTAGGGAGGGTCGCTCTCGAGCGCGCGCTTGACCGCGGCCAGCGCGGTCTTCGGCTCGAGCCGCGGCGGGATGCGGATGGAGAGCTTGAGCGCCGTCTCCGGCCGCAGCACGTTGCCCGCGCTCTCCAGAGAAGGCAGGCCCGCCGCGCCGATCACCGAGAGGGTCGGGCGCCAGGTCCGGTTGAGCACCAACTCGGCGAGATCGTCGCCCATCGGCTTCGCGCCGGCGACGAAGGGAAACTTGTCGAACACCTCGTTGCCGAGCGACTTCGCCGCCGCGCGCGCCTGCGCCTTCCGCGCCGCGGGGATCTCGACGAACAGCTCGGGCAAGAGCATCTTCCCGGTCTTCTCGTCCTCGAGGCGCGAGAGCAGCTGGCGGGCGATGCGGAAGCTCGACGGCACGATGCCGCTGCCGTCGCCCGAGTGAATTCCCTCGTTCAAGATCTGCACGCGCAGCGTTCCCGCGACCATCCCGCGCAGCGAAGTGGTGCTCCAGAGCTGATCGTAGTTTCCGCAGCCGGAGTCGAGGCAGACCACCAGCGAGGGCGAGCCGATCCGCGGCGCGAGGTGTTCGATGTACGCGGGCAGGTCGGGCGAGCCGCTCTCCTCACACGCTTCGATGAGCACCACGCACCGCGCGCGCGGCAGCTCCTGCTCGGCGAGCAGGCGGAGCGCGGCGAGCGACGCGAAGGCGGCGTAGCCATCGTCGGCGGCGCCGCGCCCGTAGAGGCGGTCTCCCTCGCGCACCGGCTCCCACGGAGAGAGGCCCTCGCGCCAGCCGACCATCTCCGGCTGCTTGTCGAGGTGGCCGTAGAGCAGCACCGTCTCGCTACCCTCTCCCGGCGACTCCATGAAGATGACCGGCGTGCGGCCCGGCAGGCGCACCACTTCCACGGTGAGCCCGGGCAGCGGCTGCCGCTTGCAGAACGCCTCGACCAGGGCGACCGCCTTGTCCATCTCGCCGCGCTCGCGCCACTGCGCGTCGAAGGCGGGCGAGCGGTTGGGGATGCGCACGTACTCCTGCAGCGCGGGGAGGATCTCGCCCTCCCAGATCTGCTCGGAGCGGGCGAGAGCTTGGGCGGCGTCGAAGTTGTTCTGGCTCATGCGCGCGTCTTAGCAGGGAGCCGTGCGCAGCTCCACGGCGGACTGCGAATCGGGACGCGCGCGGCAAAAAACACGCGGCCGTTGAAACAAGCCGGGGCGGGCGGCGTAGAGACCCAGCGCGTGGTTGACGGCGCGCGAAGACAACTGCTAGTTTTCTAGCACATGCTGGTTTCCTAGCACTTTGCACCGGCCGGCGGCGCGCGGCGCCGGGGACATCGAGGGACCTCTATGAAGGCAGAAAAGCTCATCCACTTGAGCCGCCGCGAGCGGCAGATCATGGACGCGGTCTACCGCCTCGGGCGCGCCACCGCCGCCGAGCTGCAGGACGCGCTGCCCGAGCCTCCCGGCTACTCCGCGGTGCGCGCGCACCTGCGCGTGCTCGAGGAGAAGGGCCACCTGCGCCACGAGCAGGACGGCACGCGCTTCATCTACTCCGCGACGGTGCCGGCCTCGCGCGCGCGGGGCGCGGCGCTGAAGAACCTGCTCTCGACCTTCTTCGAAGGCTCGGCGGCCAACGCGGTCGCGGCGCTGCTCGATCTGCAGAAGGACCAGCTCGGCGACGATGAGCTCTCCAGGCTCTCCAAGCTGATCGAGCAGGCCCGCAAGGAGGGGCGCTAGCCATGACCGCACACCTCGCAGATGGGATTGCTTTCGCGGCGGGTCTGTCGGTCAAGGCGGCGGCGGTGTTCGGCGCCGGCGCGCTGCTGCTGCTGGCGCTGCGGCGCGCCTCGGCCTCGGTTCGCCATCGCGCGGGCGTGCTGGTGATCTGGAGCGCCGCGCTGCTCTTGCCGGCGGCGCTGCTGCTGCCGTCGCTCGAGCTGCCGGTGCTGCCGGCGCGCGCGGCGTCGCTCGAATCGATCGAGTCGCGCGCGTCCGCGCCGGTCGCGGGGGCGAGCGAACGCATCGACGCGCTGGTGGCCAAGGCCGAGCGGGCCGCGAGCGTCCCGGCCGCGATGCGGGCCGCGCGCGCGCGCGAGGAGTCCGCCGCGCCGCTCGCGCAGACGCCAGCGGCCGTCTCCTCCCTCCCGGCGCCGTCGGTCGCGCCTGCCGCCGCCGCGGTGCCCCGCTTGCATCTCCTGCTGCGGCTGCGCGCGCTGCTCTCGCGGCTCGCCCATCCGCGCGCGCTCGCGCTCCTGCTCGCGCTCGCGGCCAGCGCCGTCTGGATCGCGGGGGCGCTGCTGCTCTGGGCGCGGCTCGGCGCGGGGCTGGTGCGCATCCGCAGGCTCGTCCGCGAAGGCGAGTCCGCATCGGTGCCCGCGCAGCAGACGCTCGCGCGCCTCGCGGCCCGGCTCGGCCTCGACGCGGCTCGCCCGGTGCGGCTGCTCATCCACCCCGAGGTCCCGGTGGCGATGACCGCCGGCTCGCGCGCGCCGGTGGTGCTGCTGCCTGCGTCGGCGAGCGAGTGGAGCGACGAGCGCCGCGAGGTGGTGCTGCTCCACGAGCTCGCCCACGTGCGTCGCGACGACTGGGCACAGCTGGTCTCCTCAGAGCTCGCCCTCGGCATCTGGTGGTTCCATCCGCTCGCGTGGTGGATGTCGCGCGCGGTCCGCCGAGACGCGGAGCAGGCGGCCGACGATCTGGTCCTCGCCGCCGGCACGCGGCCGAGCGACTACGCGGCCCACCTGCTCGAGATCGTCCGCGGGCTTCGCGAGGGCGCGTCGACGCCACGGCCGGCGATGGCGATGGCGCAGTCGGCCGGCATCGAGGAGCGGGTCCGCGCGATCCTCGACGGCGGGCGCCGCCGCGGCGCCTCGGTGCTGCAAGGCCGTGCGCTCGCGTTTGCGCTGGGCGCGGCGATGCTGGTCCTCGCCGCCGCGCGCCCGACCGCGGCGCACGTGCGCGACGACTCCTCCACGTCCGAGAGGGAGATCGACCGCGAGGTGAGCGACGACGAGATCGCGCCGCCGCCTCCTCCTCCGCATGCCCCGCGCCCGCCTCGCGCGCCGGTTCCTCCTCGCCCGCCCCTGGCACCGCTGGCGCCGCTCGCCCCGGTGTCTCCAGCCGCTCCAGCCCCCGCGCCGCGCCCGCTGCCCGCGCCCAAGCCCCTGACCGTCACCGTTGGCGAAGACGACGTGGTGCACGTCAACGGCAACTGGCACGCCGACGCGCGGCAGCAGGCCGAGATGGAGCGGATGGCCGCGGAGTTCGCGCGGCGCAGCGCGGAGCTCGCGCGGCACGACGCTGAACTCGCGATGCGCGGCGCCAACCTCGATCGCCTCGGCGCGCAGATCGAGCGGCAAGTGAACACGGAGCTCGCGCGCGCGAGCGTCAAGCTCGCGGGCCTGGGCAGCAAGCTGCAAAAGCAGCGCGGCGACGAGAGCGCCGACGAGGACTGGTACGCGCGCGGCCTGCGCCTCCACCACCGCGGCCGCTTCAAGGAGGCGATCGCGGCGTTCGAGAAGGCGATCGACGCCGACCAGCGCGCCGACGACGCGAGCTACAACATCGCCTGCGGCTACGCGCAGCTCAACGACGCCGAGCATGCGGCGGAGTGGCTGAAGAAGGCGGCCGACGAAGGGGCCGACGTCGAGTCGATGATCGCCGGCGACGACGACTTCGATCCGATCCGCCACGACGCGAGGTTCCGCGCGGCGGTGCAGCAACTGCACGCGCAGCGCGGCAGCCGCCACTCCGCGGAGACGCGCGCGCTCCAGCGCCGCTACGAGCGGCTCGCCAGGCGCGCGCCGAAGAGCGATGGGCCCTGGTACGACCTGGGCAAGGAGCTGCTGGACGCCGGCTCGTACGACCTCGCGCAGAAGGCGTTCGAGGCCGCCGCCCAGCGCGCGAACGATCCGGGCAACGCGCTCTACAACGCCGCCTGCGCGCTCGCGCTCAAGGGAGAGAGCAAGGCCGCGCTGGACGCGCTCCAGCGCGCGGTCGAGCAGGGCTTCGATGACGTGCACCAGCTCAAGAAGGACGACGATCTCGACGCGGTCCGCGACGACGCGCGCTTCGCCGAGATCGTCCAGCTCGCCCGCGATCTCGAGCTCGATGTCGAGCAGGGTTCGTTCGTGCTCGACCTCGGCAGCGTCCACGTCTGGTCGAAGAAGAGCAGCAAGAAGCGCAACGCCGAGGACGTCGCGCACTACCAGGAGATGGCGAAGAAGCACGCGCAGCTGGGCCGCGCGCAGTTCAACCTGGGCTACGCGCAGCTGGCCGCGAATGACCTGCCCGCCGCCGAGGCCGCGTTCACCCAGGCGGTCGAGCTCGGGTATCGCAAGGGGACTTCGCTCTACAACCGGGCCTGCGCGCAGGCGCGCGAGGGGCACAAGGATGCGGCGATCGACTCGCTCAAGGCGGCCATCGACGCGGGCTTCGATGCCAAGGACTACCTGAGCGACGACGACGACCTCGAGTCGCTGCACGCCGACGCGCGCTTCCGCCAGCTCAAGCACGAGGCCGGCAAAGGCCGCGATGATGACGAGGACGACGACGAGTAGAGTGGGGGGAATGAACCCTTCGACTCTTCCGACGCTCGCGCAGCTCGGCTCGCTGCACGGTGAGCACTGCCGCTGGCTGCAGCGCGACACCGAGGTGGTGCTGCGCGAGCACGGCCTCGATACGCTGTTTCTCCACTCGGGTACGCCGCAGAAGCGGACCTCGTTCGACGACATCTACTGGCCGCTGCGGCCCTCGCCCTGGTTCATGCACTGGGCGCCGCTCGCCGAGGCGGGCTGCACGCTGATCGTGCGGCCGGGCCACAAGCCGCTGCTGCTGCGCCTGCGCGAGTTCGACTTCTGGGAGGCGCCGCCCGCGCCGGAGAGCGATCACTTCTGGGCCGCCTTCGAGGTGCGCGAGGGCTCGCGCGCAGCGCTCCTCGCCGAGGCAAAATCGATCGCCTCGAGCGCTTCCGGGCGCGCGGCGTTCATCGGCGACGATCTCGCGGCGGCGCGGGAGCTGGGCCTGGGCGAGGCGGCGAACCCGCCTTCGCTGATGCGCGCGCTCGACGTGCTGCGCGTGACCAAGAGCCCCTATGAGGAGCTCTGCCTCGCCGAGGCGAACCGGCGCGCGTCGGTCGGCCACGACGAGCTGCGCGCGCTCTTCGCGGCGGGAGATCTGCCGGAGCTGCAGCTGCATCTTTCGTATCTGCGCGCGACCAGCCAGGACGACAGCGAGACGCCCTACAAGAACATCGTCGCGCTCGGCGCGCACGCGGCGACGTTGCACCACGTGAGCTACGAGAAGCGCGCCGCGCCCTCGCTCTCGCTGCTGGTCGACGCGGGCGCGTCGTTCGCCGGCTACTGCTCGGACATCACGCGCACCTGGGTGAAGGGCGGCGGCGCGGGGGCGAGTGTGTTCGCGGCGCTGGTCGCGCAGGTAGAGGCGCTGCAGCAGAAGCTGTGCGGCGAGGCGCGCCCCGGCCGCGAATACGAGTCGCTGCACGACGAGGCGCACCAGCTCGTCGCCGAGGCGCTGCGCACGGTGGGCGTCGCGAAGGTAAGCGCGGCCGAGCTGGTCTCGAGCGGGCTCACCCGCGCCTTCTTTCCCCACGGCCTCGGCCACTCGCTCGGGCTCGTCTGCCACGACGTCGGCTGCGCGCTCAAGGCGCCGCGCGCGGAGAACGCGTGGCTGCGCAACACCAGCGTCATTGCCGAGCGGCAGACGTTCACCATCGAGCCGGGCGTCTACTTCATCGACGCGCTGCTCGCGCCGTTCCGCGCGGGACCGCACGCGTCGGGCATCGATTGGGCGCTCTGCGACGAGCTGGCGAAGTTCGGCGGCGTGCGCATCGAGGACGACGTGGTGGTCGGCGCGCGCGGTGTGCGCAACCTGACGCGCGAGCGGCTCCCGCAAGGCGGCGGCGCGCCGGGCCGCACCCAGCCTGACCCCGCGCTCGCCTCGCGATGAACCTGCTCCTCCTCGAGCCGGGCGAGGTCGACGCGTCGGGGATCGCGCGCCTGACCGGCCGGCGGCTCGTGCACGCGCGCGAGGTGTTGCGCGTGCAGGCGACCGACCGGCTGCGCGTGGGCCTGCGCGGCGGCAACGTCGGGCTCGCCGAGGTGGTCGCCGTCGACGAGACGGCGCTCGTCCTGCGCGCAGATCTCGCAACTGCGCCCCCCGCGCGGCCCGGCGTCGATCTGCTGCTCGGCATGCCGCGGCCCAAGGTGCTCAAGCGCATCCTTCCCGCGCTCGCGTCGCTGGGCGTCGATCGCATCGTGCTGCTCAACGCCGCGACCGTGGAGAAGAGCTACTTCGCGACGCCGCTGCTCTCGCCCGAGAGCGTCGCGGAGCTCTTCTCGCTGGGGCTCGAGCAGGCGCGCGACACTGTGGTACCGCAACTGTTGGTACAGCAACGATTCCGGCCGTTCGTCGAGGACGAGCTCGACGCGCTCTTTCCCGCGCCGGGACCGCGGCTGCTTGCGCATCCTTCTGCGGGCGGAGTTGCAGCGGATCCGCAATTCTTGACCGGCGGGTCAACAACCGGCCGCGCGCTGCTGGCGGTCGGCCCCGAAGGCGGCTGGGTGCAGTTCGAACTCGACCTGCTCGAGGCGCGGGGTTTCCAGCGCATCAGCCTGGGCGCGCGTCCTTTGCGCACCGAAGTGGCGCTCCCGATGCTGCTCGGCGCGCTGCAGGCGATGCGCGCGCGGCGCTAAAGCGCCTCAAGGCTGGCACGCGAGGCCGAACTTCACCGCAGGTGCTTCTCGAAGAAGGCGAAGACCCGCTCCCAGTAGCGCTGCATCAGCGCCGGCTCGTGGAACTGGTGCGTCTGCCCCAGCTGCGGCAGCAGCTCGAACGGCTTGCCCGCGCGGAAGAGCGCATCGGCCAAGAGCAGCGACTCGCTGAAGTGCACGTTGTCGTCGGCGGTGCCGTGCGAGAGGAGCAGCGGCCGCGGCTGCATCCCCTCTCGCGCGGCGTGACCGAGCAGCCCGTTGCGCGCGTACGTCTCGTTGCCGGCGGCCGGCGGCACGCCGAGATAACGCTCGGTGTAGGCGGTGTCGTAGTTCATCCAGTCGACCACCGGCGCGCCCGCGACCGCGGCGTGGAACACGTCGGGCCGGCGCAGCACCGCCAGCGAAGCGAGGTAGCCGCCGAAGCTGTGGCCCATCACGCCCACGCGGTGCAGATCGATCGCTGGCTCGCGCGCGGCCCACGCGTGGAGCGCGGCGATCTGATCGTCGAGCGGCACTTCGGAGAAGCGGCCTTCAATCGATCGCTCCCAGTCGCGGCCGCGCAGCGGGGTGCCCCGGTTGTCGGCGCGCAGTACGAGAAAGCCGTGGTCGGCGATCCATTGATCGAGCACGTACGAGGCGCCGCTCGCGCGCACGGTGGTGACGTGCGGGCCGCCGTAGAGCTGGACCAGCACCGGGTAGCGCTTCTGCGCGTCGAAGTCGCGCGGCCGCACCAGCAGCGAGTGGAAGCCGCCGTCGGCGCGCGCGCCACCCGTGAGCATCGGCGGCTCGCCGACCTGCGCGAGCTCGAGGCGCGGCTGCACCGGCGCTACCTCCGCGCGCGAGAGGATCGCGCGGAGCGGCGCAACGGCCGAGTGGACCTCGAAGCGCGCCGGCCCGTGCAGCGGCGTGACGATTCGCGCGTGCGTGCGGCTGCGGCGCGCGAAGACGGCGACGACGCTCTCGTCTGCTCCTGGCGCGGGCGCGAGGCACCTCGGTGTAGCCCCGACGGCGAGCGGAAGCTCCCACAGCTCCGACGCGAGCGGCGTCGGGTGGCGCAGCACGAAGAGTGTTCCTTGCGCTTCGTCGAATCCGACCAGCGAGGTGACGCGAAAATCAGGCGGGGTCAGCGCGCGGAGCTTCTCGCCGGTCGCGGCGTGGTGGAACAGCTGGTTCCAGCCGCCGCTCTCGCTGCTCCAGAGAAATCCCGCGCCCTCTTTCAGCCAGAGGAGAGCTCGCGCGGAGTTCAAGAACGCCTCGTCGCGCTCGGTGAGCAGCGGCCGGCACCGGCCCTGCTCGTCGAAGGCGAGGAGCGCCAGCTCGCGCTGGGCGCGGTCGAGCGCGATCATCAGCAGCGCGCCGGCCTCCGGCCACTCGACGCGCGCGATGTACTCCCAGCGCGCGTCGAACGGCAGCCAGCGCGTCTCGCGCGAGCCGCGCTCTTCCGCGGAGACGATGCCGAAGCGCCACTTCGCGTTGGCCCTGCCTGGGCGCGGGTAGGCCTGCGGCGTGGGCGCGCGGAACTCGTGCGCGGGGTCTTGCAGGAAGAGCTGCTCGACACCGCTCTCGTCGACCTCTTGGTAGACGAGCGCGCGCGAGTCGGGCGACCACCAGAAGCCGCGGAAGCGGGCCAGCTCCTCCTGCGCGACGAACTCGGCGCGGCCGTGCAGGAGGGTCGCGCTCGAGCCTTGCGTGAGCTGGAGCGCGGCGGTGTTTCCATTTTGGAAATGCACCACCCAGAGCTCGCCCGCGCGCACGAAGGCGCAGCTCTTGCCATCGGGCGAGAGCTGCGGATCGAACAGCGGCGCGCCGCTCGCGTCGGGGCCGGCGATCTCCCGCGCCCGCGCGGCGGCCGTGGACACATCGAGGACGAAGGCGCGGCCCCCGAGCGTGAAGAGCGCGACCGCGCCGTCGCGCGAGAGCTGGTAGCCGACGATGCCGCGCGCGGTGATGCGCATCCGCTCGCGGCGCGCGCTCTCCTCCGCGGAGAGCGTCTCGTCCAAGCCACCGAGGACCGACTCCGCCGAGGCCAGCTCACGCTCGAGGCCGCTGCCCAGATCGAGCGCGAAGAGGCGCAGCTGCGTGTCGCGCGGGCCCGAGCGCAGGAAGAGCGCGGTGCGTCCGTCGGGCGTGAGCTGCACGCTCTGCGGCGCGCCGTTGTTGAAGCTGCGCGTCTCGGCCAGCGCGCGGAGAAACTCGAGGTCAGAGGTCTGCGCGCCGCCCATCTAGCTGACTCCCGCCATCAGCTTCTGGATCGGCTTGAGCAGAAGCGCGAGCACCGCTGCCGCGCCGGTGGCGAAGAGGGCGACGGTGAGAAACAGCCAGGGCAGCGAGCCGTTCGGATCGTAGTGGCCGGCGATGAAGCCGCCCAACTTGTTGCCCGCGGAGAGCGAGAGGAACCAGACCCCCATCATCGACGCGGCGAAGCGCGCGGGGGCGAGCTTGGTCACCACCGACAGGCCGATCGGCGAGACGCAAAGCTCGCCCAGCGTGCTGAACAGGTAGACGAAGATGAGCCACGCGGGCGAGACGCGCGCGGCGCTCTGGTGGGCGAGGCTCGCCCCCTCGGCGACGATGAAGAAGGAGACCGCGACGAAGAGCAGGCCGAGCGCGAACTTGGCCGGGCTGGAGGGCTGGAAGCGGCCGAGCGCGACCCAGATCACGCCGAACACGGGCGCGAGCGCGATGATGAAGATCGAGTTCACCGACTGCAGCCAGCTCGACGGATAGGCATGGCCGAAGAGGCGGTTGTCGGTGAGCTGATCGGCGAAGAGGTTGAGCGAGGAGCCGGCCTGCTCGTAGGCGGCCCAGAAGAGCGAAGCGAAGAGGAAGAGGATGACGATGGCGGCGATGCGGGTCCAGTCGTCGCGGGTGAGGGGCGCGCGCGCGGGCGGGGCGGCGGCCGGCGTTTCCAATTTGGAAACGCTCTTGCCCGAGGCCGGCGGCGGCTCGCCGACCCGGCCGAAGTTGGACAGACCGAAGATGAACTGGCCGACGCCGAAGAGCATGCCCAGGCCGGCGGCGGCGAAGCCGAAGTGCCAGCCCAGGTGAGGCGAGATGCCGTGCGCGGCGAGGAAGCCGAGGAACGACTCGCTCTGCGCGAGGTATCCGCAGGCGATGGGCGAGATCATCGCGCCCAGGTTGATGCCCATGTAGAAGATCGAGAAGCCACCGTCGCGCCGCGTGTCGTCGGGCGCGTAGAGGCCGCCCACCAGCGTGCTCACGTTCGGCTTGAGCAGGCCGGTGCCGAGGATGATCAGCGCAAGCCCGCCGTAGAAGCTCGGCAGCGCGGGCAGCGCGAGGCAGAAGTGGCCCGCCGCGATCACCGCTCCGCCCAGCACCACCGCGCGCCGCTGCCCGAGGAACGCGTCGGCGAGGTATCCGCCCGGCAGCGCGCTCAAATAGACGAGCGAGGTGTACCAGCCGTAGACGACCGCGGCGTGTGCGACCGAGAAGCCCAGGCCCCCGTCGGCGGCGGGCGCCACCATGTAGAGCATCAGGAGCGCGCGCATGCCGTAGTAGCTGAAGCGCTCCCACATCTCGGTGAGGAAGAGCGTGCGCAGCGCGCGCGGGTGGCCGCCGAAAGTATGGCCCGGAGGCAGCGTCTGGTAGAGCGATGCGGAGTCGGTCATGGAGTGCGGTTCGTATAGCGGAGAAATCGAATGCTCGACATCGAAGCGGCGAAGCGCAACCCGTTCGCACCCGGCCTCTTCGCCGGCCAGGTCGCGCTGGTCACGGGCGGCGGGACCGGCATCGGCAAGGCCTGCGCGCGCGAGCTGTTGCAGCTGGGCGCGAGCGTGATCATCGCCGGGCGCAAGCAGGAGAAGCTCGACGCCGCGGTGGCCGAGCTGGGCAGCGACGCGGGCGCGGACGGCGTGCGGCTGATGGCGATGGCGTGCGACATCCGCGAGCCGGAGCAGATCGCGCGGCTCGTCGACGCGTCGCTCGCCCGCTTCTCGCGCCTCGACGTGCTCATCAACAACGCGGGCGGGCAGTTCCCCATGCCGGCCTCGGAGATGTCGACGCGCGGCTTCGACGCGGTGATTCGCAACAACCTGATGGGCACCTTCTACGTGACGCGCGAAGTGGCGGCGAAGGCGATGCTGCCGGCGCGGCGCGGCGCGATCGTCAACGTCACCGCGATGGTCTCGCGCGGGTTCCCGGGGATGATGCACACGGGCGCGGCGCGCGCGGGCGTGGAGAACATGACCCAGTCGCTCGCGGTCGAGTGGGCCTACGCCGACGTGCGCGTCAACGCGGTCGCGCCGGGCATCATCCGCTCGACCGGCGTCGATCAGTACCCGCCCGAGCTGGTCAGCGGCAGCATCCAGCGCACGCCGCAGAAGCGGCTCGGCACCGTCGAGGAGACGGCCCACTCGATCGTCTACCTCGCCTCGCCCGCCGCGCTCTTCATCACCGGGGCGGTGCTGCGCATCGACGGCGGCGCGTCGCTGTGGGGCGACGTTTGGGAGATCCCCGAGCGCGAAGACGGCATCTCGTAGCGGCGGCGCGAAGATGGTTGGTACCGCAATGATTGCGGTTCAAAATAGTTTGTTGCGCCCGCCCTCGGTGGCGATGACGCCCGCCTCGAGCAGCTGGTTCAGGATGCGCGCGGTGTCGAGGTGGCTCAGCCCGCAGATGGCGTAGAGGTCCTCGAAGCTGACCGAGCCGTCGATCTGCGCGAGCACGAAGCCGGCGCGCGGGTCGAGGTTGAGCCAGATCACTTCGTCGGGTCCGAGCAGGACGCGCGGGCAGCGCGTGGTGGCGCCCAGGCGGCTCTCGTACATCTGGAGAAGATTCTGCTCGCAGGTGTCGCGCACCGCGCGCGCGCCCGCGTGCTTGGGCTCCCGCGCGAGCACCTTGGCCGCCAGCTCGAGCGCGCCGCTGAAGTCGTCGAGCGCGAGCAGCTCGCCGGCCGCGGTCATCCAGATCTCCGTCTCGTCCGAAGCGCTCTCGGCGGGCGGCGGCGGCGGCTGGTGCAGCTTCCAGATCGCAGGCGTGGCGGCGGGCGGGCGCGACGGCTCCGCCGTTGGCGCTGGCGGGCGCGCGATCGCGCCAGGAGCGATCGCGCCAGGAGCGATCGCGCCCGCTTGCACCGCGGGCGCGGCGGGCTCCGCCCCGAGCTTCGCGAGCTCCGGATCGGTCTCGACCGGCGGCGGCGGCGGGCGAGGCGGCGAGGCGAACATCGGCGTGGTCCGCGCGCCCGGCGCTGGCGGCGGCCGCGTCGCGGCTGGCTGGGGCGCGGGCGCCGTGCGTGGCGCCAGCGGGGGCGGCAAGGTGGGCGGCGGCTGCTTGGGAACGCCGGGCGACGAAGCGCGGACCATGCGCGCGGCTGCGCCAGGCGCGGGCGGGAGCGATCCTGGCGCCGAAGTTTGCCCCGGCCCGCGCAGCCACGGATGGCGCTCCATCGAGCGGAACGCGACACCCGGGCCGGAGGTGAACGGCCCCGCTGGCGCCGCGGGCGGCACGTCGGAGAACGAGACGCCCGGCAGCGCCGAGCCGCCCAGCTCGGCCATGCGGCCGTGGATGCGCTCGAGCGCCGAGCGGAGAAACTCTCTCGCGCGCAGGTTGGTCGGCTCGAGCAGGTACGCCGCTTCCCACGCGCGCACCGCCTCCAGCATCTTGCCGTGCCGGTAGTGGTCGAGCCCCTCGAGCAGCAGGGAAGAGAAGCGGCTGTCGCCGGCCATCAGCTGGACCCGGGGGCCTGTTCGCCGCTGCGATCGACCGCGCCGCGCAGCGCGCCGAGCATGCGCTCGAGCCGCTCCACCGAGCTGGCGAGCCCCTCGCTCTCGCGCTGCGATACTTGAAGGCGCGCCACCGAGAGCGCCGCCTGCGCGCGCTGCAGCGCCTCCTGCCCGAGCCCGCTGCCGGCCGCCTGCGCGAGCCGCGGCCAGAGCTCTTCGAACTCCTTGAAGAGCTGCTCCGCCGCCGCCTTGCGCACCTCGAACTCCGGGTCGGTCCGCTGCGTGACGAGCCAGTCTTCGTTGGCCGCCGCCGCCGCGCGAATCTCTTCTTCGGTGAGCCCGCTCGAGGCGGTGACGGTGATGCTCTGCCGCACGCCGGTCTGCACGTCGATGGCCGAGACCGAGACGATGCCGTCGGCGGAGATGTCGAAGATGACATCGATGTCGACCTGGCCGCGCGGCGCCTCGCGCAGCCCGCTGAGCATGAACTCGCCGAGCAGCTCGTTCTGCGCCGCCAGCTCGTGCTCGCCCTGCACCACGGTGATCTTCGCCGAGGTCTGCCCGTCCTTCACCGTGGTGAAGACGTGGTGCGCCGAGGTCGGCACCGTCGTGTTCTTCGGGATGATGCGCGAGAAGTAGCCGCCCGCGATCGCGATGCCGAGCGAGTGGGGCGTGACGTCGAGGAGCAGCATCTCCTCTTTTTGCGCGCCGTCGTTGAGCAGCGCGAAGCCCTGGATGGCCGCGCCCACCGCGACCGCTTCGTCGGGGTTCACCGACTTGCTCGGCTCCTTGCCGAACAGGCTCTTGACCGCGTCGTGGAAGCGCGGCATGCGCGTCTGCCCGCCGACCAGCAGCACCTCGGCGATCTGCCCGGGATGGACCTTCGCGTCCTCCATCACGCCGGTGCAGACCGCGAGCGTGCGCTGGATGAGATCCTCGGTCATCTTCTCGAGGGTCTCTCGCGGCAGCGTCGCCTGCAGATGCAGCGGGCCCGCGGTGGGCGAGGCCGCGATGAACGGCAGGTTCACCTCCGCCTGCCGCATCGAGGAGAGCTCGCACTTCACCTTCTCGGCCGCGTCGCGCAAGCGCTGCAGCGACATCTTCTCCTTGCGCAGATCGACGCCGTGCTTCTCGAGGAACGGCTGCGCCAGCCAGTCGACGATGCGCGCGTCGAAGTCCTCGCCGCCCAAGAGCGTGTCGCCGCCGGTGGCCATCACCTCGAAGACGCCCTTGAACATGTGCAGCACGGTGAAGTCGAACGTGCCGCCGCCGAGATCGAAGATGGCGATCTTCTTCTCTTCGACGTTCTTGCCGAAGCCGTACGCGAGCGCCGCCGAGGTCGGCTCGTTGATGATGCGGATGACGTCGAGCCCCGCGATGCGGCCGGCGTCTTTGGTCGCGTTGCGCTGCGCATCGTTGAAGTAGGCGGGCACGGTGATGACCGCCTTGGCCACGCGCGTGCCGAGGAAGGCCTCCGCGTCGAGGCGCAGCTCGGTGAGCACCATCGCGCTGATCTCGGCGGGCGTGTGCTGCTTGTCGCCGAGGACGATCTGCGGGTCGTCGCGATCTCCGGCGATGACGGTGTAGGGCAGCCGCGGAAGGACGTCCTGCACGGCGCGCGAGCTGAACTTGCGGCCGACCAGCCGCTTGACCGCGACCACCGTGCGCTCGGCGTTGGTGACCGCTTGCCGGCGCGCGAGCTGTCCGACCAGCCGCTTGCCGTTCTTCGCCAGCGCGACGACCGACGGCGTGATCCGATAGCCGCTGCGGTTGGGAATCACCGTCGGCACGCCGCCGTGGACCAGCGCCACGACGGAGTTGGTGGTGCCGAGATCGATTCCGATGACCGGTTCCACGAGGCCTCGCTGCGAGAGAGAAAGACGCGCCCTTCGTTCTACAGAACTTTTCCGTGCGGGATCAGAGCGATTTCAACAGCGCCCGCGCTTCGGCGTGATCTGGATCGCGCGCGAGCACCACCTGCAGCTGGGCCTTGGCGCGCGGCTTCTGGCGGAGCGCCGCGAACGCGCGCGCCGCCGACAGGTGCGCGTCGAAGTTGTTCGGCACCAGCTCGCAGGCGCGCAGCGAGAAGGTCAGCTGCTGGTGCGCATCGCCGAGCGCCTCGGCGCAGCGGGCCGCGCCCAGCGCGGCCTCGGGCGTGCGCGGGTTGAGCTGCAGCGCGGTCGCGTAGAGCGAGAGCGCCTTCTGCCGCTCGCCCGCTTCCTCCTGGTCTCGCGCCACCGCCAGCGCCGACTGCGCGCGCACCAGGCCCTGCTCCTTCTCGAGCTCCGCCAGCCGCGCGGCGATCTCCTTGCGGCCCGGATCGAGCTCGTGCGCGCACATCAGCTCGGCGATGGCGAGGCCGCGCTCGCCGTCCTTCGCGTGCGCTTGCGCCTGTTCGTAGAGCTGGCGGGCCGCGCCGACGCGCGCGAACCCCTTGGTGCGCAACAGCCGCGCGCGCCGCTCTTGCTGACGCCGCGCCTCCTCTTCTTCGGCCTGCCGGCGCTTTTCGATCTGCGCTTTCTCGGGCGCGGAGAAATGCTCGGCGTGGGCCTTGTCGTAGGCCGAGCGCGCACCCTCGTCGCAGAGGAGCTGGAACGCCTGCGTCAGCCGCTGGAACGCGCGCGCCAGCAGCGGCGCGAAGTGGCCCAGCTCCTTTCCGTACCAGGCGTCGGGATGGTAGCGGCGGCTCTTCTCGAGATAGGCGCGCCGGATGCTCCCGCCGTCCGCGTCGGCCGGCACGCCGAGCAGCGCGTAGTGCGAGACCTTGCCTTCGCGCGCGGCGAGATCCTCCAGCTCGCGCTGCAGGTCCGCCGGAAGATCGATGCGTGGAGCGCTGGCCACCAGGACGTCGCCTCCCCAAGACTTGGAACGCGAAGGTATGCCGAAGAGCGGCGGCGCGTCCAAAAGCGCGCCGCGAACTGGCTACGCCTCGGCGAGCGCGCGGCCGAGCAGCTCGATCGCCTGCGCGATCTCGTTCTCGGAGATGGTGAGCGGCGGCGCGATGCGCAGCACCCGGTCGCCCACGCCGTTGACGAGCAGGCCCAGCTCGCGCGCGCGGCCGACCAGCTTGGGCGCGATGTCCTCGTTGAGCAGCAGCCCGCGCCACAGGCCCATGCCGCGCTCGCCCGCCACCCGCGCGGACTTCTTCGCCAGCGACTGCAGCCCCTGCGAGAGCTGCTCGCCGCGCGCGCGGATCTGCGCCAGCAGCGCGTCGTCGAGCTGCTCCATCACCGAGCAGGCGGCCGCGGTCGCGATGGGGTTGCCGCCGAACGTCGAGGCGTGCGTGCCCGGCGTGAGCACCTTCGCGAGCGCGTCCTTCGCCAGCAGCGCGCCCAGTGGCAGCCCGCCGGCGATGCCCTTGGCCAGGCTCATCGCGTCCGGCTCGAACGCCGACCACTGGTGGCAGAACAGCTTTCCGGTGCGGCCCATGCCCGCCTGCACTTCGTCGAGCAGCATCAGCGCGCCGGTCTGGTTGCACAGCTCGCGCACCTGCTCGAGGTAGCCCGCGGGCGGCACCAGCACGCCCGCCTCTCCCTGCACCGGCTCGAGCATCACCGCGCACGTCTTGTGGTTGACCACCGCCCGCAGCGCCTCGATGTCGCCGAACTTCACGAAGCGAAAGCCGGCCGGCAGCGGGCCGAACCCCTCCTGGTACTTGGGCTGCCCGGTCGCCGCCAGCGCGCCCAGGGTGCGCCCGTGGAACGAGTTCTCCATGCAGACGATCTCGATCCGCTCCGGCTGCCCCTTCACGAAGTGCCAGTGGCGGGCGAGCTTGATCATCCCTTCGTTCGCCTCGGCGCCCGAGTTGCAGAAGAAGACCCGGTCGGCGAACGAGCGCGCAGTCAGCCGCTCGGCCAGCTCGATCTGCGGCTCGGTGTAATAGAGGTTCGAGGTGTGCCAGATCTTCGCGATCTGCGCGTCCACCGCGGCCCGCAGCTTCGCGTTCGCGTGGCCCAGCGAGACGGTGGCGATGCCGCCGATGCAGTCGAGATACTTCTTCCCGTCGGCGTCCCAGACCCACGAGCCTTCGCCGCGCAAGAGGGCGATCGGCTGCGTGCGGTAGTTCTGGAAGAGGACCTTCGAGGCGCGGTCGACGAATTCTTGGTTGGACATGGGGCGCGCACATTAACAAAGGAAGGGCGCCGCGGCAGTAGGCGCGGGCGGCACAGTTGAGGTAGATCGAAGGCTCGTATGTGGCGCAACCTCTCCATCGCAGCAATCGGCGCGCTCGCGCTCGCGTGCGGGCCGCAGCTGTCGGCCTCGCCGCGCGCGGCGGTGCCCGGCGTCGATCCGCTCTCCGGCGCGCTCTCGACCGTCGAGGTCGAGCTGCCTGGCGCGGATCTCTCCAGCCTGCGCGGGCCGGCGGGCACCGTGCTCACCGGCGCGTCGTTCGAGGCGGCCGAAGCCGGCCGCGCGCCGGGCGGCATTGCGCCCGACTGCGCGCTCAGCCGCACCGCGGGCAGCGCGTTCGTCCCCCCGAGCGCCCGCTGCGCGTCGCTCTGGGGCGCCTACGCGACGCTCGAGAAGGCGCGCCTGTTCCTCCTCTCGGCCGGCGCCGAATCGCTCCCGCCCGCGCCCATCCTGGCCGAGCGCTCCGATCGCGACGCGTCGGACAGTTCCGACGCGACCGCGGCCGGCATCCACTACCTCGCCGCCTCCGACTTGTTCACGCTCTCGCCCGGCCCCGCTGGCGCGCGCATTCCGGCTTCGCTCAACCCCGGCGCGGTGACGCGCGAGGTGGCCCGCCGGCAGCTGCGCGCGCTCGCCGAGCCGCACCCCGAAGAGGCGGAGGGCCTCGCGCTCTTCCTCGGCGCGGCCGCGTCGGGCGATCCGGGCTACCTCGCCGGCTCGCGCGCCGAGGGCGATCCGCGCGGCGAGCTCGATCTCGCCCGCCCGCTCCCTTCGGATGCACCGGCCGCGTCGATCGTCGCTGGCGCGCTCTGGGCCTGGTCGGACGCGTCGGGCGATCCGCTCGGCGCGTCTCGCGCGGCGCTCGCCGCCGCCCGCGCCTTCGGCGGCTCGCGCGATCGCGAGAGCGGCCCGGCGGCGCTGCTCTCGCTGGTCGTGGAGCAGCTCGATGGTGCCGAGCGCGATCAGGCCTGCGCCGTCTTCCGCTCGCGCGCCGGCCGCCTGCCCGCCTGCCCGTAACGCCCTCGAAGTTCGACTGCGAGACCGCGCGATGACCTCGCCCACCCTCCTCGATCGCGAGCCGCCCGCGGAGATGCCGCCCGAGCTGGTGCGGCTGCTGCTCGGCGGTCAGCCCTGCGTGGTCGCCACCGTCGATGAGCAGCACCGCCCGACCACGACCCTGATGAGCTGGGTGGTCGCGCGCGATCCGCAGACCATCTCCATCGCCATCGACACCCGCGGGCGCGCGCTCGCCAACATCCGCGTCAACCCGCAGGTGGCGCTCGAGGTGCTCGGCGACGATCTCTGCTACGGCCTGCGCGGCCACGCGGTGGTCGAGAAGGAGCGGCTCGCGTCGGCGCCGTTCCCCTGCGCGCTGGTCGAGGTGCATCTCGAGGAGTGCAAGAACCACGGCGCCACCGGCGTGAAGTTCGTCGGCCCGCGCTACCATTTCGAGCCGGACAAGCAGCACCGCTCGAGCGTGGAGCAGGCGATCTTCGCCGAGATGAAGGGCACCGCGCCGACCGTCTAGCGCCGCCGCGCCGCTTCCCCAGAGTGAAAATCATTCGGCTGCGTGCTTGAAACCCAGGCGCGATCGATTATTGTCCCGCGCCCGCTTACAGGCGCGGCCCGTTTCGGGTCGCCGCTCGCGGGCCTTTTCATTGGAGCGCAGCAGATGATCGGTCTTCTTTTCCTGGCCGCGGTGATCGCGGCGGTGGCAGCGGTGATCTTCTTCGCGCAGGCGCGCTCGGCGGGCGCAGCGCTGCTCGAGTACAAGGACCAGCTCGCGGCCGAGCACAAGTCCACCGAGGGAGATCGGGCGGCGCTGCGCGAGGCGCAGGCGGAGCTCAAGGCCCGCTCCGCGCAGCTGGTCGAGCTGCGCGAGAAGCTGGTCGAGCAGAAGAAGCGGGTCGAGCAGAAGGTGCAGAAGGCGCAGCCGCGCGCGGCGCGCGAGGCGGAGCTGGCCGAGGACCTCGCGCACGCGCGGCAGCTCGCCGAAGAGGCGCACGCGGCCGAGCAGGCGGCGCGCAAGCAGGCGGCCGCGGCGAAGAGCGCGCTCGAGGCCAAGGAGTCGGAGCTGACCCGCTTGCAGGAGAAGATTCGCGAGCTGTCGTCGCGCCCGGTCTCGACCGGCGACGCGGCGGCCGACGCGCAGGCGAACCAGGCGCTGGCGGCCGCGCAGAGCGACGCGCGCCGCGCCGAGGACAAGGCCCGCGAGGCCCGCGCGAAGATCGCCGACCTCGAGGAGCAGGTGCTGGCCGCGCGCGATCGCGAGCACAAGGCGCGCGACGAGGGCCGCAAGGCGAAGGGCCGCGCCGAGACGAACAACCGCGCGTTCCTCATCGCCAAGGGCGAGACCGAGATGATCCGCGAGCGGCTCGCGCAGGCCGAGCGGCGCCTCTGGCAGGCGGGCATCGTGCTGCCGGTTCCGCCTGCGCCGGAGCGGCCGAAGGCGACCGGTCCCGCGTCGATCGATCGCGCGCCGGAAGAGCGCATCGTGACGCCGGCAGGAGTCGAGGACAGCGGCGTGCTCGAGCAGAAGATCAGCGCGCCTGCCGAGAGCGCGCCGGCCGAGGCGGCCTCCGCGCCGTCGCCGGAAGCGCCGGCCGATGCGTCGGGCGAGCCGCAGCCGGTCAGCCCGCTGCGCCGCCGCCCGCCGGCCTCCGAAGCGCCCAAGGTTTAGCGCCGCGCAGGCGCGGGACCGGCGGAGTGGGCCGCGCGCGGCGAGAAGAGCGAAGTGGCAGACCGGCGGCCGGGACATCGCGAGATGTCGCCGGCCGCGCTGCTTCGTGCGCGTGGAAATCTGCGCGCGATCGCTGCGGGCCGCGCCAGGCCTGCGCTTGCGCACCGCGGACCCTCTCGCGATGCGGCGCCGCCGCGGCCGCGTCGCTACTGCGCGGCGGGTGGCGTGTAGATCTCGGCGCTGCCCAGCGTGGTCGGCAGGCCGCTCTCGCTCTGGTACTGCAGGCCGCCGGTCACCAGCACCGTGCCGTCGGCGAGCTGCAGACAGGCCGCCTGGTGCCGCGCCGCCTGCAGCGCCCAGTCGTTCCCCTGCGCCGGTCCCTCGAGCGCGCGCACGCTGGTGCTGCCGGCCGAGTGGGAGATCAGGTCGACCGAGCGGGTCGAGTTGACCCCGTTGGTGCCGTCGCCCCAGGCGCCGCCCACGTAGAGGATGTCGCTGCTCGCGAGCAGGACCGCGCAGCCGTCGGCGCGCGACTGCGAGAGCACGGCGGTGGCGTTCGTGGTCGAGAGCGACGAGGGATCAACGATGGTGATCGCGTTGGTGGTCGAGTTGTAGTTCGAGTTGGCGACGGTCTGTCCGCCGATCACCAAGATGGTGTCGTCGGCCGGCGACACCACCGCGGCGTGCTTCACGCGCGGCGTGGGCAGCGCGCGGAAGCCCGACTGCTCGAAGGTCGAGTCGGCCGTGTACTGCTGCGTCAACTCGTTGAAGACCACGCCGGACATCTGCCCGGTGGCGTTGCCGCTCGCGTCGAGCCCGCCCACGAGCACCACGCCGCCGTTCACCACGCCGGTCACCTTGTTCTGCCGCGAGACCGCGACCGCGTCGGAGAAGGCAGTGGGGAGCGGCTCGGCCACCGGCACGATCACGCCGCTCGAGCTGTTGAAGTAGCTGAGCGTGTCGAATGCGGTGGAGCTGCCGCCGGCGATGTCGGGGCCGTTGGCGCCGCCGGCGATCACCGGGTTGCCGGTCTTCACGTCGACCACCGCGGCCGCCCGCTCGCGCGCCGGCTCGCCGTTCGGAAGGGGCACGCTCGAGAAGGTGCCGGTGGCGGGGTTGTAGAGCTCGAACGGCCCGACCGGTCCGACCTGCCCGTCCGGCGCGCCTTCGCCGCCGAGCAGCAGCACCTGCTGCGCGCCGTTGATCGTCACCGGCAGCGCTGCGTGGCCCGCGCGCCCGTACGACGCCTGCACCGCGACGTTGGAGAAGCTGCCGTCGGTGGGATCGTAGAGCTCCGCCTGCGTCAGGTAGTGGACCGCGCCGTTGATGTCGATGTTGAAGCCGCCGCTGATGAGCACGCGCCCGTCGGGGAGCAGCGTCATCTGGTGGCCCGCGCGCGGCGTGTTGAGGTGCGTGCAGGTCGAGCCGTCGCTGCTCTCGGCGAAGACGAACGCGTCCACCACGCGCAGGAAGAGCGAGACCTGCACGTCGCCCGAGCCGGTGACATCGAACGGTCCGCTGTCGGCGCGCGCGCGGACCAGGCCGCCCGCGACCAGCGCCTCGGCGGTGAGCCGGCGGTTCTTGCCGAGCGGAACATTGGGGATGCTGGCGGTGCCGTCACCGGCCACATAGGGCGTGGTGATGGTCGACGGCGACAGGCCATCGCCCGCGAGCGTGAAGGTCAGCGTCTGCACCCCGGCCATCGGATCGCGCTGCGGGTCGACCGAGAGCGCGAGCGTGCAGGCGCTCGTCACCACCGCGACGTTGACGTTGACCACCGGCGCCGAGCAGCCGAGCGCGCCCGCGAAGGCGAGCGCGAGCAGGCCTGGCGAGGTCCGGCGCGCTGCGAAGGAGGTTGCGCGAAGGGGGATCGAGTGCGCGCGCATCAGTGGCTCCAGCTCAGCGAGATGGTGCTGTTCGAAGCGGTGCGGCTGTTCTCATAGAGGACAACGCCGGCGATCGCGGCGCCGCCCACGACCACCGCGCCCGCGACGATCCAGAGCGCCAGGTGGCTGCGCTTGGGCTGCTCCTCGTGGACGGTGGCGATCTCGTTGGCCTCGCGCGCTTCAATGCGGGTCGCCTCCAGCGGCGCCGCCGTGGACGCGGGCGGCTCGACCACCTCGGCGACCTGCGGCTCCTCCTCGTCGCGCTGGGTCGGCTGGCGCGGCACGAAGAGGTTGTTCGACGCAGCAGCCGCGGGCGCCGGCTGCTGGGGCGTGCGCACGACCAGCGAATCGCTCTCCGCGGGGGCCGCGGGCGCGGGCGGCAGCGGCGCAGGCACCGAGCCAGGGACGAAGACATGGCGATCTTCCGCGGAGACATCGACGCTGCTCTCGGCGGCGACCGGGCTCTTCGGCGCGGGCTCGGCTGGCATAGACGCAGCAGGCGCGGGCGTCGGCGGGCTCGGAGCCGCCGGCGCCGCAGCGACCTTCGCGGCGGGGGGCGGCGCGGCCGCAGGCGCAGGCTTGGCCGGCGCGGCGGCGACCTTCGCGGGCGCGGGGCTCTTCTCCGGCGCGGGAGGCGCGACCACCGGCGCGGGCGCGGCGGCGACCGGGGCGGGCGCGAGCTCGGGCGGCGGAGGGAGCGGCGCTGGCGCGGCTCCCGGGACGACCAGGCGGCGCACAGGGGCTTCGGATTCTGCCTCGGGTTCAGCCGGAGCCGCCGCAGCGGGGGCCTCCGCCGCGGAGGCTGGAGCCGGAGCCGCGGCTGCAGTGGCCGGAGCCGGTGCCGCGTCCGGGAGAGGCAGCTCGCTCTTGCCCTGCGCGCCTGCCGCGAGCGCGACCTCCGAGGCCGCGGGCAGGCTGAGCGCCGTCTCGAGCGGGGGCGGCGCCGCCACCGCGCTCGCCATCTCTCCGCCCTCGACGACCGCGCCGCCCATCGCCAGCGGCAGGTGCGCCGCGGCCGCCGAGGCGCCAGCGGGGCCCAGCTTGGCGACCAGATCATCGGCGAGGCGGAGCACCTCCAGCGAGGCACCGAGCATCTCGGTGTCGAGCGCGAGCGGCGCCAGCGCGATCACCTTCTCGTTGCGCGCGAGCACCAGCGCCGAACGGACAGCGTAGCCGTCGCCCTCGCGCGAGACGGTGCCGAGCAGGATCGCCTGCGCGCCGGCCGCCTTCGCGAGGCGGGCCGCGCGCGCGGCCGTCGGGTGATCGATGCGCCCTTCGCCGAGCGCGCCGGCGAGCTCATCGGCCGGGCTGCCCGCGGCGCCGAGGCGCGGCAGCAGCGACTGTTCGGCGCCCGCCTCGAGCTTCACCGATTCGGCCCAGGCCGCATCGCCGCTCTCGACGCGCACCGCGTGCTCGCCGGGCAGCGCCTCGGCGAGGAGCAGCGGCGCGTTGCCGAGCGGGCGGCCGTCGAGCAGCACGCGCGCGGTGGCGCCGCTGGCGAGGCCGGGCGGCGCGAACACGCGCACGGAAGCGCGGCCGCTGGCGAGCGCGTGGGTCCGCGCCACTTCGAAGGCGCGCAGGAACGCGGGAGGGACCGCGCCGGCCGCGAGCGTGCGCTCGGGCGCGCGGCGGACCAGATCGGCGAGCGCTGCGTCGGCGCCGCTGTCGTCGCCCGAGACCTCCCGCGCGATGGCCAGCTGCAGGAGCAGCTCGGAGAGCAGCTTGCCGCCCGCTTCGTCGAGCGCGAACGGCTGCGCCGCCAGCTGCGCGGCCGCCTTGGCGAGCAGCTGCGCCGCGGCCTTTGCCTTGTTCTTCTGCGCCAGCTCGGTCCCCTTGGCGAGCTGCTGCGCGGCCGCGGCGCGAACCTTCTCCGCCTCGGCCTTGGCCTTCTCCGGTGTGCTGCCCGCGCTGCCGCCGGTGGGCAGCTCGATCAGCTTGAGCTCGGCGCGCTGCCGCAGCTCGGACTCGATCTGGGCGAAGACGCGCGCCGCGAACGCCTCGGAGGCGCCGGGCAGGATCGCGTAGGGCACCGCGATCGCCGTGGTGCGAGCGGGCGCGGCGAGCGCGGCGCCGCCGGGGCCAAGCAGCACCAGCGCGGAGAGCAGCGCTGCAAGCATCCGTTGCAGCGGCGAGAGATGAGATTGAGCGCGACCCATCGAAAGTCCTCGAAAGCCAAAAAAGGAGACGCTCTCTGCCACGAACGCGGCCGAGGTCAACATCCGACGATCGCGCGGCGCGCCGCAGGGGCAGCGCACGCGCACCGGCGGCGGTGCAGACAGTTGACCGTGCGTGGCCGTCTGTGCTTGAGGGCAGCTCGTTTCGCGACGTCTTTTCCGCTCTGCGAGGTACTTCGTGGCCGACGCCCTGCCTTCGTTTCCTGCTCGCATCGCCATCGCGATCGCCTGTTTCATCCGCGCGCTCTCCGATGCCCGGTTCGCGTCGCTGGTCGATCAAGTGATGGTCCAGGGGGAGCTGCCGGCACCCGCGCTGCCGGCGACGCAGGCCTCGCCTTCGCTCGCGCTGGCGGCGCCGGCTGAAACGAAGCCGGCCCCGGCTGCGCCTGTCGCCGCGCCGGCCCCGGCCGTCGCGCTCTCGCCCGCGCCCAGCGCCGCGGCGGCTGCTCCCAAGCCCGACGGGGCCACCGCGCAGGAGGGCGCGCTGCACCTGCTCGCCATCCTCCAGCGCGAGAGCCGCCTGCTCGACTTCTGCGAGGAGGAGCTGACCGGATTCTCCGACGCGGCCATCGGCGCGGCCGCGCGGCTGGTGCACAGCGGCTGCCGCAAGGCGCTGCGCGAGAACGTCGAGCTCGCCCCGGTGCGCAGCGAGGCCGAGGGCGCCACGATCACCGTGCCGGAGGGCTTCGACGCGCGCGCCATCCGCCTCACCGGCAACGTCGTCGGCGCGCCCCCGTTCACCGGCGCGCTCAAGCACCACGGTTGGAAGGCGGTCGCGGTGAAGCTGCCCGAGCCGCCGCGCGGCGACGCCTCCCGCCTGCTCGCGCCCGCCGAGGTCGAACTGCCGTGAGCGCCCGCTACGCCGTCGGCATCGATCTCGGCACCACCAACAGCGCGCTCGCCGACATCGATCTCGCGGTCGAGCCGGCCGGGCCGGGCGAGCCGCTGCCCGGTCCGCTGCCGCTCGAGGTGCCGCAGATCCGCGCGCCGTTCGAGGTCGCGCCGCTCGAGCTGTTGCCGTCGTTCATCTACCTGCCTTCGCCGCACGAGGCGCCGCCCGGCGCGTTCGCGCTGCCGTGGGACGCCGCGCGCAACTTCGCGGTGGGCCGCTACGCGCGCGAGCGAGGCGCGCAGGTCCCGGGCCGGCTCGTCTCCTCTGCGAAGAGCTGGCTCTCGCATCCGGGCGTCGATCGCCGCTCGGCGCTGCTGCCGCTGAAAGCGCCCGGCTTCGACGACGACGTCGCGCGCATCTCGCCGGTCGAGGCGGCGGCGCGCGTGCTCGCGCATCTGCGCGAGGCGTGGGAGTCGGCCCACTCGTTCGAGACCGCCGACGACGGCAGCCCGCTGCGCCTCGCCGATCAGTCGGTCACGCTGACGGTGCCGGCCTCGTTCGATCCGCAGGCGCGCGAGCTGACCGTGCAGGCGGCGGCGCAGGCGGGCCTCGCCAAGGTGACGCTGCTCGAGGAGCCGCAGGCCGCGCTCTATGCGTGGGTGCAGGGCGCGGGCGACAGCTGGCGCGCGCAGGTGAAGCCAGGAGATGTGATCCTGGTGGTCGACGTCGGCGGCGGCACCAGCGACTACTCGCTCATCCGCGTCGGCGAAGAGCAGGGCAACCTCGCGCTCGAGCGGCTCGCGGTCGGCGAGCACATCCTGCTCGGCGGCGACAACATCGATCTCGCGCTGGCGATGCGCACCGCCGCCAAGCTGCAGGCCCAGAACCCAAGCCAGAAGCTCGACGCCTGGCAGATGGCCGCGCTGACGTTCGCGTGCCGGCAGGCGAAGGAAGATCCCTCGCGCTTCGATCAGCCGTCGGCCTCGGGCGCCGCCGGGATCGCCGCGCTCGCCATCCCCGGGCGCGGCAGCGGCCTGCTCGGCGGGATGATCCGCACCGAGCTCTCGCGCGCCGAGCTGGAAGAGACGGTGGCCGCCTTCTTCCCCGAGGTGTCCGCCGACGCGCAGCCGCAGAGCGCGCGCCGCGGCGGCCTCTCCGCGCTCGGCCTGCCCTACGCGCAGGACCCGGCCATCACGCGCCACCTCGCGGCCTTCCTGCGCAAGAACGCGAGCGCGAAGCCGACGGCCATCCTCTTCAACGGCGGCGTCTTCAAGGACGCGGCGCTGCGCGATCGGGTGGCCGCGATGGTGGGCGGCTGGACGGGCGCCGCGCTCAAGCGGCTCGAGGCGCAGAGCCTCGATCTCTCCGTCGCCCTCGGCGCGGCCTACTCGGGCCTGGCCCGCGCGGGGCGCGGCATCCGCATCCGCGGGGGCACCGCGCGCAGCTACTACGTGGGCGTCGAAGCGGCCGCTCCCGCGGTGCCCGGATTCGCAGCGCCCGTGCACGCGGTCTGCCTCGCCCCCTTCGGCATGGAAGAGGGCAGCGCGGTCGACCTGCCCGATCTCGAAGTGGGCGCGTTCGTCGGCGAGACCACCGCGTTCCGCTTCTTCTCCTCGGCGGAGCGGCGCGACGACCGGCCCGGCGCGCGCGTCGACGACGTCTCCGAGCTGACCGAGCTCTCGCCCATCGAGGCGACGCTGCCGGCCGACCACGCGCAGCCCAGCTCGGTGATCCCGGTCGGCCTGCACGCGGCGGTCACCGAAGTGGGCACGCTCTCGCTCGAGCTGGTCTCGCACGACAAGCCCGAGCGCCACTGGCGGCTCGAGTTCTCCGTCCGCGATTCGAATTAGTTGCTATGCAAATGATTGCTACACAAACCATTGGGGCCTTCCCCCAAAGCCCAAAGCCCGCACTGCAAAGTCCGGTTTCATGACCGCGCGCTACGCCATCGGCATCGATCTCGGCACCAGCAACACCGCGCTGGCCTTCGCCGATCTGAACGCGGCCGACCCGGGCGCGGCGCTGCGCGTGTTCGACGTGCCGCAGCTGATGGCGCCGGGAGAGGTCTCCGCGCGCGCGCTGCTCCCTTCGCACCTCTATTTGCCGGGCGAGCACGAGCTGGCCGCCGATGCGCTGCAGCTTCCGTGGAGCGCGAGCGCCGACGTGGCGACCGCCGGGCCGCCGCGCGCGCGGGCCGCGGTGGGCCTGCTCGCGCGCGATCTCGGCGCCAAGGTCGGCGCCCGCCACGTCGGCTCGGCCAAGAGCTGGCTCTGCCACCCGCGCGTCGACCGGACGGCGGCGATACTGCCGTGGGGCGCGCCCGCGGGCGTGCCGCGCATCTCGCCGGTCGAGGCGTCGGCGCGCATCCTCGAGCACCTGCGCGAGAGCTGGGACGCGGCGCACCCGGACGCGCCGCTCGCCGCGCAGGAGCTGGTCATCACCGTGCCGGCCTCGTTCGACGAGGCGGCGCGCGCGCTCACGCTGGAGGCGGCTTTGCGCGCGGGCCTGGGCCGGCCGGCGCTGCTCGAGGAGCCGCAGGCGGCCTTCTACGACTGGACCCGCCGCCACCGCGACGATCTCGCGGGCGCGCTGGGCGGCGCGCGGCTCTTGCTCATCGTCGACGTCGGCGGCGGCACCACCGACCTCACGCTCATCGAAGCGATCCCGCCGGCCGAGGAGGGCGGCGCGCCCACACTGCGCCGGCTCGCGGTGGGCGACCATCTGCTCCTCGGCGGCGACAACATGGACATCGCGCTCGCGCACCGCGCGGAGAGCCGGCTGGGCGCGAAGCTGTCGGCGGCGCAGTGGCTGCAACTGGTGCAGTCGTGCCGCGCGGCGAAGGAGCTGCTGCTCCAGCCCGGCGCGCCCGAGAAGGCGACGGTGATCGTGCCGGGCGCGGGCTCGCGGCTCATCGGCGGCGCGCTCACCGCGGAGCTCTCGCGCGACGAGGTGCGCGAACTGCTGCTCGACGGATTCTTTCCGCTCGTCCCGCTCTCGGCCTCGCCCGCCCGCGCCTCGCCGCAGGCTGGCCTCGCCGAGCTGGGCCTGCCCTATGCGCAGGACGCGGCGATCACCCGGCACCTCGCGGCGTTTTTGCGCCGCCACGCGCGCACCATCGCGCAAGCCCGCGCGGGGAGCGGCCCGGAGCGCGAGGCGCCTGCTCCCGCCCTGGCTGCATCGAGCGACGAGGCCACCGCGATCCCGGTCGACGCGGTCCTCTACAACGGCGGCGCGCTCTCGCCCGCGCTGCTCGCCGAGCGGCTCTCCGCGGCCATCTCCGCCTTTCGCGCGCCCGGCTCGAGGCCGCTGCGGCGGCTCTCCAACGACGCGCCCGATCTCGCAGTGGCGCGCGGCGCGGCGACGTACGCGCTGGTGCGGCGCGGCCTCGGCCTGCGCATCGGCGGCGGCAGCCCGCGCTCGTACTACCTCGCGCTCGGCGACGGAGAGCAGGCCGTCTGCGCCATTCCGCGCGGCGCACCCGAAGGCGTGGAGATAGAGATCCCCGAGCGCTCGTTCGTGCTGGTGCTCGGCCAGCCGGTCCGCTTCCGCCTCCTCGCCGCCAGCGGCTACCGGCCCGAGCGCGCGGGCGACCTGATCGCGCTCGACGAAGCGACGCGCGACGAGCTGCACGAGCTGCCGCCGCTGCAGGCGGTGGTGCCGGGCGAGGGGCGCGCCACCGTCTCGCTGCGCGCGCAGCTCACCGAGATCGGCACGCTCGAGATCCACTGCGCCGCCTCGGAAGATCGCCGCTGGAAGCTCGAGTTCCAGCTGCGCGGTGAGCCCGGCTCGGCGGGCGAAGCGGGCAGCGCGGTCTCGCTGCCGCGCACCATCGAGCCGGCGCGCGAGGCGCTGCAGATCGTCTTTGGAAAAAAGCCCGCGCCGGTGGCGGGCCGCGAAGTGAAGGACCTCTGGCGCTTCCTCGAGAAGACGCTGGGCGAGCGCGCGCGCTGGAGCCTCGCGGTCAACCGCGATCTCTTCGGGCCGCTCTGGGCGGGCGCGCAGAAGCGGCGCCGCTCGGCCGATCACGAGCGCGTCTTCCTCTCGCTGGCCGGCTTCCTGATGCGGCCCGGCTTCGGCGCGCCGCTCGACGCGTGGCGCACCGAGCAGCTCTGGACCCTCTTTCCGCAGGGCCTCACGCACCACAAGGAAGCGCCGGTCTGGGCCGCCTGGTGGGTGCTCTGGCGGCGCGTCGCGGCGGGTCTGCCCGAAGAGGCGCACCGCGCGCTCTTCGAGGCGATCGAGCCGCACTTGAGGCCGCCGCCCAAGGGCCGCGTGGTCAACCCCGGCAAGAAGCCGCCGGGCCTCGCCGTCGACGAGATGGTCCGCCTGCTCGGCGCGCTCGAGCGGCTCGCGCCGCAAAAGAAGGAGGAGGCGGCCGGCTGGCTGCTCGAGCGGCTCGAGTCGGGGAGCGCGCCCGGCGTGATCTGGGCGCTCGGCCGGCTGGGCGCGCGCGTGCCGGTGGCGGGCGCGGCCGAGAGCGTGCTCGCGCCCGAGGTGGCGTCGGCGCTGCTCGAGAAGCTGCTCGCGCTCGACTGGAAGAAGCACGACGAAGCGCCGTTCGCCGCCGCGCAGCTCGCGCGCCTCTCGGGCGACCGCGCGCGCGATCTCGACGGAGAGCTGCGCGAGCGGGCCGCGCGGCGCCTGGAGGCGATGGGCGCCGCCGAGTGGGCGCGCGGTGTCCGCGAGGTGCTCGCGCTGGGCGAGCGGGACGAGCAGCGCGTGTTCGGCGAGGCGCTCCCGCTCGGTCTGCACATCGCCTGAGCGCATTTTTTTTGCGGCCGCACCAGAGCGAAAAAAGGGCCGCGCCGCGCGCTCGCCGGAGCCCCTGTTTCGCGGCGTTCCCGACGCGCCGCGGCTCCTCTTGGGGAAATCGATCCCGATCAGTCCTGGCGCGGCCGAGCGCGTTTTTCCGCGGGCGGTCGCGGGCGGAAAAATTGACTTATTGCAGACCCGGCATAGGGGCGCCGCACAGGGGCTCCCGCAGGCTCGCGGCAAGGGCTTGCGCGGTTCTCTCGAGGGGGCCTCGAGGGAAAAAGGGCTTTACTGTTTAGAATCTCCTCTGCAAGAGTGCGCCTCGTTTCCGCCGCACCCACTCTGTCCACCCGGGAGAAAACACGATGGCTGCCAAGAAGGCCGCTGCAAAGAAGCCGGCCGCGAAGAAGACCGCCCGCAAGCCGAACGCCGCGTTCATGAAGCCGATGACCCCGAGCGCCGCGCTCGCGAAGATCGTTGGCGACAAGGCTCAACCGCGCACCGAGATCGTCAAGAAGATCTGGGCGTACGTGAAGAAGAACGAGCTGCAGGACAAGAAGGAGAAGCGCAACATCAACGCCGACGAGAACCTCAAGGCTGTGTTCGGCGGCAAGAAGACGGTCACGATGTTCGAGATGACCGCGCTCGTGAACAAGCACCTGAGCTAGTCCGCTCCAGTGGTTCGCAGCAAACAAGGGCGCGCGCCGAAAGGCTGCGCGCCCTTTGTTTTTCGGTGAAGCGAATGGACCCGTCCGACTGCTCTTGATCGATCCCAAGACGAGGAGCGCCGGTGGGGGCGGCCGCGCGAGTTCCGCAGTCGACTCCTCCGACGTTCTTTTGATCCACGTTCTGCGTCAGCGCGAGGAGCTGTCCGAGCCCGGGCGCCCCCACCGGCGCTCCGCGGCGCGCTCTAGAACGACGCAGCCAGCAGCAGCCCGCCCGGCAGCGGCGCGAGCGCGAGCTGCCAAGATGGTTGCTGTACCAACGATCGCCCGGCGCTCTTTTCGGCGCCCTCGACCTCCTTCAGCGGGCTGCGCGGGACCTGCTCGCCGAGCAGCTCGGCGGCGTCTTCGACCGCGCGGGTCGGGGTGGTGAAGATCTTCGCTTCGCTCGCGAGCAGGCCGGTCCCGAACGAGATCGCGGCGCTGGCGGGCTTGTGGTAGCCGGCCCAGACCCAGGCGGAGAAGGCGACGTTCACCGCGAGGCTGCTGACGTGCGCGAACCAGGAGCGGCCGAGCACCTCGGCGTCGGCGGCGGCGCGCAGCGTCTGCTCGGCGGCGCGCAGCTTGGCGAGCCGCTCGGCGGGGGTGCTCTCCGGCATCGCGCGCAGCGAGGCAGGGCCGTGCGCGGCGGGGCAGGGAACGAAGAGCACCGAGAGCACGCCGAGCGAAGAGCGCAGCGCGCCGATCTGCCAGACGTGCTGATCGACGCTGGTCTGCGCGGTGTACGAGAGCGCGACGGAGCCGACTGACGAACCGGCGAAGATGCCGAGCCAGCCGTTCCACCAGAGCATCGCGTTGTCCTCGCCCGCGTCGAGCGCGGCGGCGATCTTTCCCAACCGCGCCGAGACCGCCGCGTCGTCGGGCGCTTGTGCCGCGGCCGCGGGCGTCGCCGCGCGCAGCGGGCCCGCTGCGAGACCGAGCAGCGCGATCGCGGCGGCAGCGCGCGCTCTCGCGGTGGCCCACGAACGCATCGCCCACCGAGGCAGTTGCGCGGACGCCCGCATCAGAAGCCGATCTGCTGCGCGCTCCACTCGCCGTGCGTCTGCAGCGCGAGGCCGAGGCGCGGCAGCTCCGCGAGCAGCGCCTCGACCGCCCCGCTGGGCGGGTGGATGAAGACCATCCCGCTGCCGCACAGCCGCTCGCGCTTGAGCCGCAGCGGCGTGGTGATCAGCTCGACCAGCGTGCCGTGCAGGCCCGCCTTCACCATCTCGGCGAGCAGGCCGCGCGGGCGGGTGAGCGCCTTGATCGGATACCAGAGCAGGAGCGCCGCTTGCGGCGCGGCCTGCGCGCACGAAGCGAGCACCGCGGCCGCCTGCGACCACTCCGCCTTCTGCGTGTAGGGCGGATCGATCAGCGCGACCGCGGGCGCGCCCTGCGCCGAGGCGAGCGCGTCGGGGAGCGCGGCGAATCCGTCCTGCTCGTTGACCTCGAACTGCACCGCGCCACGCGAGGCGAGCGAGCGGCGCAGGACCTCGGCCGCCTGCGGATCGACCTCGTGCAGCGAAAGGCGCGTCTGCGCGCCCAGGAGCGCGTGCGCGAGCAGCGGCGAGCCCGGATACTTCTCGGGGCGCGCGGCGTTCGGCGAGGAGAAGCTGCGCAGCGCGGTCAGCCAGCGCGCGGTCGCGCCGTTGGGCAGCTGCGCCTCGGTCGGGGTCCACATCTTCTGCGCGCCCGCGGTCCATTCGCCCACCGAGCCGAGCGTGAAGAGGCCGTCGCCCGCGTGCGACTCGGCGTAGAGCGAGACCGGCGTCTTGCCCGCCGGGTACGCGGCCAGGGTGGCGGTGAGCGCGACATGCTTGAACACATCGCCGACGTTGCCGACGTGGCGCGCGTGCGCGTAGTCCGAGGCGCGGGAGGGCAGCGGGCCCGAGGGCAGCTGCGTCGGGGCGGGCGTCGTCTCTTCAGTCATGCGCGCGATCTATCACGCGCGAATCGATCGCCTCCGCGGAATCGGGCTCGGGGCGAGGTCGAAAGCTTGACGTCGCTCGCTTCCTTCGTGCACATCCGCGACATGCGTAAGCTCAAAGTTGCAGTCGTGGGCGCGACCGGCGCGGTGGGTCGCGAAATGATGCGCGTGCTCGAAGAGCGCGAGTTCCCCGTCGGCGAGCTGGTCGCGCTCGCCAGCGAAAAGAGCGCCGGCCAGGAGCTGGAGTGGCTCGACGGCTCGGTGCGCGTGCAGACGCTCACGTCCAGCTCGTTCGCGGGCGTCGACATCGCGCTCTTCTCGCCCGGCTCGAAGGTCTCCAAGGAGTTCGCCCACCACGCGGCCCAGGCGGGCGCGGTGGTCATCGACAACACCTCGGCGTTCCGCATGGACGCGGACTGCCCGCTGGTTGTCCCCGAGGTGAACCCGGGCGACGTGGCGCTCGCGCTCAAGCCGGGCGGCCGCCGCATCATCGCCAACCCGAACTGCTCGACCATCCAGATGGTGGTCGCGCTCAAGCCCCTGCACGACGCGGCCGGGCTCGAGCAGATCTTCGTCGCCACGTATCAGGCGGTGAGCGGCGCCGGCCAGAAGGGCATCGACGAGCTCGAGGAGCAGAGCCGCGCGCTCTTCAACCTCGGCGAGATCAAGGCGGAGAAGTTCCCGCACCGCATCGCCTTCAACCTCATCCCGGAGATCGGCGCCGACAGCGGCAACGGCTACACCGAGGAGGAGATGAAGATGGTCAACGAGAGCCGCAAGATCCTCGGCATCCCGGGATTGCGCGTCTCGGCCACCTGCGTGCGGGTGCCGATCTTCGCTTGCCACAGCGAGGCGGTGACGGCGCGCTTTGCGCGCGTGCTCACGCCCGAGGCGGCGCGCGAGCTGTTGCGCAAGGCGCCCGGCGTGAAGCTGCTCGACAACCTCGCCGAGCATGTCTACCCGATGCCGATGCTGGGCGCGGGCGACGACGCGACGCTGGTCGGCCGCATCCGCACCGACCTGGCCGATGCGAACGCGCTCTCGATGTTCATCGTCAGCGACAACCTGCGCAAGGGCGCGGCGACCAACGCGGTGCAGATCGCGGAGCTGCTGCTCGCCAGGCATGCCGCCGAGCTGGGGCCGCGCGTCACGCACTGATCGATTCGCGCAGTGACAAAAAGTCAGGGGCGGCGCGCCAGCGGTGGACAGATTGTCCGCGCGGCGCAGCCGCTCGAGGCGATCGCGCCCGCGGCTTGCGCGAGGTTCGCTGGTGCACGGTGGCGCAAGGCTTGCTAAACCCCTCCGCGCATGCGCCCACTCTCGCGTCACGTCCCGCGCCCGCTCGCCGCAGTTCCGCTTGCGCTCGCTGCCCTCGCCGCACTCGCCGCCACCCCGGCGCGCGCGACCGTCACGGTGACCGTCAACGGCTCGAGCGACACCTTCCAGTTCGGCCTGGCCCTCTGCGAAGACGGCACGTCCGAGACCTTCTCGTACGACTACTCCGCCTCGAGCTACGCGAGCAGCTCGCCCACGGTGATCTTGCGCCGCACGCCGAACGCCGACTGCTCGGCCGACTCGACCGCCGACTACACCTATCCGGTCGAGAGCTCCTCGGCGACGAGCGGCTCGGTCGCGGTCAAGCTGAGCGACTTCCTCTTCGGCGCCTCGTGCGACGAGTCCGACGCGAGCGACTCCGCGCCGGGCGTCGCCTACTTCTGCGTGCTGCTGGAGAACTCGGCCGCCACGGTCGTCGACAGCGGGCACGTCACCATCAACTACGCGACGGTGCCGCCGGACCCGCCCATCGGCATCGTGGTCGAGCCGGGAGATCAGCAGCTCCACATCTCGTGGACCAACGGCGACTCGGCGGCGACCATCAGCGAGTACCAAGTCTACGTCGAGCCCGACTCGACCGACGGCGGGCCGGCCATCACCGATCTCACGCAGTACTCGGCGCAGGTCGCGGTCACCAGCGCGACGGTCGGCTCGACCAGCGTGGAGAAGGCCGCGCTGGTCAACGGCGCGAAGTACACGGTGGCAGTCAGCGCGATCGACTCGTACGGAAACACCTCGTCGCTCTCGGCCCTGGTCCCCGGCCAGATCCCCGAGGCGGTCGACGACTTCTACGACTACTACGTCGCCGAGGGCGGCAGCGCGCGCGGGGGCCACGGCTGCGCGAGCGGCGGCGGCGTCGCCTGGGGCGCGCTCGCGCTGCTCGGCTTGTGGATGATCGTCCGCCGTCGCAAGGCCCGCTCGGCCGCGCGGGCCGCGGGGATCGCTGCGCTCGTCCTGGTGGGTCTTCCACCGGCCGCGCGCGCCGACGACTCGATGAACCAGGTGAGCGCGTACGCGGAGCGGGCCGACCGCCGCTTCTTCTTCGCGCTCGAGGCCGACAAGTACACGCCGCAGATCGACTCCGAGAAGGACCTGGACGGCCACACCCCGTACCGCGACATCTTCGGCTCGCGCGTGCCGTGGCGCATCCAGGGCGAGTTCGCCTGGGAGTTCCTGCCGACGCGCAACTTCGGCACCTTCATGATCGGCGCGTCGTTCGGCTTCTGGCAGAACATCGGCAAGGGCATCTTCGCCACCGGCGCGAACGCGGGGACGCCCTCGAGCGACACCACGCTGCTCGACGTCTGGCCGATCGGTCTCGAGGCGACCTGGCGCTACGACTCGCTCGCCGAACGCGTGCGCTGGCTGCCGATCATCCCGTACGCGAAGGTCGGCCTGATGGAAGCGCTCTGGGTCATCTACAGCGGCAACGGCGCGGTCGCGCACACCAGCAACCCGTCCGGCCGCGGCTCGGGCTGGACGCCCGGCTACACCACCGCGCTCGGCGTCGCCATCTCGCTCGACGCGATCGATCCGTCGATCTCCAACGAGGCGTACATCGAGCTCGGGCTGCAGCGGACGTCGATCTTCGCCGAGTATGGCTGGACGCGCCTGGATGGCTTTCGCAGCGCCGGCGAGCTGATCCTCTCGGACCGCGGCCCGCGCTTCGGCCTCTCGCTCGAGTTCTAGCCGCATCCCGCGCGACATTTCGCTCGCGCGGCTCCGCGGGCGATCCACGGGCGCGTCCTCGTGTTAGACACCCCGCATGCGCACCCGCCTTCTCTGCGCCACCCTGCTGCTCTGCTGCGCCTGCATCAAGCGGATCGCCCCGTCGCCGGGCGCGAGCCGCGTCGCGCCCTCGGGCACCGAGGTCGCGTTCGGGACAGCGCAAGAGTTGCCGGAGGGCTCCTCGATCCATTGGCAGTTTGGCGACGGCACGCCCGAGCAGCTCGGGGCGCAGGTCGTCCACATCTTCCCGCGCGCGGGCGAGTTCGCCGTCGTCGAGACGGTGGTCGACCGCGACGGCGCGAGCCGCTCTGCCGAGGTGCACGCGCAGATCGTCCGCCGCGCAGTCGCCTCCGCGGTGCCCGCCGACGCGCGCTCCGCGCTCATCCTCGAGCGGCCGTGGAGCCACGTGCAGCTGCAGCGCAAGGCCGCCGAGCGCGTCGGGCTGGGCGAGCTGTTCGACCAGACCGATCGCGAGTTCAGCGAGCTGTTCGGCTTCACCGCCAGCGACCCGAAGGCGGCCGAGGCGAACGGGATCGACATCGACAAGGGCGTCGCGCTCTTCACCATTCCTCAGGACATGGAGGCGCTGGTCGCCTGCGTGGGCGTCGGCGATCCGGCCAAGGCGACCGCGTCGCTGCAGCACCTGCTCGCGCACGACCGCGGCGGCCCGTTCGCGCTGCGCGAGGGCAAGCTCGCCGACGGAACAACGGTCACCTTGGGCGAGCGGGCAAACGGCGCGGAGAAGATCGGCTACCTCGCGCACCTCGGCTACCTCTGCCTGCGCGTGCCGGGCGCGAGCGACCCGCTGCTCGCGCTCGAGAGCGTCGCGAAGGTCTCTGAGAACGCCGGCATCGAGAAGGACGCCGGCTTCAACGCGGCGGTCGCGCACGTGGGCAGCGGCGACGCGCTCTTCTATTCGGCGGGCCGCGCGGGCGACGCGGTCTCGACGCGCTTTGCCAACCAGGTCGGCGCCTCCGCGTTCGCGGTCAGCGTCTCCGCGGAGCAGGTGCAGATCCGCGCCTTCGGCCAGCCGCGCAACCTGATCGGCCAGCCGCTCGTCGACGCGCTCACGCCGCTCGCGCCGCCGCCCGACTTCACCCGGCAGCTGCCGGTGGGCGCGGCCTTCTACGCCAAGGCCTCCGGCTCGCCGGTGCTGGTCTGGCGCGAGCTGGTGCGCGCGCTCGGGGCCGACGGCGCCGCGCTGCGCGAGCGGCTGCACGACGTGTTCGGCGCCGACGTCGAGGCGCTCGCGGGCGCGTTCACCGGCAACGGCGCGGTCGCGCTCTACCTCGACGCGCAGTCGCTCATCGAGGCGCTCTTGGGCGAGCAGGTCGCCTCGCTCGATCGCTCGACGTTCCTCACCGCCAGCGAGATCAAGCCTGGCGGCGACGCCGTGCTGCGCGCCGCGTTCGACCACGCGCTCCACGAAGGGATGCACAGCCGCCAGGTGCGCGGCGCGACGTTCTGGAAGTTGTCCGACGGGCTCCAAGTGGCCATCCGCGGAAACACGCTCTTCGCCGCCGTCGGCGGCACGCCGCAGATCGAGGCGGCCGAGCCGGCCGACGGCGCGCATGGTGGCGAGAAGGCGCTCGCGAAGAAGCGCCCGGCGCCCGCGAAGAAGTCCGCGCCCCGCGCGATCGCGGAGCCCGAGCCGACGCCGGCGGAGATCGGCCCGCTCGCGGCGATCCTCTTCGCGCCCGAAGGCGCGCCCACCGTCGCGCAGCAGCTGCAGGGAACCGAGCTCGCGCTCAGCGTCCCCTCGTCGCAGGTGCTCTGGATCGACATCCACGGCACGCTCGCCCGCCTGCAGGACGCGGCCGACGCGCAGGGCGGATTCGTCGGGATGGGCGTGCGCCGCTTCATCGACCGCGTGCACGGTCTGCGCGATGCGATCATCGACGCGCGGCCCGAGGTGGGCGGCATCACCGCCACCCTCACGCTGCGCTTCCAGCCGGGCCTCCCGGCCGCTCCCGCCACCGTTCCCGTGGGCGCCGCGCGCTGATGGGATCGCTCGAGGTGATCTGCGGCCCGATGTTCTCGGGCAAGACGGAGGAGCTGATCCGCCGCCTCAAGCGGGCGGTGATCGCCAAGCGGCGCGTGCAGATCTTCAAGCCGCGCATCGATGTGCGCTACGACGCGGAGGCGGTGGTCAGCCACTCCGCGCAGAAGCTGCGCAGCATCGTGGTCGACAGCGCCGATCAGATCCTCGCCAAGGTGCTGCCCGACACGCAGGTGGTCGGCATCGACGAGGTGCAGTTCCTCGGGCCCGACGTGGTCGAGGTCTGCCAGTCGCTCGCCAACCGGGGCGTGCGCGTCATCGTCGCGGGGCTCGATCTCGACTTCCGCGGCGTGCCGTTCGATCCGATGCCGGCGCTGCTGGCGGTCGCCGAGCACATCACCAAGGAGGCGGCCATCTGCGTCGTCTGCGGCGAGCCGGCCACCCGCTCGCAGCGTACCATCGCGCACGAGGACCGCGTGCTGGTCGGCGCGAGCGGCGCCTACGAGCCGCGCTGCCGCGCCTGCTTCACCGTCGAGCCCAGCCCGGCCACCGAGATGCCCGAGCAAGAGCTGCTGCCGTTTCTTCGCTAGGAGATTCGATGCGCGATCACGCCTACGACCAGATCCCTCACCGCACCTCCGAGCTGGTGCACCGCTACGGCCCGCAGGTGCACATCCTCGCCGACCCGCTCGCGCTCACGCAGCTGGCGCGGCTCTGCGCGAAGGGGACCTACCAGCCCGAGATCAACCGGCTGGTCGGCGAGCTCTACGGGATCCTCGTGCGCGCCATCGTCAACGCCGAGTTCCCGCGCCACGCGATGGCGCAGCCGACCCGCATGATCGACGTGACTCCGCACGGCGTCTTCCAGGGCGAGGTGATCGATCCGCAAGTGCGCGCGGTGACCGTGAACATCGCGCGCGCGGGCACGCTGCCCTCGCAGATCACCTACGACTTCTTGAACCAGATCCTCGACCCGCGGCTGGTGCGGCAGGACCACTTCGTGATGGCGCGCACCGTCGACGAGAAGGGCAAGGTCATCGGCGCGAGCATCTCCGGCAGCAAGATCGGCGGCGACGTCGACGACAGCGTGCTGCTCTTCCCCGACCCGATGGGCGCGACCGGCGGCTCGATCTGCCTGGCGATGGACGAGTACAAGAAGGTCGCCGGCAAGCCGCGCAAGATCATCTGCGCGCACCTCATCGTCACGCCCGAGTATTTGAAGCGCGTGACCACGCAGCACCCGGGCGCGGTCATTTACGCGCTCCGCCTCGACCGCGGTCTCTCGCCGGAAGAGGTCTTCGACACCGTGCCCGGAACGCACTGGGACAAGGAGCGCGGGCTCGACGACAAGCAGTACATCGTGCCCGGCGGCGGCGGCTTCGGCGAATTGATGAACAACGCTTACGTCTAGCGGCCGCGCGGCGACGCGACGCTCGATGGTTGAAACGACAGACCAGAAATGACAGTGAGGACCGCATGAAGCTGGCCCAAGCCCTCGAAACTCTCCATTCCAAAGAAGCGATCCAGCAGCGGGTGAACGAGCTGGGTGCGCAGATCGCGCGCGACTACGCCGGCAAGGACCTGGTGCTGGTCTGTGTGCTCAAGGGCGCGATCCTCTTCGCTGCCGATCTCTGCCGCGCGATCGATCTGCCGCTCGCGTTCGACTTCATCGGCCTCTCCTCGTACGGCGAGGCGACCGAGAGCTCGGGCGTGGTGAAGATCACCAGCGACCTGACCAAGCCGATCGAGGGCAAGCACGTGCTGGTGATCGAGGACATCATCGATACCGGCCTCACCATGCGCTACCTGCTCGACAACCTCGCCACGCGGCACCCGGCGTCGGTGAAGATCTGCTCGCTCTTGCACAAGCCGTCGCGCGCGCGCACGCGCATCCCCATCGACTATCTCGGCTTCACCGTGCCGGATCTGTTCGTCGTCGGGTATGGGCTCGACGCGGCGGAGAAGTATCGCAACGTGCCGTTCATCGGCGTGATGAAGCCCAGCTAGTCCGCAGCGGATCGGGAGCAACGCATGGCAGACGCAACGGCGCAGAAAAGTGGCAGCGGCTCGCGCGCGCTGTTGTGGCTGCTCATCCTCGCGCTGCTCGGGGTGGTCTGGTGGCTCGCCTCCGAGCGCAACGCGCGCAAGTTCACGCTCGCCTCGCGCGGCAGCGCGCTGGTCGTCAGCCGCGGACGCTACTTCCCGACCGGCACCGGGACCATCGGCGCCGACGATCCGCTCGGCAAGCTCTACGCGGGCATCGCGCTGCCGGCGGGCAGCAAGGCGATCGCGGAGACCGAGTACGACGAGCAGAGCGAGCTCGATCGCGCGCTGTACGACCTGCTCTCGGCCAACGCGCACGCGCTGGCGAAGAAGAGCGATCCGGCCGCGTACGGCGAGGCCGATGCGCTCGCGCGGCGGCTCTCGCTGCTGCCGGGCTTGACCGCCGAAGAGCTGGCGGACCTGGGCGCGCTGCGCGCGGAGCTCGCGTTCTGGTCGGCCGGCGCCGACGTGCAGAGCGCGTTGACCGCGCTGGCGAGCGCGCGGCGCAAGCTCGAGCAGGTGCGCGCGAACGGCGGCGAGCACGCCATCCTCGCCGGGCCGCTCACCGAGCAGCTCGAGCCGCTCGCCAGCCAGCTGGCGCTGCTGGCTCCGCGCTTCTCGCCGGCTGGATCGGTTGCGGTGCCAACCCTGGGGACACAAACGGCCGGCGCGCCGACCTCTGGTGCGGCGGGTGTCTCGGGTCCGGCCGATGCCGACGCGGGCACCGCTGCGCTCGCGCCTGCGGTCCCGCCGCCGAGCATCGCCTCGCCGCCCGGCGCGCCGGCCACCAACTCGATCGTCGAGCCGGCCCACGGCGCGTCCGCGCCCGGCTCGGTCAGCTCTGGCGCGAGCCGCGCGCAGTAGCTCGCGCGGGTCCGCGCGCCTCCGCGGGCGACACGCGAGAGATCTTTTGCCAGATCCTCGCGTTGTTCCTCTCAGGCGCTTAGGCTAAGTTCGCGCCGCCCTTATGACCACCCCGCTCGGGAAGTACAAGCTCGTGAAGCTCATCGCCGCCGGCGGCATGGCGGAGGTCTATCTCGCGCGGCAGGCCGGCGCCGCGGGCTTCGAGAAGCAGGTCTGCCTCAAGCGGATCCTGCCGCACCTCGCGCGCGACAAGCAGTTCGTCGACATGTTCCTGAACGAGGCGCGGCTCGCCTCGCAGCTCGACCACCCGAACATCGTCTCGATCTTCGACCTGGGCGAGGCGAACGGGAACTACTTCATCGCGATGGAGTTCATCGACGGCCCGAACCTGCGCGGCGTCGCCAAGCGCGCGGCCGAGCTGAACGAGTTCTTGCCCATCGCTGAAGTGTTGAAGATCGTCGCGCAGGCGGCGGCGGGCCTGCAGTACGCGCACGACCTGACCGATCGCGACGGCAACCCGCTCGGCTTGGTCCACCGCGACATCTCGCCGGACAACATCCTCGTCCACCGCAACGGCACCGCGAAGGTGGTCGACTTCGGCATCGCCAAGGCCGCCAACAGCTCGGGCGCGACGCGCACCGGCACGCTCAAGGGCAAGGTCGCGTACATGCCGCCTGAGCAGCTGCGCGGCGAGGCGCTCGATCGGCGCACCGACGTCTTCGCGCTCGGCGTGGTGCTCTACGAGCTGATCGGCGGCCGCCGCCCGTGGGAGGCCGACAACGAGGTCGCGCTCATCGGCCAGATCATGACGATGGACGCGACGCCGCTCAACGAGCTGCGCCCCGACGCGCCGGAAGAGCTGGTCGCCATCGTCCACAAGGCCATCTCGAAGGATCGCGAGACCCGCTACCAGAGCTGCAACGAGCTGCTCGCGGACCTCGAGGCGCTGCTGGTGACGATGGGCCAGAGCATCACGCAGAGCCGCGTCGCCGACTTCGTGCGCGCCTACTCGCCGCCGAAGGCCGAGGGCGCGAGCACCGAGGGCACCAACGCGGAGCTCTCGTCGATCGAGGAGCAGACTTTCGGGACCGGCATGGCGCCGGCGCTGGCGATGCCGGGCACCAACGGCGGCGCGGCCACCGCCGACGCCACGCTGATGAAGAGCGACCCCGGCACGATGATGATGAACAAGCCGAACGAGGAGCCCAAGAGCCGGGCGCTCCTGTTCGGACTGATCTCCTTCGCGGTGGTCGCGCTGATCGGAGGCGGCGTCTGGTTCTCGACGCGCGGCCCGAGCAGCGAGGAGGCGCAGCCGGTCGAGGTGGAGCGCGCGCCGACCGTCGCGCAGGCGAAGGCGCCCGAAGCGGCCCGGCCGCCCGAGCTCAAGCCGCCCGAGGCGAAGCCGCCGGAGACCAAGCCGCCCGAAGCAAAGCCGGGCGAGGCGAAGGTGGACGAGGCGCCCAAGGCGGACGCGAAAGGCAATGAGCCGCGGCACAGCAACAGCGGCCAGCGCGTCGCCAGCGCGCAGCCGACGCAGCAGCCGCCGAACAGCGCGCCCGCGCAGATCCAGCAGCCGGCCGCGCCTGCGCAAGTGATGGTGATCCACGAGCAGGCGCCCGCCGCGCCCGCGATCGCGGCGAAGGGCGAACTGGTCCTTCAGGTCCGCCCGTGGGCGCGCGTCTCGGTCGACGGGCGCGAGGTCGGCGTCACCCCGCTGCCCGACGCGCTCAAGCTGGCCGCGGGTACGCACACCATCCGCCTGACCAATCCCGATCTCGGCAAGGACATCACCCGCGAGGTCGAGATCGTCGCGGGCGAGAAGAACACGGTCAAAGAGATCCTCGACGAGTAGCTCGGATTCGCGCGCGGCCGCTCCCAGCGCGGTCGATCGTGTGACCTGAGTCGCGTGCGGCATGGCTCTCGCTCCTGCGCGAGAGCTACTCGCCCTGGTCCTTACGGCGGCGCGGCCAGCTCGCCGCGGAACACCAGCTCGGCGGGGCCGCGCATCTTCATCTCGCCCGCTTCCATCCGCAGCGTGAGCGCGCCGCCGGGCAGCTCGACGACGATCGGCTCATCGCCTCGGGCGAGTCCGCGCGCGACCGCGGCCGCCGCGACTGCGCAGGCGCCGGTGCCGCACGCTTGGGTTGCACCCGCGCCGCGCTCCCAGACCGCCGCGGCAAATCGTTGGGGTCCCAACGAACGGACGAACTCGATGTTCGCGTCCTCGGCGGCGCAGAGCGCGGGCCCGGCCTCGGCGCAGAGCGCAGCGAGCGACTCGTGCGACCAAGGCGTCTCCGCGCCGTCGACGAAGAAGACCCGGTGCGGATTGCCCATCGAGACCGGCGTCGCCAGCGCGCTCGCTCCGCGCAGCGAGAACGTCCGCTCGGGCTCGAGCCGCGGCGGGCCCATCCCCACCTCGACCGCGCCGCGCGAGATCTCGCTCGCCTCGACCGCGCACGGTCGCGGCCCCGCGTCCGTCTCGAGCAGCACCTGCGCGCGCCCCGGCTCGCTGCAGCCGCGCGTCGCCATCCAGAGCGCCGCGCAGCGCGCGCCGTTGCCGCACATCTCCGGCCGCGACCCATCGGGGTTGTGGATGATGAGCCGCGCCGCCAGCGCGCCGGGCAGGGCGGGGCGCTCGGCGGGCGGAAGGTCGAGCAGCGTCAGCACGCCGTCCGCGCCCACGCCCCGGTGCCGATCGCAGATCTGCCGCGCCCACGCCGGGTCCGGCTGCCACCGCGTCAGAGCGCCGCGCAGGTCGATCACCACGAAGTCATTTCCCAGCCCATGCAGCTTGGCGAAACGCATTGCGGTCAGCTTACCAGCGCAGCGCCGAATCCTTGACAGGAGCTGTGCCCCAAGGATCTGATGCTCGCTTCTTCTGCGAGGAATGTGAGCGCGCGTGCGGACTTGTCCCGAGTGCCAGACGTCATACGACGACGAAGTCGCGCATTGCCCCGAAGACGGCTTCAACCTCTCGGGCGTGGAGTCCGTCGACGAGCTGGTCGGCCGCACCATCGGCTCGTACACGGTCACCAAGCTGCTCGGTAAAGGCGGCATGGGCTCGGTGTACGGCGGCCACCACCCGGTCATCGGCTCGCGCGTCGCCATCAAGTTCCTGCACCCGCAGTATTCGACGGACGAGAAGATCGTCGAACGCTTCTTCAATGAGGCGCGGGCCGTCAACATCATCGGCCACGACAACGTCCTCAAGATCCTCGATCTCAATGTCACCGAGGACAATCGCCACTATTTCGTCATGGAGTATCTGCACGGGCGCGCCCTGCAGAACATCGTGCGTCCCAACGAGCCGCTCGGACTCGATATCACCGGGCCGATATTGCTGCAGACCTGCAATGCGCTGCAGGCCGCACACAACAAGGGAATCATCCATCGGGATTTGAAGCCCGATAATATCTATTTGATTACCCTGCAGGGCCGGAAGAACTTCGTGAAGGTGGTCGATTTCGGCATCGCGAAATTGACTGACTCTGGCGGCGCCAGCACCGGCAAGACCCAGACGGGCATGGTGATGGGAACGCCCGCGTATATGTCGCCCGAGCAGGGCAGCGGCGAGACCAGCAAGATCGACGGGCGCAGCGACGTCTATTCGCTCGGCGTGATGATGTATCAAATGGCCACCGGGAAGCTGCCGTTTCCGGGGACCAACTTCGGCGAAGTCCTCATGGGCCATCTGCAGAAGCAGCCGCCCCCGCCGCGCAGCGTGGTCCCGGAGATCCCCGAGGATTACGAAGCGGTCATCTTGAAGTGCCTGGCGAAGAAGCAGGAGGACCGCTACCAGAGCATGGCGGAGCTGCACGACGCGATCTTCGACGTCATGCAGTCGCACGGCATCTCGGCGGAGCTTCCCTTTGCCGATGAGACCGAGGAGCTGCAAGCGCTCGAGTTCCTCGGCGAGCCTTCCAATCCGGGACGGCCGCGCGGGGCGCGGAGCAACCCGCCCAAGCTGCCTTCCAATCCGCGCAACCCCTCCTCTCCGCGCCAGGCCACCGGCTCGCGGCAGCCGTCGAGTCCGTCGCAGCACCCGAGCCGGCCAGGGACGCGGCCCGGCTCGCGCTCCGGCTCCACGCAGCCGCCGCAGGAGAAGAAGAGCAACCTCGGTATGATCCTCGGCATCGTCGGCGCGGTGGTCGTGCTCGCCGCGGCGGGGATTGGATATTCGATCAACGCGTCGAACAAGGCTGAGGCGGCCGCGGCGCGCGCGCGCGAGCAGGAGCGCAAGCGCCACGAGAAGGAGCTGGCCGACGCGGCCGCCGCGGCCGAGGCGCAGCAGAAAGAGGAGAAGAAGGACGAGCGAGTCTTCCTCTCGATCATCTCGGATCCGCCGGGCGCCAACGTCGACGCGACCTGGCTCGAGGAGTCCAAGCACGCGCCCGCGCCGTTCGGATTCGACGTGCCCCGCAATACCAAGGTGCATTTCGAATATTCGAAGGAGGGATATGCCCCCTTCGTGACCGAAGTCATCGCCGACCGCGCGCAGCAAGTGAAGGCGACGCTCAAGCCGCTGCCGCCAGCGCCGCCGAGCGGCGAGGACAAGGCGAAGCCGCACGGAAAGAAGAAGCCGGGGGCCGACACGACGGCGCAGCCCGATGGCCTGATGGATCTCGGCAACTAGCCGACGGTGCAGCGGTAAATTCCAGCGTCGTCAAAATGACGCCAGAAAATTGATTCGAGTCCGGACTTGTACGAAGTTCCGCGCGTCTGCGGACGCCGCGGACGAGGACGCGTGCGCGCTCGTGCGCACTCGAGGGAAGGCGGGCAACACGATGCTTCGTGCGATGGCAGCGGCTGCATTTCTCATCGGTCCCGCGCCGGTGCTGGCCCAGAGTGGCGCGGCCGATCTCGCGCCCCCCGCCAGGCCCGCCGAGAGCGCGCCCGCGAAGGGCAAGAGCAAGACAAAGAAGGTGGATGGAAAAGCGGCGACGCCCGAGCTCGCGCCTGCGCCTGCGAGCGCCGCGGTGCTCGCGCCGCCCGCGCCCGCTGCGGCTCCCGCTCCCTCTGCCGCGACAAAAGTAGGCGACGGAACTCTCACGCTCGAGCTCGCGCCCGCGCCGAAGAAAGGCGCCGCGGTGAACGAGCTGCCGCTCGGCGATATCCCCTCGTTCGAAGATATCGACGCGACGGTGCTCAAGGATGTCGCGCTCTGCATCTTTCCCTTCATCAAGGAAGACAAGGTCGCCGACGCGAGCGGCGCGCAGGCGCCCGGGCAGAACCTGGAGCGCATCCAGAAGATCTTTTCAGACGTCGCGCGCAGCTCGCCGCTGCTGAGAAACACCATCACGCTCGGCAAGGACGCGCCCATTTGCGGCATTGAAGACGTGACCTGCATCGCCGCGCTGGGCAACTTCACGGGTTGCCAGGCGGTGCTGGCCGGGCGCGCCACGCGCGAGGACAACGGCTTCACGCTGCGCGCGCGGATGATCGACGCGAAGAAAGGAAAGCTGGTCGCCAAGGTCAATCAAGTGGTCGCGACTGACGATGAAGCGGAGATGGCCGCGTGGGCCGAAGGCCAGGCCTGCCGCGCGCTCAAGGTCAACTGCGTCGCCGACGAGAAGCTCGACGCCGACCGCGCGGATATCCGCATATTCATCGATAACAAGCCGATCACCCGCCAGCCGGGGATCGCGCCTGGCGCGCCCGAGCAACTATCACTCTCGCCCGGCGTCTATAAAGTGCGCGCGACCATTGGCCAGCGCTCGAGCCGCGAGATCGTCCTCGCGGTCCGCCGCAACCAGCCCGACGTCATCTATGTGCGGCAGACGGCCGACGGCGGCATTCCCATCATCCTCAAGAGCGACCTGCGGCCGGGCGACGTGCCGCCGCCGAGCGTGGAAGTTCGCGCGGGCACCAAGCCCACCAAGGTGGTCGGCCTCATCTCCGCCGGACTCGGTATCATCGCCGAGGGGATCGCGATGCAGCAGTTCGCTCATTCAAACGCGCTCGCCAATGAAGCGGCGAACAATTACACGGCCAATGGCTACTATCAGCAGGCCGACCTCAACCGCGTCAGCAGCGCGCGCAGCGCGCACACCACCAGCGTCGTGCTCACCGGGGTCGGCGCAGGCCTGATCGTCCTCGGCGGCGTCCTCTACTTCGCGTTCTAATCGCCGCCATGAACTCCATTCGTCGCGCATCGCCCGCGGTCGCTGCAATCCATATCGGGGACAAATCTATGTACAAGGTAACTATCGCCGCGCTCGCGCTCGCCCTGCTGAGCGCCTGCAGCGCGAAGGTCAACAACCTGCCGGGACAGTGCACCACCAGCGCGGACTGCCCCAACGGCGGCAGCTGTGACACCACCACCGGCGTCGGCCTTTGCACCGCGAACTGCGGGGATACCGTCTGCGGAGCAGAGCAGATCTGCGTGAGCGGCCACTGCCAACTCGCCACCTGCCTCCCCGCCTGCAGCGCGGGCTTCACCTGCGAGTCGTCGACCGACGGCGGCTCGCCCTACTGCCTGCAGACCGACTGCGTGCCCGCGTGCGACACGGACTACCAGCGTTGCGACACCGGGATAACGCCGCCGGCGTGCGTGTTGACCACCTGCCACCCGACCTGCGCGAGCAACTTCGCCTGCGTGGCGGACGGCGACGGAGGATTTGAATGCGATATCCCGACGACGGGGGCCATCCTGATTACTTCGCCGGACGCAGGCGCGCTCTCCGGCATCGCGAGCCCGCTGGCGGTGGCGGCGGCGGCCTATGCGCCGGGAGGCCCGACGCAGGTGCTGCTCGAGATATTCCAAGGTGACGGCGGCGCAAAGTCGCGCGTGGTCGCGGTCGCGGGCGAGGGCAACGCGTTCTCGGGCAGCCTGAACCTGGCCGACGCGGGCCTGGTGACCGGCCCGGCGTTCGTGGTCGGCGAGGTCGATTGGGCGGGAGACGCGGGTGAGCTCGATGCCTCTTCCCCGCAAGTGCCCATCACCATCGACGCCGACCCGCCTTCCTATGGCGCCTATATCACCGACCGTGCGTTCTATTCCGGCACCGCCAGCCCGGCGCAGACCGCGCATATCACGCTGCCCATCAATGACGTCGGCTCCGCCGGCGTGGATCCGTCGAGCGTGACGATGACGGCCAATGGCACCAAGTATTCAGGAGTATTCCAGGGCGCGGCAGACGCGGGCGGCAATGGCACTTATCAATTCTCGGTGCCGGTGAGCGCGCTGAGCACGAGCAATACCTTCCTGCAGCAAGTGCCTGTCTCGGTGGCCGCGAGCGACAACGTGGGCAACAGCTCCTCGTTTACGACAGGCAAGATCGATGTCGACAACATCCCGCCGAGCTTTGGCAGCATCGCTTATGACGCGGGGACCTGGTTCGGCGGCGACGCGGGAATATCGGTGTCGGCGGACGTGCAGGACCAGGAGAATGGCTCTGGGCTGGACGCGGGCAGCGTGGCGATAGTCTTCTCCAATGGACTCATTGTGCCGGGCACGACCTCGGATGGACTCAAGTTCACCGCGAACACGAGCGGCGCGGCGGTCCAGTCGGCGGGGCAGCAAGGGCCGGTCTCCTTCACCTTCACCGCGGCGGACAACGCGGGAAACATCGGCCTCATCGACGGCGGCACGCTGCTGGTCGATCTCGCCGCGCCCACCATCGTCTCGACGACGGTGAGCGACGGCAACATCGCGAATGTGAGCGGCTGGTATCCGCGCGACGCGTCGGGCAGCAAGTATGCGGTGGTGACGACGCTCCTGAGCGACGGCAATGGCTCTGGGCCCAAGAGCGTGACCATCACCGCCGGAGCGGGCAGCGCGAACACGTCGACGAGCGGCGCGGTGGTGTCGAATGGCACTTCCTATCCGTTCAACGTCCCGACCAACGTGCAGAGCGCGGGCAGCGAGACGCCGGTGACCTTGACGGTCTCGGGCAGCGACGCGGTCGGCAACACGGTGGGTCCGGCGGCCTCCTCGACGACGCTGCAGATCGACGACAAAGGTCCGGCCGTCTCGGGGATCTCGGTGGCGACCACGGCCGACGGGCTGGGCGCGGACGGGACGACCTATTGGTTCAATCAGAAGGTATCGACCGATATCCTGGTGAACGCGACGATCGTCGACAACGGCAGCGGCGTCGATATCAGCAGCGCGCAGCTGGTGTTGCAGTCCGATGGCACGACGCGCGTCGACTATGGGACCGCGACTGCGCAGGGAAACAATGTGGTTCAATTCAAGATCAAGCGGAGCGCGGGCCCGGTGGCGTCTGGCGCGGAGAAGCTGATCGCGTTCAAAGTGGTCGCGAAGGACAAAGTTGGAAACGCGCAGCAGGCGGACGATGCAAATCACGTGAGCACGGCGCAGCTGGGGATCGATGGCAAAGCGCCGACGGTCGCGCTCGCGGCGGCGCTGTACCCGGCCGCGAAGGCGGGCTGCGCGAGCGACGTCGATTACTGCGGACACGACGGCAGCCACTTCTGGCGGAAGGGCGAGACGAATGCATTTGGATTCACCGGCAGCGACAGCGGCGCCGGCGTCGACACGACGTCGGCTGGCGCGGCGTCGACGTGCACGGTCGCGGGCGCGACGGGCACCTGCACCTCGAGCTACAGCACGGGAGATGCGCAGTTCGAGTTCACGCCGGACTTCTCGACGGCGACATTCAGCTCAGGGACGGACGGCACGGGCACGGTGAGCGTCACGGTGACCGTGAAGGACCGGGTCGGGAATGTCGGGACGTTCACGGATGGCAGCGTGGCGGTCACGCGAGTCAAGTGGGCGAGGAAGATGCTCACAAGCGCGGGGATCAACGCTTTTAGCGGAAGCCCGATAGTCACAAGCACTCCTACAAATCAAATCATCTTCGGAGGAGCAAACAACGCGTCGCCTGGACCAATCGTGTCGTTGGCGCCGGATGGCACCAAGCTCTGGCAGGCGGGCAATGCGCAAGGGATCACTTCGATTTCGGCGAACATGGCTTACAGCCCGAATACGCAGCTTCTTTATGTTGTGCCGGGCAACAGTGGGGCGAGCGCATATGCAATGTCTTTGACTGGGAGCAGTCAGGCAACGGCTGGCGTTGGTAGCGTAATCACCTGCACGGGCAGTAAACTCGTGGGATCCCCGTCTCTAATCAAAGGTGCCAACGGGACTGAATATGCGATGATTCCAGATGTAAATCCAGGAGCAACCGTCGATCAGCTAGATGCTTTTGCTGTCGCTGGTAGTTCCTGCTCAAGCGCGCATTCGATGACCAGCACCACACTGGCAGACACATGGAGTGGAATCGTAAGCACCGCAACAACGGACGGTACAACCGTCTTCGTCGGCCACGACGACACATCTCTGGCCAAGGCAACGTTCAGTAATGGTGTGTTCCAGAACTTGACGGAGGCGTTGGGCTTTTCGTCCGACGTGATCAGTGAGATGGGACTGACTACATCCTTGTATCTTGCCGACGTGACCCCAACTGCAAGGTATCGCGCCTATGTACCCAACACGTTGCTTCCGGTGTCGAGTTGGAATTCCGCTAGCGCAGCGGGAGCCACCAATTCCGTGAGCGCACAGACGCCCATTGTCTCAAGCAGCTATGTATTCGGCAGCTTCGATCCTTCGCGCGATGGCCATCTGCATGCTTTTGACCCGACTACCGGCAGCAGCTTGTTTACGTATCCCACCGATAGCACAAAGATTGGCAGCATTTCGCCGGTAGCGCTGGGGTCGGACAACGTCGTGTACTTTAGTGATTCCAATAACAGCGAACTGATTGCGCTTACTACGGCTAACAATGCACCGCTGGTCTCGTGGAAGTTTACGGGCACCAGCGGTGTGAACATCTCCAGCGTAACAACCGAGCCGACGATCGACTCGACGGGCGATATGTATTTTGGTGATTCTGCAGGCAACGTGTTTGCGATCATCACCGACTCCCCCAGCACACTCGCCCCTGTCGCCGGCTCGACCTGGCCTCGCGTCGGATTCGACAACTGCAACTCCGGGAACACCGCGTTCGCTTGCAAATAACGCAAGCTTCCAGAGCCG